>LFRM01123492.1_pt8 | contig 10476 bp, 9 predicted proteins | sample 618341 | NCBI WGS metagenome assembly LFRM01 (sample SAMN03654438, study PRJNA283298) | anaerobic digester metagenome | isolation source: pool of bioreactors CSTR01a, CSTR02a, and CSTR03a thermophilic anaerobic... | place: Denmark: Kgs. Lyngby | collected 2014-05-21 | reverse complement strand
GAGGGTTTTTCAAATATCAACGCGATATTTTTACCATTCAGCAAGTTCCCCTTTATGCCCGCCCTTTTTTTTGCCTTCAACGAGATGGCCAGATTTAAAAGATATTTTATCTCCTCGGGCTTATAATCCTTTAGCCATAATAAATGACGTCCCCGCAAGTTTACAGGCACTTTAATCTCTCCCCTCGCAAAAATTAAATTAATTCCGAAGCAGTGGCATGGACATGCACCTGGGGCCTCCACGCCCACGACCTAGCTCTGCTCCTTTGATCTCGTACACTTTTATGCCATGGGCCCTAAGTTCTTGGTTTGTTGTCGCATTTCGACGATAAGTCACTACAACTCCGGGCGCTATGGCAAAAGTATTGGTACCATCGTTCCATTGCTCCCTCGCAGCGGCTATGGGATCTCCTCCACCCGTTTCAACGGAGGCGATAGTGTCTAGCATTAAGTTACGTTTCATCGTCCCAACCAAGTCGGTTGATTCGGTTATATCCACCACGGACCCGTCCTCTTCATAAGCAATCTCCCAAAGGCGAACGCTGCCCCTTATGCCAGGGTAAATTACGAAGCAATTGCGATCTACCATGGTGAAGACCGTGTCCAAATGCATATAAACCCGCATTTTGGGAATATCAACTGCGAGCAATTTTTTTATTCCCAATTCTTTTGCAAGCTTTCTGCCCACCACCTGTATTGCACCTGCCGTGGTTCTTTGGCTTATGCCAATGGCCACCACTTCATCGGACAGGACTAATATATCTCCGCCTTCAATAAAGTAGGGATGAACATTGGCCGTTTCTTCTCCATATATAATTTTTAAACCAGAAAAGTAAGGATGATGATTAAATATATATTTTGCGTATAAAGGCTCCTTGCGACGTGCTTCAAACCGCATAACACTTATGATGACTCCGTCTTTTACGAAGGAGAAGGGATCACGTTGAAACAGTATGTTGGGAAGAGGCTTTATGAGAAAGTCTGTTCTTTCTGAAGTGAGCAAACAAAGGCTTTTGATGTTGCCGACAAGTTCTTTGGCCTCCAAAGCTGTCAAACCAGCTATGAGGACTTCCGACAAATCAGCGGGAGGCATATCGTAAAACGCATGAGCCAGGGCATCCTTCAACTGATGATCCAATGCTTCCAAGGCAAGCGCCTCTTCCAATAAATTCTTGCGTATTTCGTCTTCCTTTAATATATGCGCTAAACAATTACGGAAGTACACAACTTCTACGCCATTATCTCTGAGCAAATCGGCAAAGGCATCATGTTCTTTTTGAGCCTCTTCCACCCAAAGAATATCGTCAAAGAGCAATTCATCTTTGTTATCGATGGTTAAACGGGACAACTCTAACCCTGGTCTATGAAGAAGTACTCTTCTAAGCTTGCCTATTTCCGAGCCTACATACAATTTTTTGTCGTCATCATCCACTTCCCTCACCACCACAGCATAGATAGAATAAACAAAACCTATCCATGAGTTTACCATATTTGATCATGGCTTAAAAGGATACCCTGTTCGGATCGACAACTTCTGCAAAAACAATTCAAGGCTTTTAAAGACACCGTAAAATTACTCGTCCACGATGGCCTCCCCGGCTGAATCAATGGCTATGTAATTTTTATTTTCGGTCGTAATTAAATTGCCCCTTTTTATCTCCATAGTTGTGATCCTTTTGGGTTTAAAATAATCCAATAAATACTCAAAGGCCTTCCAGGGGTCCGCCTTATCTCCGCATGTAAAGAGGTCTATAGCAGCGTAACCATACTCAGGCCATGTATGAATGGCTAAATGTGACTCCGATATCACTACGACACCGCTAACTCCGTAGGGCTCAAACTTTCTAAAGGCCACGTCTACCACAGTGGCACCAGTCCGTTCGGCTGCCTCGATCATAGCTCCTTGAATTCCTCTCATATTGTCGAGAATATTGTACCCACAGTCGTAGGCTTCCACTAAAATGTGCCTCCCGAGCGCTTGATTATTGGTCAACGCTGTCACCTCCCAACATGATTAAAACCTCTCGTATAATTTTGGCACCCAGTAAAGATGTGATGGCATTGACATCGTTAGGCGGAGATATTTCCACCAAGTCAAACCCAACGATATTAAAGCCTCTTAACAAGCTCAATGCCCTAAAAAGGTCTGAAACGCTAATGCCTCCCGGTTCCGGGGTACCCGTACCCGGAGCAAAGGAAGGATCTACCACATCGATGTCTAAGCTCACATATATGGAACATCCCCCGATTTCGTTCAAAAGCCTTCTCAAAGGCTCAAACAACTCGATCAGATGAAAATCGGTGTTCTTGCTTCCCCATTCGATCTCTTCCCGCGATCCAGATCTAATGGCATACTGATGTAATTGCTTACTACTCGCTAGAGTTTCTGCTACCCTTCGCATTACCGTGGCGTGACTATATTTGCTCCCTTGGTAAAAGTCCCGTAGATCCGCATGAGCGTCGAAGTGAAGGACGTGCAAGTCGGGGAACCTCGAAAGCAATCCTCTGATCGTGCCCAAACTAACCAGATGTTCTCCCCCGAGCATCAAAATTCGCTTGCCCTTATTTGCAAGTGAAGACGACATCTTTTCTATCTTCAACAGTGAACCTCGCACGTCCCCAGGGGCAAAAAAAAGATCCCCCATATCGAAAAAGGAAACCTTCTCCAAATCCTCACTCAGGTAAGGAGAATAGCTTTCGATATGATGGGACTCGCTTCTTACGGCATCAGGAGCATAACGAGTGCCACCCTTTCTTGATACGGTGGTATCACAGGGCGCACCAAAAAGAACCCATCTTGCCTCTGCAAAACTTGGACCACTTTTTAAAAAGCGCGTCAATCCCCTTTTGCCTCCTCCAAATTGCCTCCATTTATGATTTCATTGATAAAAGGAGGCAATTCAAAGGCTAAAGAATGCATTGCATCGCTATAATATTTAGTCCTCTGTGGCGCCGGCCTCTTTTGCATCCTTGGATCTAATTTCTTGCTTCCAATCGCATAGGTCCAAAGGCCCGTTGGATAGGTTGGCACCACACCCCACGCCAAAAACACCTTTTCAAAGGCCATTCTCAGCCCCCTAACAGCATCGCGCAACAAATCGGGTTCTGAGAAAGGTGATTCTGTTTGGGCCACCATCATGCCCTCTTCCTTCAAAGCAACGTATACGTCCTTGAAAAAGGCCGGTTCAAACAGACCCCTGGCAAAATCCACAGGGTCAGTGCTGTCTATTATAACCACATCAAACTCATTAAAATGTCCCTTTACGAACAAAAGGGCATCCATTGGCCTTATCTCCACGCATTTATCATCAAGTGCACAGGACACCGCCGGGAAGAAAGTTTTTGACGCTTTTATGACCTCTTCATCTATGTCGACTAGCGTCACCTTTTTTACGGTCTCGTGTTTAAGCACCTCACGCACAACGCCACCATCTCCGCCTCCTATGACAAGCACTTCTTCTGGATTCGGATGTGCGCACAGTAGCAAATGAGCCATCATTTCATGGTAACAAAATTCATCCTTTTCGGTGAGTTGAATCGCGCCATCCAAAACCAGAACTCTGCCATATTCCATAGTATCTACAACCAAGATATGTTGATATGATGACCGCTTATTCAAAAGGACATCTTTTATCCTGAGACCGAGTCTCAAATTAGGTGTCTGATATTCGGTAAACCAAAGATCTGGGACCCTGCGTTCTATTCCCTTCATCGCTTAACATCCCTTATCAGAAACTTCGTAAAAGAGAGGGCAAGCCGCGATTACCGAACCGCAGCGTTCAACCTTGTGCTCTATTGATTTCACTTTAACTTCTTTAAGTGGAAGATTGCGCATTGCGAAAGCTTCACGAACCATCTCTTCGACCTTCAGGGCTGCCTCGTTAGCCTTGCAAAAACCTGAAAACTCCATTATCATCCCAAAAGAAGAAGGATCTTCTGGAATTCCAACGCCAATCGCGGCTGATATTATTTCGCCCGGAACATCGCTCGTTAAAGATCCATAGGCAATTGGAAGCAACGATCCAGCTGGCAACTGAAAAACACCCTCAAAAATACACCCGGGCGGCAAAACGCTGCTAACCCTGAGCAAATTCATATTCCCTATGCCCGCATCAAGCAAAGCGGCGTCAAAGGCAGTTAATTTTTTATCGCCTTCTCCATGGCCAACAACCAAACTGAATTTCGTTGGAATTGGTATCATTGGGCATACCCTCCTCACATAAGGTCTTCTCTAGCTTTCCTCTTGATAAAGAGCGGATTACATTATAACGTCCAAGGGGGGTGTGTCAATCGAAAATATGTATTTTTTTAAATTTTTTTTACCCTTGGTACCCCATCCATACGAATGAGGTCCATCAAATCAAAAATGTACTCGATATACCCTTCAGGAAACGCTCTTTTAACTTGAAAAAATAAACGTGTTATAATCTCAAATGTCAGGGGCAAGAAGTGCTCAGGAGGTCTCGGCATGCGAAATCACGAAAACAAGAACTCAAATGGAGGACGTTTTAAATTTGCATTAATTTATACTTTTTTATTATTTTTTGCAATCGCCTTTGTCCTTTGCGCAGGGTTCGTTTTTAAGCTATCCACGGAGCTGCCATCTTATGATGAGCTCATAGCCTTTAATCCTAACCTTTCAACTGTGATCTACGATAGAAACGGCGCAGAAATAGCGAGGTTGTTTAAGGAAAACCGAACATGGATACCGTTAGAAAAGATTTCCCCTTGGGTTGCGAAGGCCGTCCTGGCCGCGGAAGACGATGATTTTTATAAACATCGTGGTATCGACATTAAGGGCATCACAAGGGCGGCCATCGTAAATTTCACGAAGAGGGACACTTTGCAAGGCGGAAGCACAATCACACAGCAGCTCGCTAGGAACTTGTTTCTTACTAGAGAAAAGACGTTGGAAAGAAAGATTAAGGAAGTCATCTTGGCCTTCAGATTGGAAAGGCTATATTCCAAGGATCAAATTTTGGAAATGTATCTAAACACCGTATATTGGGGCCATGGTGGGTACGGAATATATGCTGCTTCTTATAACTATTTTGGCAAGGAGCCTTTGGCGCTAACGCTACCTGAGGCCTCCATGTTGGCTGGATTGTTGGCCGCACCCGAGTACTTTACTCCTTTGCGCCATCCGGATAGAGCTAAATTGAGACAGTCCTACGTCTTGGGGCGAATGGAAGAATTGGGATGGATCACCCAAGATGAAGCTCGGAAAGCCTTGGATACCGAACTCGCCTTTTCTAAAAAGAAACAACCTACTCTAAGTGATAACCCGGCGCCTTACTTTGTCTCCTACATACTTTTTAATCATTTGTTGCCCAAATATGGGCCGGAAATTGTCTATCAAGGTGGTTTAAAAATATACACCACTCTGGACCTGGGGCTTCAAAACGCAGCCGAGAATGCAACTTCTAAACTTAAAAGCGAAGGCGCACTTGTAGCAGTGGATCCAGATACGGGCGAAATACTCGCAATGGTGGGAGGAAAAGATTTCAACATAAGCAAATTCAACAGGGCTGTGCAAGCATACAGAGAACCTGGCTCAGCATTTAAGCCTATAGTGTATACGGCAGCTCTTGACAAAGGCATAAGACCCATTGACAGGGCTTTAGATGCTCCCCTCTCCTTTCCAAACGGGTGGCAACCAACTAATTACGGGGACAAGTATCACGGAGAAAGCACTTTGTTAGAAGCCCTGACGGATTCTTACAACACCGTTGCTGTACGCATCGCTCAACTGACAGGTGTAGAGGCAATAATAGAAACAGCAAGAAAGATGGGCATCAAAAGCCCTTATCTCCCNNTATCAATAGCGTTGGGTTCAGCAAGCTTAACGCCACTTGAGATGGCAATTGCTTACAGCGTGTTCGCCAATGACGGATACCGTGTAGAACCCTTCGCAATTAAAAAAATTATCGATTTTAGGGGAAAAATCCTTGAATCAAATGGCCCAACGCTGACAGAAGCCATCGATCCAGCTATTGCAGTAACTCTACGTTCGATGTTAATAGATGTTGTAAATCACGGAACCGGAAGACCGGCAAAGATCCAAAATTACGAGGTTTTTGGCAAGACGGGAACTACCAATGATTGGAGTGACGCTTGGTTTGTGGGAGGCGTTCCAGGTTTGGTGTGTGTTGTCTATGCAGGACATGATGATCACAAATCTTTAGGTCATGGCAATACAGGAGGTCGTGTAGCCGCTCCTGTGTGGAAGGATTTCATGAGTAAAGCCGTAAAAATCGCTCACCTGAATGAAAATTTCTCCCTTGCCGGGGTCATAGGAGAAAAGGTTCTGAGAGTAGAAATTTGTCGTGAAACGGGATATCCTGCCAGTTTCAACTGTCCGAAGAAAACGGCCATCTTGTTACCTCTGGATTACGTTCCCGAAAGAACCTGTCCCTATCATGGCGATTCCTATAGCGCCTTCGCTGAGGCCTATGACTTCAACGAGCCTAAACTCTACTTGATCACTGGAGATGATTTGCTCCTCGCAAGTTATGGAATGAGATTGCCGACCTACGCAAGCTACCCAGATCCTACGAAGCCGCCACTCGACTTTGACAGTGCACCGACTACCAATATACCCGAACCGCAAATCATGAAACCCAAGGGGGAACCTCCTGCTGAACCGTCAAAGAAGGTCTATCACGAACCTTCTCCCGATGAAATTGAGAAAAGATATCAACAATTGCTCAAGGAGTACGGTCTGACAGACTGATGTCAAGCGGCCAAGGCGTAGGCACGGCAATGTCACCAAAAAAGGCCATGGCATATCTATCGGTCATTCCTGAGATGAAATCGATTACTCTCGTTATAGCGTTGGCCTCCACATCTGTAAACTCGAGGGAATCAAAAACATGAGGGTTTGACAAGAGGTAATGAAAAATCGTGCTCAAAACGTGTTTTACCTTTGGTCTTTCTTTTCTCGCTTGAGGGCCCAAATAAACACGCTCATAAAGGAAAGATCTCAACAATTCCATAGATCCCAGAGCCGCGTCGCTAAGGTAAATACCCCCTTGTCCGCTACTATTTACCACATCCGTTACCAAAGTACCAATTCGCTTGCTGTGGGTATCTCCCAAAAGACCGATCACCTCTTCGGGAACTTCATGTATTGAGACCAAACGAGCCCTTATTGCGTCGTCTAAATCGTGATTCAGGTAAGCTATGGAATCACTTACCCTTACAACCCAAGCCTCATAAGTCGAGGGTTCGAATAATTTTAACCCTTCGTGGACGTCTACTTGCCCTTTACTATGCTGTAGTATTCCTTCTCGAACCTCCCATGTAAGGTTGAGACCTTTGCCATCCCCTTCTAAAGAGTCCACTATTCTAAGGCTTTGTTCTGCATGGTGAAAACCATTTAAACCGTTCTCCTTGGCCAATTCGTCCAAAACCTCTTCCCCCATGTGTCCAAAGGGAGTATGACCTAAATCATGGCCCAATGCTATTGCTTCCGTTAAATCCTCGTTTAAACGCAAGGCTCTAGCTATGGTTCGCGCTATCTGGGATACTTCGAGCGTATGTGTCAACCTTGTCCTGTAGTGATCTCCTTCAGGCAACGGCAATACCTGCGTTTTATACTTTAGCCTTCGAAAGGCCTTGCAATGGATAATCCTGTCCCTATCCCGCTGATAGCAAGTCCTTATTGGACAAGGAGGTTCATCAGTCTTTCTTCCTTTCGAGTCGGCGCTCTTAGAGGCAAAATCCGCCAGTAGCTGCCTCTCTACTGTCTCCCACATTATTCTTGGGGTCAATCATCCAACACCTCATATATTCAAATAATCCATTATCTCTTGTGCCGTCTCCTCAACGGCCTTGTTCGTAACGTCGAAGATCTCGGCCTTCAGCACTTCCATAATCTGCTTAGCATATCTTAGCTCTTCTTCTATACGCTCCTGCCTGGCATACATCGAGACTCCCGGATCAAGCCCCAAAACCCTCAACCGCTCTCGGCGAATTCGTGCTAATTTGGCTGGATCTATCATCAACCCTATGATCTTGTTATTTGGAACTTCGAACAATTCCATTGGCACCGGGCTCTCTGGAACCAACGGCATATTGGCAACCATCAAACCCTTATGGGCCAGGTACATTGCTAAAGGAGTTTTACCGCTTCTTGAAACCCCTATTAGCACTATATCAGCTTCCCTTAACAGCTCCGGACTTTTACCGTCATCGCATTTAATGGCAAACTCTATCGCCTTGACCCTTCTAAAGTATTCCTCATCCATCCTCCTCATGAGTCCAGGCGTCTCGCGTGGTGGAGATCCGATTCTTTTCTCCAAGGTTCCGAGTATGGGACCAAGTATGTCTATGAAATCGATATTCCTACGGCTTGCTTCTTTTGCGAGTAAATTGCGCAATTGATGATCTACTAAGGTGGCGATGATAAGAGCATCTTCATCTTGGGCTCGCCGTAGCACTTCCATCAGTCGATCTTGGTCATTGACGTACCTAAAGCGCACTAACTCGCTTGCCTTGCTACTAAACTGGCTGGTGGCGGCCTTTGCAACGTGCTCGGCCGTTTCGCCCGTGAAGTCTGACACAATAAAAATCCTCACACTCATTTTTCCCACCTGGTCTAGTCTCTGATGGCTCCAAGGTCTCCCACCAAATGAAATAATTTATTGCACTCATATAAAAGGGAGAGTCTATTTTGCCTGATCTCCGGATCTTCTGCCATTACAAGCACCTGATCAAAGAATTCGGATATTATCGGTTCAAGATCCAACAACAAGCTGATAATCTCTTTCCATCGATAGCTCTTGAGCGCACCACTTAGCTTTGGCGTTATCTCCTGGATTTTATGATATAGTTCCCTTTCTAAGTCATTCTGAAAGAAAGTTTCGTTAATTGCAGTCGGCACGAAGTTTGGGGCTTTGGCCAAGATGTTTCTGACCCTGACAGCAGCAGTAGCTAAGCGCTGAAACCATTCTTCGTTTCTGACGGATTCCAATTCTTCTGCCAATCTTACGACCTGCAAGGGCCTCTCGCCTATTACTGCCAATGCAAGCGAAACAACATCATGGGAGAATCCTTTTTCCCTTAACTGAACATACAATCTTTGCTTTAAAAACTCAATTACACGCATTGTTACCTCTGGCTCGCAATCTAAACTTTTAGCCGACAGGCTCACAAGATGACTCAGATCGACATCGATCCCAAGCCCCAGGATCAACTCGTTTAAACACCTTGCGGTCCTCCTAAGGGCGTAAGGATCCTGCGAACCGGTCGGAAGTAAATCCATCTTGCCACAAGACGCAATGTCATCAATTCTATCGGCTATGCCAACGATGGCACCAATAATATCCTTTGGCAAAACGTCGCCAACGAAGGCAGGAAGGTATTGCTCATACAAGGCTTGAGAGACTCGTTCGTGTTCGCCGTTGGCCTTGGCGTACTCCCTTCCCATCACGCCTCGAAGTTCTGGAAATTCATAAACCATATTGGTCACCAGGTCTGCTTTGGAAAGATATGCAGCTCTTTCTACCAAATCTGCTGTTTCTTTGTCATAACCCAGATGCTCGCACAAATGCAGGGCCAGCTCTTTGATCCTGGCTACTTTATCATACAAAGTTCCTAACGATTCTTGGTAGACGATGTTTTGTAGTTCGTTTACTCTCGCGGCTAAAGGTTTCTTTAAATCTTCATTATAGAAAAAGACCGCGTCTGATAATCTGGCCCTAAGAACCCTTTCATTACCCTCTTTAACAACTTCCATATCGGTAGCCCTGTTGTTGCTGATGCCAACAAAGGCCGGCTTCAATTTCCCTCCGTCATCTTTTAGGGGAAAATACTTTTGATGATGGATCATGACCATTATTAAGACTTCTTCAGGAAGCGATAAGAAGCCTTCATCGAATGTGCCAATAAAGGGAACTGGATATTCCACTAAAAAAACGTTTTCGTCCACCAGATCGGGGGGCAGCATGGCTTTAACATGATGCTCCCTTTCAACTGACGCAATTCCAGATAAGATTTTTTCTTTTCTCTTTGCTTGATCGACAATTACATAATTATCATATAACTTCTCAAAATATTCGTTCGATGAGTTTATCTCAACCCTGCTCGAACCCATAAATCTATGACCACGCGTCACCTTGTCTCCCCTTAGATTCCCCAATTCCATGGGTACTACTTCATTACCGTAAAGACATAAAAGCCAGCGTATAGGCCTCACGAACCTGAGGTTGGGCTCTCTCCAATACATATTTTTAGGAAAAACTAAATGCCTTACCAGGCGACCTAATAAATCGGGTAATATTAAAGTCGTATCTTTGCCCTCTTGCCTGATCACGGCAAAAGCGTAAAGTTGACCATTGACTTCTTCTTTTTTCAGCGATTCTACCGGAACGCCGCGACTTTTTGCAAAGCCCAAGGCTGCCCTGGTTGGGTTGTTATAAACGTCGAACGCCTGGTTCCATAGAGGTCCTTTTATCTCTTCTACGAGATCTTCCTG
>LFRM01189692.1_pt1 | contig 10477 bp, 9 predicted proteins | sample 618341 | NCBI WGS metagenome assembly LFRM01 (sample SAMN03654438, study PRJNA283298) | anaerobic digester metagenome | isolation source: pool of bioreactors CSTR01a, CSTR02a, and CSTR03a thermophilic anaerobic... | place: Denmark: Kgs. Lyngby | collected 2014-05-21 | reverse complement strand
AAATCCTCCTTTTGTTGTATATAACATTCTTATTAGTAGTAAAAAGCGCTTTACTCTTATTACTTATTTTGTTCCTCTTTAGCTTTATAAGCTATAGCATAAAAGCGTATTTGCTTTATTACAGCAAGCAGTCCATTTGAGCGAGTTGGAGATAGGTGTTCTGTGAGCCCTATATCTTCAAGAAAGTGTAATTTAGTTGCAATTATCTCATCGGGTGTACGACCAGAAAACACTTTCAGCACTAATGCCAACAAACCCTTCACAATCACAGCGTCGCTTTCTGCATGAAAGTACAGTTTGCCATCTTTGTAATCTGTTTGCAACCATACTCGGCTTTGACATCCTTCAATTATATTTTCGGGTGTTTTATATACCTTATCTAGTTTTTCTAGCGAGTTACCTTGTTCAATTATGAGGGCATATTTGTCCATCCAATCGTCAAACATTGAAAACTCTTCTATTATCTCTTCTTGTACTTGTTCTATAGTTTGCATAATCTTTATTTTTCTATTTTTAATATCACCCTTAATTGGCGTTTATTCTTCTGTATATAGCACTTCCATAACAGTTTGACCCACAACTTTGAGTGTATTTTTGTCAATAACATCCATATTGTCTTTACGTGTATGCCAAAACTCACCAAACCCATGAGAAGTATCATCCGAAGTATGAATAATATTTATGCTTGGTGCACGGTGAAATTGGTTAACAGGAACGTGGTCATCTGTAATATAACCGCCTTTTTTATTTATAAAAAAACCTCCATAGCCTAAGCGTGAAGCAGTTGTCCATAACTTCTCTGTAATATTAGAAGCATATTCTACTGAATAGCCTTCTTTATAAAAAGTAGCATTAGCTGCGCCCACCATATCTAAAAGTATACCAAAACTGGCTCTATAATTAGGTGTATGAGGATTCTTAGCCCAATATTGCGACCCTAAACAATACCAATCTCCAGGTATTTGATTGCGTTCATAACTAGGCTGCCCCCAATCTTCTGCATCAAAAAAGATAATGTCTATTCCTATATCTACAGGCGAACTATTTATTTGGCGGGCTATCTCAAGCAACACCCCTACTCCGCTTGCTCCATCGTTTGCACCTAATATAGGTTGAGTTCGTTTAGTTTTATCTTTTTCTTGGTCGGCAAAAGGGCGACTGTCCCAATGAGCAAACAGAAGTACTCTTTTTTTGTGCTCAGCATTGTACACCCCTATAATATTGCGTGCATTAAGTGCTATGCCATCGTAAGTTTTGAGTGTTGTTTTTTGTTCTGTAACTTCTGCTCCAAACTCTTTCAACTTTGTTACAAGATAATCGCCACACTCTATATGTGCAGCGCTATTGGGTGTGCGAGGACCAAAACCTACTTGTTTTTCTACAAATAAGTAAGCACTATCGGCATTGAATTCTGGTGATATTTGTTTATAAGAAGTAATGGCAGTTGTTGTAGGTATATTGGTTGTAGTTTTACTCGATTGACAAGAACTACATGATACCATTAACAGTATAATTGATAGTAATAAGATGTATGATAGTTTATTATATAATCTCACAATACTATTATTTATTCTTATGATATGAGAACTCTGATATACCCATAGTTCTATAAGTCTCTTTTAGTGCTTGTTCGTCATCCGAAATTACAAGCAGTTTGTCTCCTACACACAGTTTTGTTTGTCCTGTGGGTATAAAATAGCTTTCACCACGTTTCACCATTACGGCAAGCGTGTTGTTTGGGAGTGGCATTTCCATTAAGTTTTTACCATGCTTTATAGTATCTTCCGTAATAAGTATTTCGGTCATAGCCGATTTTATCTCCTCTGAGAACTCAACATCAAAATCCTCGAAACTGCGATATTGTACAGGCTGCTTTGAAAGTTTGAGCCACGAAGCTACACGATTCAAAAAAGTACCTTGAAGAATTAAAGAAACCAGTGTAATTATAAATACAATATTAAACAACCAACGAGCGTGAGGCACATCGGCTGCTAATGCAAGAATAGCAAAAATAATGGGTACAGCACCTCTTAAACCTACCCATGATACAAAAGCTTTGTCGCGTGTAGTTATTTGTTTAAATGGAATCAAACAGAGATAAACACTCAGTGGGCGAGCAACTATAATAATGAAAAAAGAGATAATCAAACCAGGAATCAATACATCAGCACCCAACAGTTCGAGGGGATTTACTAAAAGACCTAATGTTAAGAATAACAATATCTGACTCATCCACGCCAAACCATCCATAAATCGCATAGATGTGCGCTTATGCACAAACTTAGAGTTTCCGATAACAAGGCCAGCAATATAAATAGCTAGATATCCATTGCCTTTAAGAAAATAGGTGAGAGAGAATACAAACATGCCCAGTGTGAAAAGAAGAATAGGGTAAAGTGCACCATTATCGAGCCTTATTTTATTAATTAAAACAACTGACAATTTGCCAAGATAGTACCCTGCTACAGCACCCACAACTAATTGAACTATAACCATAAGTGCAACATGCCAAAAACTTACTCCTCCAGAGTTTATAATGGTGATTAGAGTTACAGTGAGCATATATGCCATTGGATCGTTGCTTCCACTCTCGAGCTCGAGCATAGGACGCAGGTTGTTTTTGAGTATTGTTCCTCGCGAGCGCAATATGCCAAAAACAGAAGCAGAGTCGGTTGAAGATGTAGTAGATGCTAAAAGAAGTGCAGTTGACAAACCAATGCCTAACGAAGGAATTAATGCTCCAGAGAGAAACCATATAAATAAACCAGTAAAAAGAGCTGTGAGTACAACACCACCAGTGGCCAAGATAACACCAGGCAGAATAATTGGTTTTATCTCGAGAAACTTAGTATCTAAGCCTCCTGAAAAAAGAATTATACTTAAAGCAACAGTGCCAATTATTTGAGCAGTTTGAATGTTTTGAAATTCTAAGCCGAAACCATCTTGACCAAAAACCATACCTACTGCAAGGAAAAGCAGCAGCACGGGTATACCGAATTTATGACCAGCTTTACCAACAATCATACTAATAAAAAAGAGCACAGAGCCCAAAAGCAGTAATAATTCTAGAGACATAGTCATATTTAGTAACGTTGTTTGAGTAAAACAGTATCTTTTTTAATTGTTAGGGTGGCTTTTCCTCCCATTACAATAGGAAGATTTATTCTTGTATGTCCTACAGGGAAACCAAAACAGACAGGAAAATCAAACTCTTTAACAGCAAATAAAATAGAATCGTAGAGAGTTCCATACATTCTATTATCTTCTTCGTATTCTGTAAACCGACCAATAATAAGCCCCTTTATCTTATTAAATACTCCCGCTATCTTTAGCTGATATATCATACGGTCGATACGATAAGGCTCTTCGCCAATATCTTCTAGAAATAATATTCCATTTCTTGGAATTTTAATGTAGTTAGACCCTAAAAGACTTGTATAAACCGATAAGTTGCCACCAAACAAAATTCCTGTAGCTTTGCCCAATCTATTTAAGAATGGGTATTCTACAGGAATTGTATAATTTAGATCTTTGCCCGAAACAGCTGCTTTTGTATATAGAACGGATAGATTAGCTGCACCTTCATCAGAAAAATGCTTTGCCATAGGTCCATGAATAGACATAATACCGTTACTCTGAAGAGCTGTGTGCAATGCTGTAATGTCGCTAAAACCAATAAGCCATTTAGGATTATCTTTTATAGCAGTAAAGTTAAGCCTATCTAATAAATGAACTGCTCCATAACCGCCACGAGAACAGAATATTAGTTTAACATCAGGATTATCAATCGCTGCTTGCAAATCAGAAAGTCTCTGTTCAACAAAACCACTAAAACGTCCTGTTTCTCGCAAAGCATTTTCAGATATGCTAACTATTAAGCCCCATTCTTCAAGAATATCCTTTGCTTTGTTCACATATGCTGGTGATACATTGCCAGATGGAGACACAATAACAGCTCTATCATTTAGTTTTAAAAAGGGTGGGCGTTTCATCTAATATTGTATTTAACGGAAAATAATGAGAGAAAAATTAATTCCTCTCATTATTCTTTATTTATTTACCACACAACAATCATAGTTCTAGGGCATTATTTCATGTGAAGTATTATATTACAACTACACAGATATTAAACTTACACTAAACAAGAATGGTGTTGTGTAGACCATGATTTACGCATCAATGTTTGCATAAGAAGCATTCTCTTCGATAAACTCTCGACGAGGTGCAACTTCTTCTCCCATCAACATAGAGAACACCATATCAGCGTCGGCACTATTTTCAATAGTAACTTGACGAAGTGCTCTGTGCTCGGGATTCATTGTAGTAGACCACAATTGCTCTGCATTCATCTCTCCCAGACCTTTATATCGTTGCGTATGCACAGCATTTTCGTTGCCATCGGCATATTTAAGAATAAAAGCTTGGCGTTGAGCATCGTCCCAACAATATTCTTCCACTTTTCCTCTTTTCATTAAGTACAAAGGAGGAGTTGCTACATACACACACCCTTTATCGATAAGTGGACGCATATGACGGAAAAAGAAAGTAAGAATCAATGTTGCAATATGGCTACCATCTACGTCAGCGTCAGTCATAATAATAACTTTATGATAACGTAGCTTATCCATATTCAACTCTTTAGAGTCTTCTTCGGTTCCTATTGTTACACCAAGTGCTGTATAAATATTTCTAATCTCTTCGTTTTCAAGAATTTTGTGAGGCATTGCTTTCTCCACGTTCAATATCTTTCCACGTAATGGAAGTATGGCTTGAAACTCTCTGTCGCGGCCTTGCTTTGCAGTTCCACCAGCCGAATCTCCCTCGACAATAAACACTTCGCTCAATGCAGGATCTTTACTAGAGCAATCTGCTAGTTTTCCGGGCAAACCACCTCCAGTAAGAGGAGATTTACGCTGAATCATTTCACGCGCTTTGCGTGCAGCATGTCGGGCAGTAGCAGCCAATATAACTTTCTCAACAATTATCCTTGCTTCTTTTGGATGCTCTTCTAGATAGTAACCAAGTGCCTCGCCAGTTGCCTGGTCTACTGCACCCATAACCTCGGAGTTACCCAGTTTAGTTTTGGTTTGTCCTTCAAATTGAGGCTCTTGAACTTTCACAGAAAGTACTGCTGTGAGCCCTTCTCTAAAATCGTCGCCAGTAACTTCAATTTTCAAACGCTCCAACATTTTAGAGTCGTCGGCATACTTTTTCAATGTTCTCGAGAGACCTCTTCTAAAACCAGTTAAGTGAGTACCACCCTCTATAGTATTAATATTGTTTACATAGGTAAACACATTTTCGTTGTATGATGTATTATAGGTCATTGCAATTTCAACAGGAACTCCATTTTTCTCTGTCACAATATGAATGGCATCATCAATAAGCGATTCTTTTGACCTATCTATATATTTAACAAATTCTTCGAGTCCTTTTTCAGAATAAAAAGATTCTGATTTAAAAGATCCGTCCTCTTTTACAACTCTTTTATCTGTAATATTAAGTGTAATTCCAGAATTCAAAAAAGCCAATTCGCGTAAACGAGTTGATAGTATGTCGTAACGATATTCTAAAACAGTGAAAATTGTATCATCTGGTTTAAAAGTAATAATAGTTCCAGAAACATCGGTTGTACCCACTTCTGCTACAGGAGCTGCTGGTGCACCTTTTGAGTATTCTTGAACATATACTTTGCCATCGCGATGCACTTCTGCTTTCAAATAAATTGAGAGTGCATTAACACACGAAACCCCTACTCCATGCAGACCACCAGAAACTTTGTAAGTACCCTTATCAAACTTTCCTCCAGCATGCAGAACAGTCATCACAACTTCTAACGCCGACTTACCTTCTTTTTCGTGAAAGTCAACTGGAATACCACGTCCATCATCTCTAACAGAGATAGAGCCGTCTTCGTTTATATACAAATCTATTACAGAGCAAAATCCTGCCAATGCCTCGTCGATAGAGTTGTCTATTACCTCATTAACAAGATGATGAAGACCCTTTTCGCTGGTATCTCCAATGTACATTGCTGGACGTTTTCTAACTGCCTCTAAACCTTCCAACACTTGAATGTTGGATGCCGAATAACCGTTATCTACTAAACCTTTATTTTCTTCTATCATTTTTTATATCGATTATATCTTATTGAATATAAGATTTCTACTAATTAGTTTCTGTTTTAAAAAGAACAAACAAATATAGTGAATTTAAGCGGTAACACCAACAGAAACAGTCTTTAATACATAGCTTTTTTCATATTATTGGGATATGAATAAAAGCATTAAAGGGAATTAACCCACATTATTGGTCTCTTCTGCATTGCGTAGCTGTAAGGCGTGTAAATCTGTAGATATATAGTTTGTGTTGTAAGCAACTATTAATAAAATTATTGCAAAAGCATGCAAAAGATTCGCACACTATTAATTTAAAGATAACACTGTTGCTCTGATAGTTACCACACTTTCTCGCTTCATTATGGGACAGTAGCCCCAATAAATAAATTGATAAACACAAATGCAAATAGCACCAACTACACATTAAAGAGTGTACAATTAATTACAATTGGTAGTCTATTGCAGCACGATCTGTTCTAACTTTAGACAAAAAGGAGCCAACCTTTACATGCTCGGGATGATTGATGTATATATCTAAATCTTGTAGATTTTTGAATTCAGCAATCAACATCAGGTCATAATTTAGATCAGAAACATTGGGGATATTTAAAACAACCTCCATTTTTATAAGTTCTGGTATAAAACTTTCAAGATTCTCTAACTGCTCTTTTAGATAAAGTGCATTTTCTTGCTTAGAATTACCTTCGGCAAAAGCCGCTAATTTGAAAAGGACAACATGTTTAATCATTTGTAGATGCTTTTATATTTGTATTACAAAGATAACACATCTAAGTTAAACCATAAGTCAAAAACAACACTTTTCTATATGATGGACTTAAACATCAATTTGGTCAAAATCAATTTTTAAATAATAAAAACAACAGCAACTGTAACCATAAATTCAATTGGCCGAGAGCGCTGAGGTGAAAATTAGGACAGGCATTATGTTAGGGATTGTTAATAAATCAATTGTTTATAGACTGCAATTACGACCTGTTTTACAGTTTCAAAAAAAAACAAACCTAACCTCAAACCTTCTTGTAAAATGTATTTTTGTTCCATACGAGATATTTTATCTGATGCTGACATTATTTTCAGAACTGCTCGTGTATCAATTCGTAAATAACAGGCCGCTATTTTTTACAATTCATCCGAAGATACGGCATAAAAGAGGCAGAAGTAAAATCCACCGTGGTAGATTGCGCGTTTATGCGATGAAAATTGAATCTACCGCGGTTGATTTGTTTTGAAAAGTATAAACGAGTCTTTTTCAGGAGAATATTGCATATTTATGCCCTGAAAGAAGAATTTTCAGCACAAAAAAGAAAATAGAGGAGATGGGCGAATAATTTTACCTGATAAAAAGAAGTTTTGCAATACAAATGTCAAATAAAATCTCAACAAAACAAGAAAAGTGTCACAAATCACCAATAAATCACCTCAGAAACAAGTTTTATTCCATGCCAAACAAATCCACCATGGTAGATTGAAGTTTCACCAGATATTTACTTTTCTACCATGGTGGATTTTAGTTTATGAGATATTTGTTTTAAGCAAAAAGCAAAAAGTGTTTCACCAAGTACAAACCGTGCAAACTAAACAAATATTTACAATTGTAGGCAAATTTTCAGCCTGCCATATTCAAACAATTATCACCCTAGATAAGAAGCTATATTTGATTGCCGTGTATAAATGTGGAAGTTGCTATGATTAAATATTGGTAAGTCAAGAAAATCTATTCCTTTGTGTTCAATTGTAACGCCAGTGTCATCCATGCTCAAAGTTTATCTGTGCGACAACATAATAGTTAGGAAGTAAGCAATAAGCTAGCACACTCATTTTAGAGAGAACAGGTAAACTACAAGTATATTGGTGCGAGTAGAATATTAGATGTAAACTTCATAGTGGATACAACGAAAAGCTCTTCACCAAAATAGAAAATGATGAATCTTAGAAGCGTCACAAACCCGTTAGTAAACATATAGCTTTTTATATAATTCATACAAGTTATACTTTAGCATAGACAAAGTAAACTAGACTTGGGCACAAAAAAAGCCGAACATTTATGCTCGGCTCATTTTTTATATATTAAACAAGTTGTTTGTCTTTTAAGCTAATGAGTTCAAGTGACCTGCTAACTTAGACTTCAAATTATCTGCTTTCTTTTGATGAATCACTTTTTTCTTTGCTAATTTATCTAGCATTGAACAAACCTCAGGATATCTGGCATGCGCCTCTTCTTTAGAAGTCAATTCACGAAATTTGTTTACAGCATTACGCGTAGTTCTTGAAACATATCTGTTTTCTAAACGACGAGCTTCTGACTGTCTGATTCTTTTTTCTGCTGATTTATGATTTGCCATAACGTGTACCTAATCTGTTGTTCTATTTTATTTAGTAGCCCATAGGGGAGTCGAACCCCTCTTTCCAGAATGAAAATCTGGCGTCCTAACCGATAGACGAATGGGCCATTTTTTTTGTTTTAAAGCTCTAGATAAATCCTAAAGGAAAACATTGCTAATGGAGCATAAAAAAAGCCGAACTTAAATGCACGGCTCATTTTGTATATTAAAATAAGTTGTTTGCCCTTTAAGCTAGTGAGTTCAAGTGACCTGCTAACTTAGACTTCAAATTATCTGCTTTCTTTTGATGAATCACTTTTTTCTTTGCTAATTTATCTAGCATTGAACAAACCTCAGGATATCTAGCATGCGCCTCATCTTTTGAAGTTAATTCACGAAATTTGTTTACAGCATTACGCGTTGTTCTTGAAACATATCTGTTTTCTAAACGACGAGCTTCTGATTGTCTGATTCTTTTTTCTGCTGATTTATGATTTGCCATAACGTATACCTAATCTGTTATTCTATTTATTTAGTAGCCCATAGGGGAGTCGAACCCCTCTTTCCAGAATGAAAATCTGGCGTCCTAACCGATAGACGAATGGGCCATTTGAATTTGCTGTTTTGTTGCCGATAGAGGCTGTTTCTCAAATGCGAGTGCAAATATAGAGCCTTTTTTTTATAATCCAAAACTTTTCGAAGTTATTTTCATGTATTTGTTTTAATTGTCCCAATTTAGACGCTTATATCCATCTTATGAGTCTATTTATCAAATAATAGCAGTATAGTTTCCAAGATTGATTTATTTTTCATACTTTTGCATCCCATATAAAAGAAGCAAGTATAATAATAAAACTCGATAAAGATGAAAAGAACATTTCAACCTTCGAAAAGGAAAAGAAAAAACAAGCATGGTTTCCGTTTACGTATGTCTACTGCAAACGGACGAAGAGTACTTAGAGCACGTCGTGCTAAAAAAAGATCTAAGTTATCAATTTCGGATGAATGATGAAAAATCCCGAATATTAGAATATAAGATGAGCAAAGAAACAAACAATGGTTACTTTGCTCATCTTTATTTTAAGCTAGTTTCTCAGTAAATTAAACGCTTTTGACAAAGCAATCTGTTTTTTTTATACCTTTGTATATATTATGTACGTTTTCATATAAATATTTCTCATCATCTTATTACATCAAGTATGAACGCAAAAAAGAAATCATCAAAAGAGAATTTTAAAAATAGCATAACTAAGAATATACTCCTTGTAATAATTACAGGAGTAGTACTTATATTAAGTACCCTTGTATTTCTTCACTTATATACCCGACAAAACAAGTCTGTAAAAGTACCTAGTGTAAAAGGAGTACAACTAGAGATTGCAAAAAGAGCACTCCAAAAAAGTGGATTAGGGTTTGTAGTTATAGATTCTATATATAGTAGAGATTCTATACCAGGCACTATCATCGAACAAGTGCCAGCGGCTTTTAGCAGTACCAAAGAGGGACGCGAGGTTTTTCTTACTATCTACTCAAGCAATCCCCCACAGTTGCCAATTCCAAATTTAATAGATTATTCGCTAAGACAGGCCGAAGCACAACTTAAATCAATGGGGTTTGACCAATTGACAATAGAAGAAGTTCCATCGGAATATAGAGGCTTAGTAAAATCAATAAAATTTAGAGGCCGACAACTACAACCCGAAGAAAGAATTCCATCTGGTTCGCCTCTCACAATAGTTGTTGGTAGTGGCTTAAAGCTAGAGTCGCAAGAGATTGACAGTATATCTGCATCTCCACCCAACAGTAATGGCAATCCCACTGAGCCTAAAAAAAGTGGAACAAGTTCTCCAATAGTGGATGATACGTTTTTTTAATTGCCGTGCAAAAAGAAAATTTTTACGAAGAAGATGACCTGTTAGACGAAGATAGCCTAACAGATAATATAGAGGAAAGTAGTGAGCAAAAATATATTCACTATCAGTACACTGCCGATAAAGGGCAAACTTTGCTCAGAAT
>LFRM01325965.1_pt1 | contig 10479 bp, 9 predicted proteins | sample 618341 | NCBI WGS metagenome assembly LFRM01 (sample SAMN03654438, study PRJNA283298) | anaerobic digester metagenome | isolation source: pool of bioreactors CSTR01a, CSTR02a, and CSTR03a thermophilic anaerobic... | place: Denmark: Kgs. Lyngby | collected 2014-05-21 | reverse complement strand
GTTGAGTTTGATAAGGCAATATTAGAATATGTTGAAAGTGTAGAATATCAAAATTTAAAAGAAAAGTGGGGTTTAGAAAATGATTAAAATTATGGAAATATTTACAATGGAAAATATCTTGTTTATGCTAAATGGGGCTTCAATATCATTATTGATTGCGACGTCATGTTTAATTTTAGGGACAATGATTGGTATGTTAATTAGTACAATGAAGATTAGTAAAAATAAAGGCTTTAAAGTTTTGGCTAGTATTTATGTTGAAGTTATTCGTGGAACGCCAATGTTATTACAACTAATGTTTTTCTACTTAGTAGTACCATATTTATATTTAAATATTACAGGTAAAGGTTTAGACTTATCACCTGTAGTATTAGCGATTATTGCGATTAGCATTAATAGTGGAGCCTATATTGCGGAGTTATTTAGATCATCAATTCTATCAATTGACAAGGGACAGTGGGAAGCTGGCGAAAGTTTAGGATTAAATCGTAAACAATTATTAAAAAATATCATTCTTCCCCAAGCAATTATAAGAAGTATTATTCCTTTAGCTAATGAGTATGTAACGCTAATAAAAGATTCAAGTCTTGGTAGTGTTATTGGTGTTGTTGAACTTTTACAAGTTTCTAAAATTATTGGTACAGTAAACTATAATTATGTGTATCCACTATTGGGAGCTGCCGTTTTCTATTTAACAATAACGCTATTAATATCTTATGGAACAACCCTGTTAGAAAAGAGGTATATTGTCAATGCTTAATTTAAATAATGTATCAAAAAACTATGGTGATTTAAAAGCGATTAAAAATGTTGATTTATTGATTAATGAGTTTGAAGTTGTTTGTCTAGTAGGACCAAGTGGTAGTGGTAAAAGTACACTACTACGATTAATTAATGGCTTGGAAACTTTAGATGGTGGCGCGATTTCTTATCGTGATGAAATCATTGATTATAGTGATATTAAACTTGTTGAAAAAATTAGAATGGAAATAGGTTTTGTCTTTCAACAATTCAACCTTTTCAACAATTTAAATGTAATGGATAACTTAATTTTATCCCCAGTCAATGTACTTAAAATGAGTAAGGAAGACGCAGTCAAAAAAGCTGAAGGATTACTCAATCGTGTTGGCTTAATTGATAAGGCGACTGCTAAAGTCAGTAATTTATCAGGTGGTCAAAAACAGAGAATCGCAATCATTAGAGCATTAATGATGGAGCCTAAAGTATTATTGTTTGATGAGCCAACTTCAGCACTAGATCCTGAAATGGTTAAAGAGGTCTTAGAAGTTATGGCTGATCTTGCAAGTGAGAAAAAAACAATGGTAATTGTAACTCATGAGATGAACTTTGCTAAAGAGGTTGCCGATAAGATTGTCTTTATGGATGAGGGTGAAATTGTTGAAATAAATAGTCCAAAGCAATTCTTTGATAATCCTACTAGTGAGCGTGCAAAATTATTTTTATCTAAAGTCCTTTAATCAAGGGCTTTTCTTTATTGTGTTAGTGTTGAGTAACTTTTAAATTAAAGGTATAATTAAGAGTGAGAAAGGATTGATAATAATGGAAAAAACAACCTATGAAGTAACCGGTATGACATGTACGGCATGTTCTGGTGCAGTTGAGAAAAATGTAGGTAAACTTGATGGTGTTAAATCAGTATCAGTTAGTCTTATGACTAATAGTATGATAGTTGAATATGACAATGATCAAGTCGATATAAATGCTATTGCTAAGGCAGTAGAAAAAGCTGGTTATAAAGCCTTTGCTAAGGGTGCAAAAGTTAGTCGTGATGCTAATGAAGAAAATGCAATTGAGGTCGAAATTAGAGAAATGAAGTTTAGACTAATTGTTTCTTTAGCCTTTATGTTGCCTTTAATGTATTTAGCAATGGGTGAAATGATGGGCTTGCCAGTCCCAAGCTTTTTTATGGGCTATGAAAATGCCTTAGCCTTTGCCTTTACACAATTTTTATTAGTGTTACCAATTATGTATGTCAACCGTAAATACTTTACAGTTGGCTTTAAAACTTTATTTAAGGGTGCTCCAAATATGGACTCACTTATTGCGATTGGTTCAAGTGCAGCCGTTATTTATGGAATCTTTGCTATTTATGTAATTGGTTATGGCTTAGCAGTTAATGATGTAGTGCTAGTTAATCAGTTTGTAATGGATTTATATATTGAATCAGCAGGAACGATTTTGGGTTTAATTACTTTAGGTAAGTATTTAGAAGTTAGAGCTAAGGGTAAAACTTCAAATGCAATTCAAAAATTAATTGACTTAACACCACAAACTGCAATCGTTTTTAGAGATAATGTTGAAGTGGAAGTTTTAGTTGAAGATGTCGTTGTAAATGATATTGTCATTATTAAACCGGGTAATGTCGTTCCAGTTGATGGAGTTGTCATTGAGGGATCTTCCTTTATTGATGAAAGTGCTATTACTGGTGAAAGTTTACCTGTTGAAAAGACTATTAGTGATAAAGTTGTTGGGGCAACAATTAACTCAAATGGCTTTTTGAAAATACAAGCAACTAAAGTTGGAGCCGATACAACGTTGGCTAAAATTATTGAACTTGTTGAAAACGCTAATACAACTAAGGCACCAATTGCCAAGTTAGCTGATAAGATTTCTTCAATCTTTGTACCAGTAGTTATTAGTATTTCAATTGTGACATTTATTGTTTGGTTTTTAATTACTAAAGACTTTACGGCAGCCCTAAGACCAGCAATTGCGGTTTTAGTTATATCATGTCCATGTGCACTAGGTTTAGCAACTCCTGTTGCAATAATGGTTGGTACTGGCCTTGGAGCAGAACATGGAATATTATTTAAAACAGCAGAGTCCTTAGAATTATTACATAAAGTTGATACAGTTATTTTAGATAAAACAGGCACAATTACTGAAGGTAATTTAGATGTTATGGACATTGTTGTCTTTAATAATCATTTAGAAAAAGATGTCTTAGAAGTTATCGTCTCTTTGGAAAAAGCATCTGAGCATCCACTTGGACAAGCAATTGTGGCTTATGGTGAAAACTTAGCGGTTAAACTTTTAGCGGTTGATCATTTTGAAGCAGTTGTTGGTCAAGGTATTGTCGGAACTATTGATAACAATAAGTATTTAATTGGAAATAAAAGAATGTTAAATAATAACAACATTGATTATAGTGGTATTAATGAATTAGCAAATGAGTTTGCCAGTGAAGGTAAAACACCAATCTTTATTGCAAATGAATCTGAAGTAATGGGAATATTAACTTTGGCTGATGTTATTAAAGAGGATAGTGTTAGTGCTATTGCACATATGCAAGACTTAGGACTACATGTGGTCATGTTAACTGGGGATAATGAAATAACAGCAAGAGCAATTCAAAAACAAGTAGGAATCAAAGAAGTTATTGCTGAAGTTATGCCAGATGAAAAAGAAGCAGTTGTTAAAAACTTCCAAGAGCAAAATAGAATTGTGGCCATGGTTGGAGATGGTATTAATGATTCAGTAGCACTAGTTAGAGCAGATGTTGGCTTAGCGATTGGTGCTGGTAGTGATGTTGCCATTGAATCAGCGGATACAGTATTAATGAAAAATAGTCTATCTGATGTAGTTGGGGCAATTAGAATCAGTAATGATACAATTAGAAATATCAAACAAAACTTATTTTGGGCTTTCTTTTATAACGTATTAGGAATTCCTTTAGCGGCTGGTGTCTTTGCTGTTTATGGATTGAGTTTGAGTCCAACCTTTGCGGCTGCAGCAATGAGTTTTAGTTCAATTACTGTTGTCTTAAATGCTTTAAGGCTTAAATATATGTATAAGGATAGTAAAGATATAAAAATAAAAAAGCGTAAAAATAGCGCTGTAGAACAAAATGTTACAGTATTACACAAAGAGAAAAAGGAGGATGTATTAGTGGAGAAAATCGTAAAGATTGAAGGTATGACTTGTGGTCATTGTTCAGGACGTGTTGAAAAAGCATTAAATGAATTAGCCAATGTTAGTGCAACAGTGGATTTAGAAAACAATAGCGCAACCGTGACTGGGGATGTAAGTGACAAAGCAATTATTGATGCCGTTGTTGAGGCTGGCTATAAAGTATTAGATATTAGCTAAATTTAGACATAAGAAAACTCGAGATTTTATTCTCGAGTTTTTTATTACCATTTATTATAATGGATTAAGTTTTCATCGTAGCGCTCTTTTGCTTCACGCTTTTGGTTTGGATGGCCAATTGGTACTATGCCAATTGGTTTAATGTGATCTGGAAGGTCTAAGACTTTAGTGACATGTTTTATCCAGTGTATATCTATATCTTGTTTAATACCTACCCAGACAGCCCCTAGATTTAAGGCATGACTAGCAAGTAACATATTTTGAATTGCAGCGGCACAGTCATGATGAATAAAATCAAAGGTTGGCTCAACAGTTGTATCGCCACATACTGCAATTGCCAGTGAGCTTTTTTGAATCATTGTTGAGTTTGGGTTAACTTGGGATAATAAATCTTTTACACTTTGATCTTCAATAACGATAAAGTGATAGGGTCTACGGTTATTAGCTGTTGGAGCTGCCATTGCAGCCTTTAAGATTGTATGTATATCATCTTTTGAAACTTTTTCTTCTGTATACTTCCTTATACTAACTCTACTCATAATATTATCAATAGCTTTATTATTGTTCATAGTTTTCACCTACTTCCACTTGTGTTTTTGCTTTAGCTAATTCTTTTTTAGCTGTTCTATTTGCGTTTTTCTTACTGACTTTTCTAATAAAACTAAACCAAAACAGTAAAACGGCTAAGAGGTGTAGACCTAAAATTAAATAAAAGCCAACTGCTAATTCACCTTTACCAATGATACTTATAATTGATCGATTTGGATTAATAGCATCTGGAATTGTACTAAATAATAACATGCCTGAAACTGTTAAGTTAACTAGTGAAATTACTTTAGTGGCAATACCTTGTACAAATTTAAGTAGTGGGCTAAGCACAGTTAAAAGTCCAATGACATTTGTTGCATAATAAATCCAGCCGATGCCATCGGCAAATTCAGCATAGCCAACACGATATGTAGAGCCAGTTAAATTATCTTGTTGTAGAATAAAGATTTTAAAGAATAAAACGACAAAGGATAAAATATAATATAGCAGGGCCCCTTTGTGCATTTTTGAAAATGGTTTAATTAAAACTGATTTTTTTGGTTTTTCTGTTTGTTTTTGATTTTCCATAATAGCCTCCCTTTATTGACTATATTATAGCATAAGATTTTTTTAATAAATTTTGCCTAAAAGAAAAAGAAGCACTAATTTGTGCTTCTTTAGACTGTTATAGTAGTTCTCCAAACTTTTTAATAAAGTATTTTTTGGCTATCGTAACAGTTACCATGTAGGCAAAGATTGTTAAGACTAACCAGAAGTAATAATTTAGTGGTAAAGCTGCAAGTCCAATTGAATTACCAAAGCCTGTATATGGAATAATGATTGAAATAGCGATTCCAATAACAGTTAATAATGATAAGACAAGGGAAGCACGACTTTGAATAAATGGTATTTTTTCAGTTCTAATCATGTGGACTACCATTGTTTGTGAGACCATTGATAAGACAAACCAGCCTGATTGAAAGACGCCTATAAATAAGAGTGTCATTGCTGGATCAGTGATTCCAGCCCATGATGAGCCAACGACTTGTGGCGCTATCATAAAAAACATGAGGGCAAAGGTTGTAATATCGAAGATTGAACTTGTAGGTCCAATTATTAACATAAAGTCTCTAATTGATGTTGCATCCCATTTTCTTGGAACTTTTAAATATTCTTCATCGACATTGTCCCAAGGAATTGCGATACATGTTATATCATAAATTAAGTTTAATAAGATTAAGTGGACAGCTTCCATTGGTAAAAATGGAAGAAATGCACTTGCGACTAATACGGAGAAAACATTACCAAAGTTACTTGATGCAGTCATTTTTATGTATTTAATCATGTTGGCATAAGTCTTACGACCTTCAACAATCGCTTTTTCTAATACAGCTAAATCTTTTTCTAACAAGATTACATCTGATGATTCTTTTGCAATATCAACTGCATTATCAACTGATATTCCAATGTCGGCTGCTTTTAGTGATGGGGCATCATTAATACCATCGCCTAAAAAGCCAACTGTGTGTCCATTTGCTCTAAGCATCATTACAACTCTTCTTTTTTGTTGTGGTGAAAGCTTAGCGAAGACATTTACTTTTTCAACCATTTCACTTAGTTTTTCATCTGACATATTATCTACATCATCACCTAAAATAATAATATCAGTTGGAATTCCAATCATGTCACAAATAGCTTTGGCAACAGCATCATTGTCACCCGTTAAAACTTTGGTTTCAACACCTAATTCTTTTAAGTGTTTAATAGCTGGTTTGGCTGATTCTTTTGGTGGGTCTAAAAAGGCTAAATAACCAATTAAGACCATTTCACTTTCATCTTTAACACCAAACTCGCCAACTGGCGATGGGTCAGTTTTTTGGGCAACGCCTAAAACGCGCATGCCCCGTGAGTTTAAGTCTTCGACAGTAACTAAGATATCTTTGACAATATCACCTTCAAGTTTTACTACATCATTTCCAACTTGAACAAAGTCACAAATTTTAAGCATTTCTTCAACAGCACCCTTGGTAATTAGTTGGGTTTTGCCAGCTTTATCTTCAACAACAACACTCATTCGACGGCGATTAAAGTCAAATGGCACTTCATCAACTTTAGTGTAGATTGTTTCTAAGTTTCTAAGACTTGGATGAATGTGTCTGAGTTCTCTTGTTTTTGTAATTATTGATTTATCGAGTAGGTTTTTTAAACCTGTTTGAAAGTATGAGTTTAAAAATCCATGTTTTAATACTTGTTGGTTTTCTTTACCCATAACATCTAAGTGATATTCTAAGATAATTTCATCTTGAGTTAGTGTTCCCGTTTTATCTGTACATAAGACATCCATTGAACCAATATTTTGTATTGAGGCTAAACTTTTTACAATCGTTTTTTCTTTGGACATCTTTTGGGCGCCCTTGGCTAAACTTGTAGTAACAATCATTGGTAGCATTTCTGGTGTTAAACCAACTGCAATTGATACAGCAAACATGAAGGCTTGGAGCCAGTCACCTTTGGTAAAGCCATTTATAAATAAGACGATTGGTACCATGACTAACATAAATCTAATTAATAGCATACTTACAGAGTTTACACCTTCTTCAAAGGCAGTCTTTTCCGGTATTTCAGTGACACTTTGAGAAATTGTTCCAAACATTGTGTCATTACCAGTTGCGATAACGACAGCTTTTGCTGATCCTGAAATAACGTCACTGCCCATAAAGGCTAAGTTTTCTGTAGATGTTACTTGATCTTGAATATCAGTGACACTATGACCATGTTTTTCAATGTGTTCACTCTCACCTGTTAGGGCAGCTTGGGTTATAAATAAGTCTTTGGCTTCAAAGATTCTTATATCGGCTGGAATCATATCTCCAGCTGACAAATAAACAATATCACCAACGACTAATTCTGAAACATCTAATTCAACAGGATCTAAATGGTTTCTTTTTATTAAGGTTGTAACTTTTACCATTTGCGTTAGTGCTTCTGCTGCATTACTTGAGCGGCGCTCTTGAATGAATTGGAGCATTCCACTTATAAAGACCATAACGATAATGATAACTGATGTTGTTAAGTCTCTGCTACCAGCTTCGGCTAAAACAAAGTCCATAATAAAGGATACAACGGCAAGTCCAATTAGAATAAGTGTAAATGGATTAATAAATGATTTTAATAGTTTAACAAAGGCTGATACTTCTTTGCCTGTGTCTATCTCATTGGCTCCGTACACTTCTTTATTATTTTTGTAATCTGTTTCACTAATACCATCTTTAGTTGTAAAGAGTGAAAGTAAAAGATCATCAACATCATTAAGGGCAGCAAAGTCGAGCCTTTCTCTAACATTCATATCTTTAATTTCTAAATTTTCTTTAAGCATAATATACCTCCTTTTTGTAATAATACAAATAATTATTTAAATAGCATCCTATGTAGAATAGTATTTAATTAACTATTTATGCCTAATATTGACCTAAAATGTAAAAAACTGCATTGTCAGCTTGAACAGTACAGTTAAAAGATCAATTGTTCGTCCAAGCTTTAGCTCAAGCGGGCTTGATGTTACACTAGATTACGCCTTAGTGACGTAGTCTGTTGACCTGCTGATAATGTCTCCATTACTTCGCGGTGGTAACCCATATCCCCAAGTAGCCTCACCTACCGAGTAAATTATTTTACTACTTCTCTATCTTACCTCTAAGTTAGATTGATGTCAAACTGATTAGCCTTGTTTTGTAGGCTTAAAAAGCAGTTTGTCGAGTGTTTTTAAGATTTTAGAAAAATAGTGTGTGACAAAGTTTGATGATAAAATTAGGGTTACTAATAGTGATGAAAGGGCTAAAAATGCGATAGCTAAAATTGCACTGTCAAAGTCAAGGGCATAAAAAGAAAGACCACCAATTATGTAGGTGTGGAATATATAGACAGGCAGTGAGTTAACGCCAATTTGTGACAAGCGACTTTTAGTATATGGGGCAATCTTTAAAAAGACTAAGTTAAAGGCAAAGCCTATAATATAAAGTATAATTCCTAAAAACAAACTTGGTAAAAAACTCAGGGTGAGATCAGCAAAGGAGCGATCAGCCCATAAAAACTCAGTTGGATAATTAGTGTAAAATACAAATATGTATGTAAAAATGACGGTTACAATAAAAGTTATTAGTACATAGCGCATTTTTGCTTTGCGCATTTTCTCTAATAAATCTTTACTGACAAAATAGCCACCAATAAAGTATGGTGAAAAAACTAATAGTCTTGAAAGACTTAAAAAGATATCAAATTCTGAAAACAATCTTGAAATAAGCCCGACAATTAAACTTACGATAAACAGATGTTTCATCTTTAAAAGATAAGGTAGTAGTAAACGCCAAATAAATAGGGCTAGTAAAAACCAAAGTGCCCAGCCTGGATTTAAAAAAGTAAACAGTTGTGGGCTATCAACTGGAATATTAACATTGGCTGTAAAGATGACTTGTACTAAGTTCCAAATACTATTGAAAAATAAAAATGGTATAAAGAGTTTTCGAAAGGCCATATTTGCACCTTTTTTATAATTTTTTGATAAGTAGCCAGCATAAAATACAAAGACTGGCATGTGGAAGGTATATATAAAGATGTACATAAAGTTTGCGACGCCACTATTAATACGGACTAACTCTAATGAGTGTCCAAAAACTACTAATAGTATTAGTAGCCCTTTAATGTTGTCAATTTGATAGTCTCGCTTCATATTTTCACCTATCTTTTCAATTTAATTATAACATAGTCAATAAGGATAAAAAAAGACAGCTTTTGCTGTCTAAAGGTCTAATAGTTCAATTATTTTTTTCATGACACTGTTTTCATCATTTGACCCAATTATTTCATCAGATATTTTTTTAACATCAGGGTGGGCGTTAGCCATTGCGTATGATTTACCGACTACTTCTAGCATATGGATATCATTTGGAAAGTCTCCAAAGCCAATTGTTTGTGATGGATCGATGTCTAAGCGCTTCATTAATGCTTCTAAGGCATTACCTTTATTACTATTAGCGTGCATTATATCAATCCATGGATGACCCGCTCTAACTAAGTGATAAGAATTTTTTAGATTATTAACTTGTGGTAAGTTGTAGTTTTCATCAGAGTGATGATCACTGCGCATTGTCACTTTAACAAATTCTTTATCTAATTTTGTAATGTCTTCAACGATTTCATATTTAACGTAAAACTCTTTTAAAAAGTCTTCTGAGTGTGATGGGTGTTTTTCTGCATAACTCATCTCTTCTGTTGTGGCAATAATTGTCGCTTCACTACTATGTCGAAAGGCTGTCATAATTTCATTTACTTCATCTTTACTAAAACTATTTTTATAAAAGATTTCGCCATTGTGTTGTAAGATGGCGCCATTGTCTGAAATGTAGTATAGATTTTCTAAGTCGCTATTTAACTTAGCCTTAATACTGGCGATTCCACGACCACTAGCTGCGACAAAAATGATGCCTAGATCTTTTAGTTTATTTAATATTTCATCAAAGTTTTCTGGCATTTCATCATTACTAGTTATCAGTGTGCCATCAATGTCACTACATATTAATTTAATATCTTTTTTATTCATGTTATTCCTCCATTATTCTCTTATATATAGTAACACATTTTAATAGCTGGTGTATTTATTTAAAAATTGAAGGATGGAGTGATAAAAGCAACTATATTATCAATTAAATAAAGTTTATGTGAGTTTTGGTGCATCAAACCAACTTTTATTTTCAGATTTAGTATAATGGTTTTAGACAAAAATTAAAGACAATTGACATTGTTACATACATTAAAAGCCACCGAAAGGTGGTTTTTTTAATATTT
>LFRM01249801.1_pt1 | contig 10479 bp, 9 predicted proteins | sample 618341 | NCBI WGS metagenome assembly LFRM01 (sample SAMN03654438, study PRJNA283298) | anaerobic digester metagenome | isolation source: pool of bioreactors CSTR01a, CSTR02a, and CSTR03a thermophilic anaerobic... | place: Denmark: Kgs. Lyngby | collected 2014-05-21 | reverse complement strand
AGGGTCATGGTGATAGCAGCGGTTAGAGTGGTCTTGCCGTGGTCAACGTGGCCAATTGTGCCAACGTTTACGTGCGGCTTATTGCGTTCAAATTTTGCCTTTGCCATTGGTCAAATCCTCCTTAACAGTCGGGTAAATTCATTTTGATAGCATATACATGCTTATTATTTTCGATCAGCTTATTCGCCTTTTTTGCCATTCAGCTTTTCAGCGATATTCTTGGGAACCTGTGCGTAGTGGTCAAACTGCATGGTGAACAGTCCGCGGCCCTGTGTACGGCTGCGAAGGTCGGTTGCATAACCGAACATTTCACTCAGCGGCACAAAAGCGTGTACTGTCTGCTCGCCTTGACGAGCTTCCATGCTATCGATATTACCACGACGAGCAGTAACGTTACCAATAACATCACCCATGTACTGGTCTGGGATGACGATTTCAACTTTCATCATTGGCTCAAGCAGGCAAGGATCGGCCTTTGCAAGCGCTTCCTTGAAAGCCATAGAACCAGCGATCTTAAACGCCATTTCAGAGGAGTCGACATCATGATAGCTACCGTCAAATACGGTTGCCTTGAAGTCAACCACTTCGAAACCGCCGATGATACCGCTCATGGATGCTTCGCGAATACCAGTATCGATAGGAGCGATAAATTCCTTGGGAATCACGCCGCCAACGATCTTGTTTTCGAAAGTATATCCAACGCCGGGCTCAACAGGCGAAATCTCGATCCAGCAATGACCGAACTGTCCATGACCACCGGTTTGGCGGACATAGCGGCCTTCTGCCTTTGCAGCACGACGGATGGTTTCGCGGTAGGAAACCTGCGGCTTACCAACCGTTGCTTCAACCTTGAACTCACGGAGCAGACGATCAACAATGATCTCTAGGTGAAGCTCACCCATGCCCGCGATAATGGTTTGGCCGGTCTGCTGATCGGTGTAGGTCTTAAAGGTGGGATCTTCTTCTGCAAGCTTGATCAGAGCCATGGTCATTTTATCCTGACCAGCCTTGGTCTTGGGCTCGATGGCGACCTGGATAACTGGATCCGGGAACTCCATGGATTCAAGAACAATTGGGTTCTTCTCATCGCAGAGGGTATCAGCTGTTGTGGTATCCTTGAGGCCAACAACGCCGCAAATATCGCCGGTATATACTGCATCGGCTTCTTCTCGGTGGTTAGCGTGCATCATTACCAAACGGCCAACGCGCTCGCGCTTACGCTTGACAGGGTTGTAAGCGTAGCTGCCGCTTTCGATTTTACCGCTGTAAACGCGGACGAAAGCCAACTTGCCAACAAAGGGATCTGTCATAATCTTAAAGGCTAGAGCAGAGAAGGGTTCGTCATCGGAAGGATGGCGTTCCATCTTAACTTCAGGATCATCAGGATCACTACCCTCGATCGCAGGAATATCCAGCGGTGAAGGCATATAAGCAAGCACTGCGTCCAAGAGAGGCTGCACGCCCTTGTTGCGGTAGGATGTACCGCAGAGCACAGGGGTCATGGAGCAATCGATGGTTGCCTTGCGGATTGCTACATTGATTTCTTCCTCGCTGAGTGTGCCTTCCTCAAAGAATTTCTCCATGAGAGCTTCATCTGTCTCAGCAACACATTCAACCAATGCCTGATGATATTCTTCTGCCTGTTCGAGTAGATCTGCAGGGATGTCCTCATCACGTACATCTTTGCCTTCATCGTCATAATAGACTTCCGCCTTCATGCGAACAAGGTCAATGATGCCCTTGAAATCAGCCTCTTTGCCAATAGGCAATTGGATCGGAACTGCATTTGCACCTAAGCGATCCTTGAGCATGTCCACGACGCGGAAAAAATCTGCGCCCATGATATCCATCTTATTGATGTATGCCATACGGGGGACATTATATTTGTTTGCCTGGCGCCATACGGTTTCGCTCTGGGGTTCTACGCCGCCTTTAGCACAGAACACAGCTACCGAGCCGTCTAGTACGCGCAAGCTACGCTCTACTTCTACAGTAAAGTCAACGTGACCTGGGGTGTCGATGATGTTGATGCGATGGCCTTTCCAGTTACAGGTAGTCGCAGCAGAAGTAATGGTAATACCACGCTCTTGCTCCTGCGCCATCCAGTCCATGGTAGCCGCACCTTCATGCGTCTCACCCAGACGGTGCACGCGTCCTGTGTAGAACAGAATACGCTCGGATGTGGTGGTTTTACCGGCGTCAATATGAGCCATGATGCCGATATTGCGCACCTTTTCCAGTGGGTGACTTCTTGGCATAACGGAGGGTCTCCTTTCGATCTTCACATGCAAAGTTTATTTTGGCTACTGAATAGCCGTATGGTTGCCTTACCAGCGATAGTGAGCAAAAGCCTTATTAGCTTCAGCCATGCGGTGCATTTCTTCTTTACGCTTGACAGCAGCGCCAGTGTTATTGGCAGCGTCCATCAATTCACCTGCAAGGCGATCAGCCATGGTCTTTTCACCACGTTTGCGGGCAAAGTCAATGAGCCAGCGCAGACCCAAGGTCTGGCGACGCTCGGGACGAATTTCAATTGGCACCTGATAGGTAGCACCACCAACACGGCGAGCCTTAACTTCCAGTTGGGGAGCAACATTTGCAAGAGCAGCAGTGAATATTTCATTGGCATCCTTGCCAGTCTTGTCTGCAATGGTAGTAAATGCACTGTAGCAAATACGCTGAGCTGTACCGCGCTTGCCATCAAGCATAATCTGATTAATGAGCTTGGTTACAACCGTGTTCCCATAAATAGGATCCGGCAAAACCTCGCGCTTGGGTATAAAACCGCGACGGGGCATTCGATTTCCTCCTTCATTGGGGCGATATATCGCCACAATTGTGCTAATGCACAACCTAAGATTTTGGTCCCGATTAAGATTGATACGCTACTATACGATTCCTGACGGTCTTCAGCATCGACCGTTCCCAGATCTAGGGAAAGTCACGCGGTGTGTATTTGGCAAATACGTGCTTAGATTCTCACACATGCGCCTATACGCCTGCGCCCACTTCGAAATATCCGCAAATAGCTTTGCGTATTTCGTCTTATTTCTTGGGTCGTTTTGCGCCGTACTTCGAACGGCTCTGCATCCGCTTAGCCACGCCTGCTGTATCAAGAGCACCGCGTACAATGTGGTAACGAACGCCAGGCAGGTCACGAACACGACCGCCGCGGATTAGTACCACGCTATGCTCCTGCAAGTTGTGACCGATACCCGGAATATAGCAAGTACCTTCAATCTGATTTGTCAGACGGATACGTGCGATCTTACGCAGGGCGGAGTTAGGCTTCTTAGGGGTCGTGGTCTTCACGCTCAGGCATACGCCGCGCTTTTGCGGGCAGCCCTGCAGAATGGGCGACAACGACTTGTTGTCCATCTTCTTCCGTCCCTTGCGGATCAACTGATTGATCGTGGGCATGGAAACACCTCCGAATTGATATGCTATAAAATCACCGCAACCCTGGTGTCTTATAGTTAATGTTGATCCGTGCTTTATTTGAGCACGGCGGCGGCCGCCGTCTTGACGCCCACCTGGCACAGCTTTCCAAGCTGAGCCATGCTGTCCACCACAATCAAGGGCACCCGCTTCTCCTCACAAAGAGCATTAATCTTGTGATAGATGAAGCTGTCTGCATCCTGACCTACAAAGACCTGTGCGGCCATTCCGTCACCGAGTGCACGAAGCACTTGTTTAGTCCCAACTACCCGATTTTGGGTGTTTTTGAGTCCTGCTTCCATCAAAGGTCGCCTCCTTCTTATCTAGGCTTAGTGATGTGTGTTCTATATGATCTGAGCAGTTGATTCTGCGCCTTTATCGCGCAAAATTTGCACACGAACAAACAGTTCACGGACAACCATATCATAATACCACGTTGTCAATGTCATTGTCAAACAATTTCAAACGTTTTTTTTGATTATCTGACCCCGTGGTTTGATGTGTCTATATTTTTACCAGATTGAAGAAATTTATAGTCGAAAATACAAGAAATTAGGATTCAATCCACGTTTTCCACATCTCTTCATCTGCACCGATGGTAATCTTGCTTCCATTTCTAACGATGGGGCTTTTGATGGCAGATGGGTTTAGCAGCAGCTCATTGATGATGAGACTATCTGTGTTCATATGCGCAACAGGCCGCTCCAGCGCTTTCTTTCCTTCGCGATCAACCAACGCTTTTGCACCCGCTGCCCGCACAAAAATCTCGAGCTCTTTTTTGCCAAGCTTGTGCTTTTTCAGGTCCATCATCTGGTAGGGGATGCGCCGCTCCTTAAAGAAGCGCTCCGCCTTCAGGACATCGGGATTCTTCTTGTTAATATAGATGATGATATTCATTCCTCATTCGCTCCTCTGCGAAGATTCTTGCGAATGTCGTCCCCGATGAACACAAGCCTTGAGCAGCCCGTCTGGTCTAGGAAGCGCGAAGAAATGCGCTCGGTATAGCGCGCCGCAATTTCATTGAAGGAAAGATTGGTGCTGATCACCGTATGCCTGCCTGCGAGTTGGCGCTCATTGAGCAGATTAAAGAGCTGGGTGACCGTCACGTTGTTCATCAGCGGCTCTGTGCCAAGGTCATCCAGCAGCAATAGCTCCGCATTCATCAGCTCCTGCATGATGGCGCTGTTGTTTTCCATATACGCGCGTCTGGTCAGTTCAAACATGCGATACGCGCTGGTGTACACAGGCATGTATCCGCGCTGAACTACGCGGCGAGCAATCGCCTGAAGTAAAAACGTCTTGCCAAGTCCGCTCTTGCCGATCAAAAGCAGGTCACGCGTAGGCGTTTGCGGGAAGCTGTCCGCATATCTGATGCAAATATCGCGATTGATCTTAGTCACCGCGCGCTGGCTTGGAGCACCATCGGTTTTCTCATCGCTAAAGAGCGTCTCATCAAAGGCTTCAAAGGTATGCTTATCCCCGTCCAGACCCAAATCGCGCAGCACACGGCTGTTTAGCTCCGTTGCCATGCATTCACACATTCTTCTGGACGGATCGTAGATATAGCCTTCATCCTTGCACGCTTGGCAGGTGTAAATCGGCTGCAAATAATCAGAATCAAGCCCGTTTTTTTCAAGAAGCGCTGCAATTCTCTGATTGTACTGTTGCATGGCATTGGGCAGGTTAGTGCTTGCTTTGGGGTTCTTCTGCTTTTGAAGCAAACTTGTGCGAACCCCCATCACAATCGCTGCATGCCGCGCGACAAGCAGGTCTTCAAGCCCCACGCAGCGTGCGCAGGCTTCGTCCTTGTGCTGTTCATACAGGCGCATATTATCCTCACGCTTCTGCGCATACTCCTGCTGGAGTCCCGTTAGTAACTGCTCACGCGTCATACTTGCTCAACTCCTTTAGCTGATCGGGGCTTAGCCCGGAAAACTCATCAGGATCATAGGTACGCTGCTCGTACTTTTGCTCAATGACCTTTTTCTCGCCGCTTGGAGAGGTCTGTTGCTTGTGCTCTTGGCTTGCAGTGAACCGCTTGCGATCCTCCATGGCGCCTTCCAGCGTTGCAATGCCCGCATCATGCCAGCTCGTGATGAGCTTATCCATATAGGGCATTGGGTAATCGACGTTACGGGAATACTCTGCCGCTTGTTCCAGCAGTTCTTCGGGCATACGCCACTGCTCCTGCCATTTGGACAGGCGTTCGCGGTTTTGCTGATTGCATCCGCATTCCTTGCCTACAATAGAGAATAGCTCCTTGAGGCGCTTGTTTTGCTGAGCGAGGTGACCCAGATAATCGGATACTGAATTAGCATCCGTCAGGCCGCGTTCGCGCCATGATTCCAGAAGTGTCGGCACATCATCCAGCGAATGGGTGCCGCTTCTCTTGCCCACCTCATGCGCCGCCAGCAAAATCACATCGTGCTCCGCATCCTTGAGCATGTTGCGGTATATCAGCCTCATGCCTTCATTGAGTACGGGTTTCTTAATGCCGACCGCTACAAGCATCTCACGCATGCGAGCTGTCTCATCCTTCTCGCCCGTCAGCTGCTTTTCGACATTTGTGCCCGTCATCTTCTTGCCGCTGCTGCGCGACGCAATGCCTTCCAATATCTTATCCAGATAAGCAAAGCTTGGATCGCCCTTGGTCATCTGCTCGCAAGCAATCTCAATGCCTTCTGGCGTGAAACTCCATTGCGACGTCCACTTGATATACAGGTTAGATTCATCCTTGGTGGGGTTGCGCCTTTTGCCCATATGGGAGAGAACCTTGCGCGTGCCCTTTCGTACCGCTTCTGAGCGACCAAAGAATTCCTCCGCGTCCTCTATGCTGCGAATCTTTTCTTCGCTCATCTCCGTTGCGAGTTTCTGCGCTTCCTTGAAGCTAAACTGTACGCCTCGAGTGGCGATCATATGCTGAATCAGCATCATCACAACCTCCGCAGGAAGCTTGAGCTGCTCCACCCACTCATACGCCAGCACCGTTTCGCCGCCATGCAGCTTTCTGCGTTCACCAAAAGCCCCGTAGATCGCAAGCGCAAAATTCTCATACGCTTCATCACGGGGGATTTGCTGCTTTTGGAACATCGCTTGCTGCACGCTTAAATAACGATAAACAGGCGGGCGATCCTTAATGCGCTCGATCAGTCGACAGCGCTCCCAGTAGCGAAACGCCGCCTCAACGGCCGCGCGCTCCAGGCCAAGCGCCTTGGCAACATCGTCAAGCATTGTAGTATCCTCCGCCACGCCTGCATGCGCAAGCATCAACCCATACAGGTAGACCTTCACATGGCTTTCAGGTGCAGCGGGCATATATTCACATATAAATGCATTGGGAATAGCGGTCCCGTTCCACAGCAGACCGGCTTTGTCAGTTTCAAATGTGGACATTCGGGTGGTGGCTCCTTTCGTGTTGAGCTACGGCTAGTATAACACAGTTTGATGTGGAGGAAAAGAAGGACGTTTCGGGGAACGTTGGGAGGCAGCTTTTATGATAAAAGCCCAAATGGGAAGGCGACAGCCCCATGCCTTCCCGAAAACCAGATTGTATGTTTGTAAGCGGCTGAGTGTACGCATAGTGGATAGGTGAATGCCTAAACTCTTGAAAAATAAACTTAGTCTACTCTCCATGCACAAAAATAGTGACGGATTCAAAATCCGTCACTATCAAACGCGCTAAGAAGTATACGCTAAACCCTTTGCAAAGCAAATAAAGTTTTCGGGAGGGTGTGGGGCTTATCGCCCGCCTATTGGGCTTTTGAATAAAAAGCCGCCTCCCACCGTTCCCCTTTCGTCTCCTGTCCCCCGTTTCCCCTCGTCACTTCTTTCGCACAGGGTAACAAATCTCCGTCACAAACTCGTCGGGGTTCTGTGTTTCGTAGGGGCTGACATGATAGATAAAGAAAGACGTTCCCGCGAAATCATAGCCGCTGCTGGCGATCCAGTTGGCGACCGACTCGCTTACTTCACTGCATTGATCATAGCTTCCCTTAAATGTGCATGAAGCTACGAGCACAGCCTGCTGCATCTTGAACACCACATGCTCGGTGTTGGCATATGAACCGCGGATGCTCTTTTGAACCTCCACATCCACGTTCTCTTCCTTATGCTCGCCGTCATGGAAGATCGCCAGCGTATAGCACGGATCGCCGTCCTGTACGTTCAGCGGACCGATCTCGCTCATGAGGGTTTGCCAAAGCAACCCTTCCTGATTGTATGCGGGGATTATATCTCGTACGCTTGCTACCTCTCGTTGGGGCAGTTCCTTCACCATTACATCATATTTCATTTTCTGATCATCCTTTCCAAGTCGCAGAATCATCGATTCCAGCAATATCAGGCGATCTTTCGTTTTCTCTGACTCTTCCTCAAGCTCTAGTTGCTTTAGCCTGAGATATTCTGCAAGTTTTTCTGGATCATCATAGCTCTTGAGCATCTGATCAATCGCTGCCAGACCAAAGCCCATGTCTTTGAGCGCACCGATTCTGCTCGCTACTGTTAGCTGCGCCTCCGCATAGTAACGATATCCTGTGAATGGGTCTGTTTGTGCAGGAATCAGCAACCCAATTTGATCATAATGCCTGAGCATTCGGATGCTCACCCTTGCCAATTTGGAAAAATCGCCTATTCTAAGCATTTATCTGTTCCTCCACATGCATGTTGTTTTGAGCTCATGTTCATTCTAACCTATACCACTATGTGAGAGTCAAGCCCTAAAACGAAAAACTCTCCACCCAAATATCGGATGGAGAGTTTCTTGATGATTTTGTTTACAGAAGATGAGCGCATTCCTTGCCAAAGCTGATGAATACATTTTCATCAACATTAAATACACGCTTGTTGATCGGGCAGTTATCCGAGATCTTCACAAGGGTATCGCCAACGCGCACGTGATAGTTCTGATAGCTTCCCATGAAGCAGCTCAGCTCCACCTTGCAAGGCAGGTCTCCGCTGCCGCTGATCTGTACTGCTTCCGGACGAAGGACAATCCTCACTGCATCGCCAACGCTGCGGGGAACATCGGTTTCAACAACGACGTCATGATCATGAACGCTGACCACGCAATCGTTGCCATTCATTTGCTTGACTGTTCCGTCAAGGAAGTTCGCCTCGCCAATGAAGTCAGCAACGAATTCATCCGCAGGGTGATAGTAGATCTGGGTCGGTGTGCCCATCTGAGCCACCTCGCCCTTGCGCATGATGATGATCTGGTCGCTGATGCTCATCGCCTCGCTCTGATCATGGGTGACATAGACCGCTGTGATACCAAGCTTTTGCTGGATTCTGCGAATTTCCGTACGCATGGTGACGCGCAGCTTTGCATCAAGGTTTGAAAGGGGTTCGTCAAAGAGCAGTACGCCCGGCTCAACCACAAGCGCACGCGCCAGCGCAACGCGCTGCTGCTGACCGCCTGAAAGCTGGTTGGTCATGCGGGTTTCCATACCTGTCATTTCGACCATTTCTAGAATATTTCCCACACGCTCTGCAATTTGATCCTTTGGGATTTTGCGAAGCTTCAAACCATATGCCACATTGTCAAACACATTATAATGAGGGAACAGCGCGTAGCTCTGGAATACCATCGCCGTATCACGCTTGTTTGGCGTGAGTTCGTTGATAGGCTCGCCCCCCAGATAAATCTCGCCAACATCAGGGCTTTCAAAGCCCGCGATCATGCGGAGTGTCGTCGTTTTGCCGCAGCCCGAAGGACCAAGCAACGTTACAAAACTCCCCGGCTCAATTTCCAATGAAACATCGTTAACAGCGTAAAAGTCTTTGCCGGTTTTTGGGTCGACGTAAATCTTTGAAATATGTTCGAGGAATACGCCTTTGCTTTTATTCAGCATCCTTTACTCCCCCCTTCAACTTTCTGCTTGTACCAAAGTGTTTGATGACGAAATTCATCAATAGGATCGAAGCGTACACAATCGCAATGAGGATGGTAGCATACGCACAGGCAACGCCGTATTTACCCTTTTCTGCAAATTCGTTAATCTGCGTCGTAATGAGCAAGAACTGTGGCGTAACCAAGAGGATAATCGCGCTGATGGCTGTGATGGAACGAACGAAAGTCGTGACCAAACCACTCAGGAAGCTATCCTTGATCAATGGTAATGTAATGGAGGTAAATACCTTGCCGCTGTTCGCGCCAAGATCGTATGCACTCTCCTCGATCGACTTGTCGATCTGGCGCAGTGCCGAAATACCGCTTCGTGTACCAACGGGGAGGCTTCTCACAACAAAGACGATGACCAGTATGGCACCTGATCCATATAGTCCTTGCATAAAACCAGTTTTGAATACGCCATTGGCAAATCCGCGGATATAGCCAACACCCAAAACCGTTCCCGGCACTGCCATCGCCAGCATGCTCACAAACTCGATAAATCCCTTGGAGCGGAATTTGCGCTTGACCACCAAATAGCTGATGATCATCGAGAGCAGCGCGGTGATGGGAGATGCGATCAGGCTAAGGATAAACGAATCCTTAAATGCCTTGATTCCGCTGTACTTGAATATGTACTCAAAATGCTTGAATGTCAGCGAGTAATCGCGTCCCCATAACTTAAACAATGCGCCAAAGGGAATGCTCACATACATCAGGACGACAAACGCTGAAAATAGCCCGCAGATAAGGGTTAGCGGACGGGTTACGCTCTTGTCGGTGATCAGCATTCTCTCTCTGGAAGCCTTGCCGGTGAGGGTTGCGTAGGTGCGCTTTTCCAGATAGTACTTTTGAATGAGGAACAACACCAGCGTCAGCACCAGCAGCACAACGGCCATTGCGCTTGCGCCTGCCTTATCATAGGCACCCGTTACTTGCAGATAGATGGTGGTTGCCAGCGTATCATAGCTGCCGCCGATCATCATCGGGTTTGCAAAGTCTGCAACCGATTCGATGAAGGTAACGAGAAATGCATTGCCAAGACCCGGAAGCAGCAGCGGAAAGGTAACTGTCGTGAAAACCTTCCAGCGGCTCGCGCCCATGTCACGGCTCGCTTCCTCAAGCGAGGGGTCAATGTTTTTCAGCAGACCCTT
>LFRM01036935.1_pt2 | contig 10479 bp, 6 predicted proteins | sample 618341 | NCBI WGS metagenome assembly LFRM01 (sample SAMN03654438, study PRJNA283298) | anaerobic digester metagenome | isolation source: pool of bioreactors CSTR01a, CSTR02a, and CSTR03a thermophilic anaerobic... | place: Denmark: Kgs. Lyngby | collected 2014-05-21 | reverse complement strand
TTGCTGATGCTGGATGAGCCTGCAGCAGGCCTGAACCCCAGCGAAACCGATAATTTAAAGCAACTTATCAATGACTTACGCAATGAGCATGCAATGACAGTGTTATTGATTGAGCATGATATGAAGTTGGTGATGGATATTTCTGACCACATTATAGTGATTAACCAAGGCGCTCCTTTAGCCGCTGGCACACCGGATGAAGTGCGTAATAATCCAGCCGTGATTAAAGCCTACTTGGGTGAGGAGTAAGCGCATCATGTTAAGCATGAGTAATATCTGCACTTTTTACGGCAAAATTCAAGCACTGCATGATGTATCCATCAAGGTGAACCGTGGGGAAATCGTTACATTAATTGGTGCCAATGGCGCAGGGAAAACCACCCTGATGATGACGCTATGCGGTGAACCACAAGCCGCCAGCGGAGAAATCATCTATGAAGGTCAATCCCTGCGTGGCAAAACCACTGCACAAATTATGCGTATGGGCATGGCGATTGTGCCCGAAGGCCGCCGGGTATTCGCGCGTTTAACCGTTGAAGAAAACCTCGCCATGGGCGCGTTTTTCTGTGACAACAAAGATGTTCGTGAAGAGCGCTTAGAGCGCGTACTAAGCCTGTTTCCGCGTCTGCATGAACGTTTTCAGCAGCGTGCCGGAACCATGTCGGGCGGTGAACAGCAAATGCTGGCGATTGGCCGCGCGCTGATGAGTGAGCCACGCTTGTTATTGCTCGACGAGCCTTCCCTTGGTCTTGCGCCCATTATCATTCAGCAGATTTTCACCATCCTTGAGCAGTTACGTGAGGCTGGCGTAACCGTATTTCTCGTTGAACAAAACGCTAACCAAGCCTTAAAGCTGGCCGACCGTGGTTATGTTATGGAGCATGGGCGTATTGTGCTGGAAGACACAGGCGCTAACCTGTTAAGCAACGAGCAAGTACGCCAAGCTTACTTGGGTGGTTAATCTATTCAGTAATTTCCTGATGCCAACCGCCACCCAAAGCGCTCATTAGCTGCACACTGGCGGTTAGCTGACGGGCTTGTAAATCCAGCAAGGTACGCTCAGCATTCAACGCTGTAGTTTGTGCGCTGCTCACCGCTAAAAAGTCCACCATACCGGCTTGATACTGGTTTTCAATCAGCTGCAACGCTTCTTGCGCTGCCGCACTGGCTTGCGCTTGCACGCGGTATTCATCTTGCAGACTTAACAACTGCACCAGCGCATCCTCTACTTCAACAATGGCTTCTAAGGTGGTTTGCCGGTACTTGGCCACCTGTTGATCATAGCTAGCCTGGGCTTGCTGGGATCGTGCGCGGCGTGCGCCCGCATCAAACAGACGTAAATCAAACTGCGGGCCAATCGACCAAAAACGATTCGGCGTATTCAACAGTCCTGACCATTGTTCCGAGCGGTAACCGCCACTGGCATTGAGTGAAAAGCTAGGGAAGTAGGCGGTTTTCGCCACGCCGATTTCAGCATTGGCCGCCATCACCCGTCGTTCGGCTGCAGCAATATCAGGGCGACGCTCCAATAGACTCGATGGAATATTCTCTGGCAGTACGGGCATAGCGGGCAAGCCTGCTTGTGCGCTGAGTTGAAAACCCGTAGCCGGTTGTCCTAACAACAGAGCGATACTGTGTTGCAAACGCCGGCGCTGGCTGTTCAAGTCCAGCAACTGCGCTTCGGTACTGCGTAGTTGCGTCAGCGCTTGACTGGTATCCGCTTTAGTCACCATGCCGCTTTGATAACGGTTTTCGGTGATTTTCAGTACGCGTGCGTATGCGTCAAGATTGCGCTGCACAATGCGGATTTGCTCGTCCAGCGTGCGTAATTGAATGTAGTTTTGCACCAGTTGAGCTTGCAAGCTCAAACGGAGCGCTGCCCAATCAGCCGCACTGGCATCGGCACGCGCCTGCCCTGCTTCCACTTGACGACGCACCTGTCCCCAAAGATCGAGCTGCCAGCTAAGACCCAACTGCACGTTTTTGTTTTTAGTGATCTCGTCACGTCCTTGCGCTGAACGCGTGCTGCTGCCTTGCGCACTAAGCTGCGGATACAGCTCTGAGCGGGTACTGCCTAACGCTGCTTGGGCTTCACGCCAAGCAGCTTCAGCCGCTGCCAGATTTTGATTACTGGCATCGAGTGTGTGCAGCATGTCTGTTAATAGCTCGTCCTGATACAGCTGCCACCACTGACCTTTGTCCGCCAATTCAGCAGGCTCAGCGTGCTTCCAGCCTTCAATCTCGGTGAATTGCTCAGGTAATGGCTGTTCAGGACGTTGATAGTTGGGTCCCAGCATACAGCCCGACACAAACAGCATCGCCCCAGCCATTAAAAAAAACCGACTTACTTTTAACATGCCTAATCCTTTCATTAAATTCTGCATACCCTGTTATCCCAGTTCGGTTACTCGGTACTTACCTGCACTTCTGCATTCGCTTGCTTGCGGCTAAAGCGCTGGCTAAGCCGGTCAAAAAACAAATACACCGCCGGTGTGCTGTACAGCGTTAATAATTGACTTAACAGCAACCCGCCAACAATCGCCAAACCCAGTGGTTGACGCATTTCGCTGCCCTCAGCTCCACCCACCAGCAAAGGCAAAGCACCCAATATCGCCGCCATAGTGGTCATCATAATCGGGCGAAAGCGCTGCACGGCAGCGCTGACAATGGCGTGATCAGGCTTTATCCCCTGATCGCGCTGCAGGTGTAAAGCAAAATCAATCATCAAAATTGCATTTTTCTTTACAATACCAATCAGCAAAAATAAACCTAACAGGGATATCAGGCTGAACTCGCCGCCCGTCAGTTTTATCGCCAGCAAAGCACCTACTCCAGCCGACGGCAAGGTCGATAAAATCGTCAGTGGGTGCACATAGCTTTCATACAGCACACCCAACACCAAATACACAATGGCTATCGCCACCAACAACATGCCCCCTTGCATGCTTTGACTTTGGCGGAAAAAGCCCGCTGTACCGCCCAAACGCCCCTGCACTTCGGTTGGCAGACTGATTTGCGCCATGGCTCGCTCAATAGCAACACTGGCTTGATCCAAACTAACACCCGGCGCCAGCGCAAAACCGATGCTTTCCACCGCAAACTGCCCGTCATGCTGCACGCTTTCGTTTTGCAGGCTGGATTGCCAGCGGGTGAAGGCGGACAACGGAATTCGCTCACCTTGCGCGCCAATCACGTGAATTTGCTCCAGCACTTTGGGTGAGCCAATAAAACGCGGATCAACCTCTAACACTACGCTGTACTGGTTCAGCGTTTGATAAATCGTTGAGACTTGCCGCTGACTAAAGGCATTATTGAGCAACGCTGTGACCATCGCCATGTCCACACCCAGTCGTGCGGCTTGAACGCGATCAACCTCTAATGACAACTGCTGCGCACCACGACCTTCGCGGGTATCAATATCGGTCAACTCCGGTAAAGCGCGTAATGCATCACGCACCTTTGGCTGCCAGTGGCGCAAATCATCCAAGTCGCTGGCGAGCAACACATATTCATGCTGCGTATTGCCCCCTTCGCGCCCGCCAATAAACAAATCTTGCTCAGGCATTAAAAAGAGTCGTGAACCGGGTAGTTTGGGAATTTGGTTACGCAGGCGATCAACCACTTCTTGCGCTGTTTCGTCACGCTCATTCACAGCGTTAAGGCGCACAATCAAAAACGCATTACTGCCACCGCTAATAAAACCTGCCACGCTTTGCACATCAGCATCCTTTAGCAAGGCTTGCCGGTAAGCTTCCATTTTTGGGCGCATGGTGTGGTACGACAAACCATCATCACTACGAATCATGCCTCTTAACTGTCCCGTATCTTGCTGAGGCATAAAGGTTTTGGGCACATCCATAAACAACCAAACACTTGCACCGATCGTCAGTAGCAAACCCAGCAGCATCAAGGGCTGAAACCTCAGCGTCCAGGTTAAGCTGCGCTGATACCCCTGCAACATAGCTGTACCCTTGCGCTCCAACCAAGTAGGTTCACGCTCGGGCAACTCCTCTTTGAGCCAGCGCGCGCACATCATCGGCGTCAGGGTCACAGACACTAATAAAGAAATTAAAATAGCCACCGTCAGGGTGATAGAAAACTCTCGAAACAGCCGCTCAATAAGACCACCCATAAACAGAATCGAGACAAACACCACCACTAACGACAGATTCATCGACAGCAAGGTAAAGCCCACTTCTTTAGCGCCCAATAACGCTGCCTCTAGGCGTGTTTTCCCCAGTCGGATATGACGAGTTATATTTTCCAGCACCACAATGGCGTCATCCACCACCAATCCGGTGGCAATAATCAATGCCATCAGTGACAGGTTATTAAGCGAAAACCCAAGCAAGTACATCACTGAGAAACTGCCAATCAGCGAAACCGGTACGGCAAAGGCAGGAATAATCGCCGCACGCCAGTGGCCTAAAAACAGCAACACCACCAAAATCACCAGCGCGGTTGCAATCAACAATGAACGTTCAGCCTCATACAGCGTGGCACGGATTACGGGGGAACGGTCCATGGCCACCTGCAACTGTGCAGATTCGGGCAACACCGCTTGCAAGCTAGGCAACTCATCTTTGATGGCGGCTATCGTCGCAATAATATTGGCACTGGCTTGACGGTTAATCACCAGCAGCACGGCATCCTGATCATTAAAAAAGCCGCTGTTATAACGGTTTTCCACATCATCGGTCACGGTCGCCACATCACCCAAACGCAACGCTGCGCCATCCTGATAGCGAATAATTATCGGTGCATACTCAGCGGCGCTGTACAGTTGGTCATTAGCTTGCAACTGCCAATGGCGCAAACCCTGCTCTAGCTGACCTTTGGGGCGTTGCTGGTTGGCGCTGGCAATGCTTTGGCGTACCTCATCGAGCGCAATGCCGTAATGTTCTAACAGACGTGGCTCCAGCTCGACCCGCACGGCTGGCAACGAGCTACCGCCAATCTGCACATCACCCACGCCCTGAATTTGCAACAGTTTTTGCCCGACGATGGACTCGGCCAAGTCATACAGCTTGCCGCGCTCCAGCACATCACTGGTGAGCGCCAACACCATAATGGGGGATTGAGTCGGATTGACCTTACGGTAGGTCGGCATGCTGCGCATACCACTGGGCAATAATTCGCTAGCCGCATTAATAGCCGCCTGTACTTCGCGCGCGGCAGCGTTAATATCACGACCTAAATCAAACTGCACCATAATCCGCGTACTGCCCTGAAAGCTGCGGCTGGTCATCTGACTAATGCCGGAAATACTGCCCAATGATCGCTCTAAGGGCGTTGCCACGGTAGCGGCCATCACCTGCGGACTGGCGCCGGGCAAGCTGGCTTGCACGGTAATGACTGGAAAATCCATATCCGGCAAAGGTGCAACAGGCAGCAGACGAAACCCTAAAATCCCCAACAAAACAATAGCAATGCACAGCAGCGTCGTGGCGACGGGGCGGTGAATAAAGGGCGCTGAAAGATTCACGGCTAAGCCTCTTCCTGCAACTGTAGCTGGCGATTGGCTGGGCTAAGGCGATCAAAAAACAGATAAATCACTGGCGTGGTGTACAGAGTCAGCAACTGACTGAGCAACAAACCACCCACCATCACCAAACCCAGTGGCTGGCGCAATTCTGCACCTGAGCCTGTTGCCAGCATTAAAGGCACTGCCGCAAACAAAGCCGCCAAGGTGGTCATTAAAATAGGTCTAAATCTGAGCAGCGCCGCTTGATAGATAGCCTCTTCAGCGGACATGCCCTGATGACGCTCTGCGTCCAAGGCAAAATCAATCATCATAATGGCGTTTTTCTTGACGATGCCGATCAATAAGATAATGCCGATAACGGCAATCATGCTTAGGTCATTGCCCGTCAATAACAACGCCAGCAAAGCACCAATAGCCGCTGATGGCAGTGTCGAAAGAATGGTAATCGGGTGGATATAGCTTTCATACAGCACGCCAAGCACCAGATACATGGTCACTACCGCCGCTAAAATCAGCCAAAGCGTGCTCGATAGCGAGGAGCGGAAAGCCGCGGCAGCCCCTTGAAAATGGCTTTGAATCGCCTCAGGCATCGCCAAGTCGAGCTGTGCTTGTTCAATGACCATCACCGCCTCACCCAAGGACACGCCAGGACTGAGGTTAAACGACACTGAAACGGCTGGAAACTGACCGATATGATTGAGCAGCAACGGTGCGGGCTTTTCTTCAATGCGTACCAAATTAGCCAAACGCAAAGATTCACCTGTACTGCTGCGCACATGCACATTATGCAAACGCGCTTGCGCATCATCAGAATTTGCTAGCGCTTCTAGGACCACACGGTACTGACTGGTTTGGGTAAAAATGGTCGAGATTTGCCGCTGACCAAAAGCATCATACAACGCATCCGTGATGGCACTGATACTCACCCCTAAACGTCCGGCCAAGTCACGGTCGATATGCAGGTAATACTGTAAACCAGCAGCTTGCAGGTCACTCGCCACATCTCGCAACTTGGGATGCTGCTGCAAGTATTCAATCAGCTCAGGAGCCCAGCGATCGAGCAACTGCGGATCGGCAGATTCCAGACTAAACTGGTATTGAGTACGGCTAACCCGGTCTTCAATGCTCAAGTCCTGCACGGGCTGCAGAAACAGCTCAATGCCCAACACCTGTGCCAACTCAGGACGCAGACGTTCAATCACCTGTCCTGCACTGACGTCGCGTTCGGCAAAAGGTTTAAGGTTAATCAACACCCGCCCTGTATTCAGCGTGGGGTTATCACCGTCCACACCAATCTGTGCCGACACACTGCGTACCGCTGGGTCCTGCAGCAAAACATCCGTCAGACGCTGCTGGCGCTCTGCCATAGCAGCAAAAGAAATCGTTTGTGGTGCTTCAGAGACGCCCTGAATCACTCCGGTATCCTGCTCAGGAAAAAACCCTTTCGGCACCCACATCCACAACAACGCCGTCAGTAAAAAAGTCGCCACGGCCACCAGTAATGTCAACGTTTGATGTCCCAAAACCCACGTTAAGCTGCGTGCATAGCCGGCAATGATACGACTCAACCAATCTTCTTGTTGTTGCTTAGCCTGAGGCTTTAACAGGCGTGCGCACATCATCGGTGTCAAAGTCAGAGAAATAACCAAAGAAATCAGGATTGCAACGGCCAAAGTAATCGCAAATTCACGGAACAAACGCCCCACCACATCCTGCATAAACAGCAGCGGAATCAGTACCGCAATCAAAGAAAACGTCAGTGAAATCAAGGTAAAGGTAATTTGTTTGGCACCCTTAATGGCAGCATTGAGCGGCGTTTCGCCTTGCTCGATATGACGAGCAATATTTTCCAGCATAACGATAGCATCATCCACCACAAAGCCCGTGGCGATGGTTAACGCCATCAGCGTCAGATTGTTCAGTGAGAATCCCGCCAAATGCATCACGGCAAAGGTGCCAATCAACGACAAAGGCACCACGATGGAAGGTATCAACGTGGCGCTTAGCTTCTTGAGAAATAACAGCGTTACCAACACCACCAGAATGACAGCAAGCACCAACTCAAATTGCACGTCTTTAACGGCAGCACGAATAGTTTGTGTGCGGTCGGTGAGTACCCGCACCTCAACACCTGCCGGCAGGGTTGCGATAATACTGGGCAGCAACGCTTCGATACGCTCAACCACTTCAATCACATTGGCTCCGGGTTGGCGCTGGATATTGAGCAATACAGCTTGCTGTGAATCGGCCCATGCTGCTAAGCGTTCGTTTTCTGCGCCTTCAATAATACTGGCCACATCAGCTAAACGCAGCGCACGGCCGTCTTGATATTTTAAAATTAGTTGCGCGTAATCTTCTGCGCTACGTAATTGATCATTAGCATCCAGTTGAGTAATGCGCGACGGCCCATCAATACTGCCCTTGGGCTGATTGACGTTAGCACGAGCAATCAAGTTACGCACATCCGCTAAGCTCAAGTCTGCGGCGGCCAAAGCCTGTGGATTAGCACGAATACGCACCGCGGGGCGCTGACCACCACCCAAACTGACCAAGCCTACCCCGTTAATTTGCGCGATTTTCTGTGCCATACGGGTATCGACCAGATCATTGACCTGCGGTAAGGGCATACTTGCTGAAGTAATAGCGAGGGTCAAAATCGGGCTGTCTGCTGGATTCACCTTGTTATACACCGGCGGTGCAGGCAAATCATTGGGCAACAAGTTCATAGCTGAATTAATCGCCGCCTGTACTTCCTGTTCAGCCACATCTAAGGAAATATCCAAGCTAAAACGCAGGCTAATCACCGAGGCGCCACCCGAGCTGGTAGACGACATTTGCTCTAGTCCGGGCATCTGCCCAAACTGACGCTCAAGCGGTGCGGTAACCGAGCTGTTCATCACCTGTGGGCTCGCACCGGGATACAGCGTCATCACGCGAATCGTTGGATAATCCACCTGCGGCAACGCTGAAACCGGCAGTAATCCATACGCCAGCACGCCCAATAAAAAAACCGCCACCATCAATAACGTGGTCGCAACCGGACGCAGAATAAAAATACGTGAGAAATTCATTATTAACGCTGCTGTGAACGACGGCTTGAATCAGGTTGCTGTTCAGGCTTGTCAGCTGATACGGCTGGTGCTTCGCTGCTGCCATCAGCGCGGATAACCTCTACTTTACTGCCGTTTTTCAAACGGTCCACGCCCTCGATAACCACAGAGTCGCCCGCACTCAAGTCCGCACTAATCACTGAATAGTTCGCATCAGACTGCGTCACCTTTACCTGGACCATCTGGGCAGTACTGTCTGGCAAGACGCGCCAAACAAAACGACCTTGACCGCCAAACTGCAAGGCATCATTAGGCACCAAAAGAGCCTGTTCATGTTTCGCAACCTGTAAGCTTACATTCACAAATTGCTGTGGAAACAAAAGGTTATCCTTGTTAGCTAGACGCGCTTTTAAGCGCAGCGTGCCTGTTGCAGCATCGACTTGGTTATCCATACTATCCAGAACGCCCTCTGCTAGCAGCTCCGTTTCATCACGATTCCAAGCCAATACTTTAAGTGGTTGCCCTTTGCTAACGGCTTGCTGCACGGAACCAATGGCTTGTTCAGTGATGGTAAAACCTATACCTATGGGTTGGTGCTGCGTCAAAGTAACCAGCACCGTATTGCCGGCTGCTACATGATTGCCTACGTCTAGCGCGCGCAGGCCTAAGCGTCCGCTAATGGGCGCGGTAATACGGCTGTAATCCAAGTTAAGCTTGGCAGCATCACGTTGTGCCTCACGAACTTTTAATGTGCCCTGTAACTGATTTACAGTGGCCTGCTGATGCTCCACTGTTTGCTGAGCAATAGAGTCATCCGCTCGTAACTCTTGATAACGCTTTAAATCCAACTGAGCGCTAGTCAACTGAGCACGGGTTTCCTGCAATGCCCCCTCGGCTTGCAATAAAGCTGCCTTATAGCTACGCGCATCTATCTCTGCAAGCAAGTCTCCCTGCTGCACCGACTGGCCTTCTTCAAAATGAATACGCTCTAAAATACCACTAACCTGACTGGTCACCTCAGCCTTACGCCAAGCGGTAACCGTGCCTAGTGCTTTAATCTGCTCAACAAACACATCCTGGCGTACCTTAGCCACACTGACCGGTACAGCATCCTGCATAAAGCCACGCCCCATGCGCGGCCCTGCTGCTTTATCTGTCGGCGACTGACTCGCTTGCCATGCCCAATAAACCAGCGCCAGAACCACTAGAGTTAGCACCGACCAGAGTATTTTTTTCTTAGTTGTTACCGAAGAATGCGTACTAGACACAGAATTGGACTTCCCTAGACTTTATCAGAGCGTAAAAGATAGCAGGCTCAGAGAAAATTAGCAGCGGCTTTACTTTGAATTTACTGATTGATTGCTGACCAAGCCTTTAGGTTAGATCCAGAAATCCTGTGGGAGCGCATCTTATGCGCGATGCGAACTATAAAACCAACTTAGGAGTTGCCGCAAAGTCACCATCACGCCAAATTTACGCCAATAAATAAAAAACCCCTAAGCAATCAAATGCTTAGGGGTTTAATATGGTGCCCGGAGCCGGAATCGAACCGGCACGAAGTTACCTTCGAGGGATTTTAAGTCCCTTGCGTCTACCTATTCCGCCATCCGGGCGGATGACTTTTGGGCTAGCTAAGTATGCAGCTCCAACAGGCGCAAGAATATATAGCTTTCCTTTGCTAAGTGCAAGTCTTTTAGAAGAACAGCGCTAAAAAACACCCCGTTAGACTTTAAATTCCTATTTAATGAGGCATCCAAAACCAATAAAACACGTGAGTTACAGGCAATTAGTCTAAAAACTAGCTCGTTGTTCTCTTTTTTAAAGTTTTTTATTCTCAACTAGTTTACTTAATCCAGCGAATGCGTAACATATGCCATAGTCAGTCCGTTATTCGACGGATTGTTTCTTAGCAAACTGATTTTCTCAGGGGAAAAAAATGAAAAA
>LFRM01342264.1_pt1 | contig 10480 bp, 11 predicted proteins | sample 618341 | NCBI WGS metagenome assembly LFRM01 (sample SAMN03654438, study PRJNA283298) | anaerobic digester metagenome | isolation source: pool of bioreactors CSTR01a, CSTR02a, and CSTR03a thermophilic anaerobic... | place: Denmark: Kgs. Lyngby | collected 2014-05-21 | reverse complement strand
AATAGCTCTTTAAAGGAGAATGACCAGTTATTTGCTTCGATAATTTGAACAATTCCAATTGTTTGACGACGCAATGCATACGGATCATTTGATCCCGTTGGAATCATACCTTGTTTAAAGAAACTAATAACGCTATCTAACTTGTCAGCAACCGCTAAGACTGAACCGACGACTGATTGTGGAACGTCACCTTCGCTTGATAGTGGTAAGTAATGCTCACGAATCGCAGCTGCAACTTCTGGCTTTTCTCCAGCCATCAATGCATATTTTTCTCCCATCACACCTTGTAGTTCTGGGAATTCAGAAACCATATTACTTACTAAATCAAATTTATAGATGCTGGCAGCGCGTTGAAGATTTTCTTTTTGCTCTGTCTCCATCTCAATCATTTCTGCTAGGTAGCTACTTAGCTGTGCGGTGTTTTCCATTTTCTCTGCCAACGAACCGATCTTCGCATGGAAAGAAACAGATGCTAATTTCTCGACAGATGAAGCGATACTTGTACGTTTATCTTCTTCATAGAAGAACAAACCATCTTCCAAACGAGCTGTTAATACTTTTTGATTCCCTAATACAACATTTTGCAGATGATTGGCGTCTCCATTACGCACTCCAATAAAATGAGGAAGCAGTTTTCCACTCTTATCAGTTGCTTCAAAATAGCGTTGGTGCGCCTTCATGGAAGTGATCAATACTTCTTCTGGTAGATCTAGGTATCTTGCATCGTATTCTCCAGCGAAAGCTGTTGGGTATTCGACTAATGAAACGACTTCTTCCAACAAAGTGTTGTCTTGTGGAATAATCCAGTTATTAGCTGCTTCTAGCGCAGAAAATTGCTTGATTATCATTTCTTTACGTTCTTCTAAGTCGGCAATAACAAATTGCTCTTTTAGAGTGCTTGCATAGTCATCAGCGTGAACAATGGTAGCAGCCTCACCCAAGAAACGATGTCCTTGCGATAGATTACCAGATTCAACTCCTAAGAATGAACACGGAACCACTTGATCTCCCATCATCACGACAAACCAATGTACCGGACGAATAAATTCAAACGCTGAGGCTCCCCAGTGCATCGTTACAGGGAAGTTCATTTCTTTAATTACATCAGGAATAGATTTGATTACTTCGATTGCTTTAATTCCCTTGATTTCTTTCTTCGCGTAGACATATTCAACATCTTTAATTGTTTCAAAATACAACACATCAGTTGAAACACCTTGACCGCGTGCAAATCCTTGTGCAGCCTTCGTCCAATTACCATCCGCATCCTGTGCAATTTTCTTTGCAGGACCTTTAGCATTTTCAACAATATCTTCTTGCTGATCCGCTACATCTTTAATCTGAACCGCAAGACGTCTTGGAGTAGCAAATGTATGTACATCTCCAAAATGAATGCGATTCTCAGTTAAATAACGCGTAATACGTTCTGTTAGTTGCTCGCTGCTTGCGCGTACAAAACGTGCGGGTAATTCTTCTAAACCAATTTCAATTAATAATGTTTCAGTCATTATGCTTCCTCCTTCAACAAACGCTCGCGTTCAGCTTCGTCAAGAAGCGGGAATCCCAGTTCTTTTCTCTTTTCAACAAAAGCGACAGCTAATTTACGTGCCATATTACGGATACGTGCTAAGAAGCCGGCTCTATCCGTTGCGGAAACCATGCCACGTGCATCCATTAAGTTAAACGTATGTGAACATTTCAATACATAGTCATAAGCGGGATGAACCAAACCATTCTCAATCTGTTTTAATGCTTCTTCATTGTAAACTTCAAAAAGGTTCGCCAATAACTCTGGATTACTTTCTTCGAACGAGTATTTTGAATGTTCATACTCTGGTTGATAGAAAATCTCTCCGTATTTTACGCCTTCAGTCCAGTCTAAATCGTAAACACTATCCACATTTTGGATATAAGAAGCCAAACGTTCAATTCCGTAAGTCAATTCACTCGTTACAGGGTAGCAGTCTAAACCGCCAACTTGTTGGAAATATGTAAACTGGGTTATTTCCATTCCGTCCAACCATACTTCCCAACCTAATCCAGCACAGCCAAGAGAAGGGTTCTCCCAGTTATCTTCTACGAAACGAATATCATGCTCCAATGGATTGATGCCTAGTGCTTCCAAGCTTTTTAAGTAAAGCTCTTGAATATTGCTTGGTGAAGGTTTCATTACTACTTGGAATTGATGATGTTGGTATAGACGATTTGGGTTTTCACCGTAACGACCATCGGCAGGACGACGTGATGGCTCTACGTACGCCGCATTCCATGGTTCAGGTCCAATCGCACGTAAAAATGTATAGGGACTCATTGTACCTGCACCTTTTTCAGTATCATATGCGTTTAATAGTAAACATCCTTGGTCTGCCCAATAACTTTGAAGAATTTGTATCATTTTTTGAACAGTTACTTTTTCTTTCATGTCATCTCTCCTCTTCTCGTTTGCATGCAGATAGGCATAAAAAAATCGTCCCTATGCTGCACGATTGCAACATAGGGACGAGTCTCAAACTCGCGGTTCCACCCTATTTCTGGTATAACCAGCTCTTCTTTCGTTGAACTCAGATGTGCCTTTCCTTATCGCGCTTCATCACTTGGCTCTCACTGTCCCAAATTCGCTTTAAGATGTTACTGCAACAGTACTTTCATCGTCATCGTTCCTATTCATCTATCATTTATAGTAAACACTCTTAAATTCAATGTCAAGGATATTTTATTCATCGCTTTCCTTTTTTTTGACGAGTGTTTCTTCTAATATTTTTTCCCATTCGTACATCTGATCGATATAAGACTTACTTTTGAGTCGGATTCCGACATACTCATCGTAAAGAAAGTCAATAAATTCTCTAATTGCTTTTTTGTTCTCAGCTTTAATCGTGATATCCTTCACCTGATGCGGCTTGATTTTTAAGAAAAGGCGCGCAAAATAGATAGCTGCTGGATTTATATGCAACCGATTAGGTTCTTCATGAAAATGGTGGCTGCAGAGCACACCTGAAAAGCGTGCGGAATAATCAAATGGTTCCACTTGACTCCCACAAACACGGCAAGACGCTAAATCGGGATGCACACCAAAGTAATGCAACATGTTCATCTCAAAGATATTAACAATGATTTCTGCATCCTGGCCCTCTTCCATCGCTTCCAAACTATCCAATAAGAGTGTAAATAGCTCACGATTGATAACTCTGTCTTCAATCGCTGCATCACTGAGGTTGGAAATGTAAGTAGCGTAGGCATTCAAATAGATATCTTCATGTATCTTCCGAAAGTTCCGGCTGTCTTTATAGTCCCGCAAGAAAGAAAGGCCATCCGCTTGAACCGTTCCTTCAAAGGTTGAATAGGTAAAAGGTAATAAGGCAGACTTCAGGCTGTGATTCGCTTTGAATAAATTTCGAATAAAAAACATGCGCTTGCCATGTTCCAAAGTAAACAGCTTGACAAGCGCATCTTTCTCTTTATGTTTCCTAAGCGAAATAACAATCGCTTCGAACGTTTTACTTTGCTCTTTACTCATAGTCTTTCTGACGGTAACCATAATCTTGGAGGTGCGTTGGTCTGTCACGCCAATCACGTTGCACTTTCACCCAAAGCTCCAGGAATATTTTGTCGCCCAACATCACTTCGATGTCTCGACGCGCACGTGTACCGATTTCTTTCAGCATTTTTCCGCCTTTACCAATGATAATACCTTTTTGGCTGGGACGATCGACAACAATCGTTGCATACACATGTACTTTATTATCTTCATTTTTTTGCATGGAATCCACGACTACTGCTACAGAATGTGGAATTTCATCACGCGTTAATTGGAGTACTTTTTCTCTGATAAATTCAGAAACTACAAAATATTCCGGGTGATCGGTAACTTGATCTTCTGGATAGTATTGCGGTCCTTCCGGTAAGTAGCCTTGAATAGTATTCAACAATGCTTGTACATTATTACCATTTTTTGCCGATACAGGAACAACCTCGTCGAATTCGTAATCATTCGTGTAGTCCGTAATAATCTTGAGTAAGGCTTCTGGATGAATCTTATCAATCTTGTTAATGATTAAGAATTTTGGCGTTTTGATATTTGCAATTCGTTCCATGATAAAATTATCGCCGCCACCGCGTGCTTCTTCTGCGTTCACCATGAAGAGAACAATATCAACTTGATTAAAGGTGCTGTATGCACTCTTTAGCATAAAATCGTTCAAGCGATGTTTCGGCTTGTGAATACCTGGTGTATCTATAAACACCATTTGCGCGGATTCTGTTGTAACGACACCTTGAATTTTATTACGTGTCGTTTGTGGTGTATCACTCATGATTGCCACTTTTTGTCCGACTATTTGATTAAGTAACGTGGATTTCCCAACGTTCGGTCTCCCAATAATGGAGATGAAACCCGATTTGAATGGTTCTTTTTTGCTCATCTAGCTGCCCCCTAAAATACTAATTTAATTAATTTTGGTAAAAATATGATGGCTGCTATTACAACTGTAAAGCATGCGGTAACTAAAACAGCACCTGCCGCAATATCTTTCGCTTTTTTTGCCAGTGGATGATATTCGTAATTCGTAACCATATCAACGACTGTTTCAATTATAGTGTTTAAAAACTCCATTATAATGACTAAAAACACACACAGTACCAACACAATCCACTCGATATTGCTGACTCGGAATAAAAAGCCTGCAACAATTGGAAGCATACCAAAAGCAACATGATTTCGCATGTTTCTTTCTTCCTGCCATATCGTTTTTACACCATCCCAGGCATGTCCGAATGATTTACGGAATTGTGTGTTTTTCCAAATATTTTGTTTTCGTTTATGATTCTTCTCTTTTAAGTCCATATGCATCCAAAATCTCTTTCTGCAGACCAAACATTTCTTTTTCATCTTCAGGCTCCATGTGGTCGTACCCATTCAAATGGAGGAACCCGTGTAAAGCTAGGAAGCCCAACTCTCTTTCAAAACTATGTTGAAAACTTTCTGCTTGTTCTGCGGTTTTATCAACAGAAATGATTATATCACCTAAATTATGCGGGAAGTCTTCCCCGAGTGAGGCAAAGTTGATGGGAAGGTCATCATCAGTTTCATCGTTCATTGCAAAACTGATTACATCGGTCGGTTGATCCTTGTCCCGGTACTCCCGATTAATCTCTTGAATGCGGTTATTGTCAACGAAAGTAATCGAAAGCTCAGAGTTATCTGGTAGTTCTAAAAATGTTGAAGCAAATGCTACCACATCATGCACAAGTTTTTGATGTTCTTCTTTAACCGTATTCGTTTCATCAAACATATCTATTTCAATCATTCTTCAACCTTCTCTTTCTGGTCATAGGCATTAATAATCCGTGCTACCACTGGATGACGCACAACATCTTGTGCATCAAAAGATACAAAAGCGATTTCGGATATACCTTTTAGTTTATTCTCCGCATCGATTAAGCCAGATTTCACGCCACGCGGCAAGTCAATTTGCGTTTTATCGCCATTGACAATCATTTTCGAGCCAAACCCTAATCGCGTTAAGAACATCTTCATCTGTGCTACGGTTGTGTTTTGTGCCTCATCTAAAATGACAAAGGCATCATCCAACGTTCTTCCCCGCATGTACGCGAGAGGTGCAATCTCAATTACGCCACGCTCCATTAAGCGTGTTGTATGCTCAACGCCATAAATCGCATACAGCGCATCATAAACGGGTCTTAAGTAAGGGTCTACTTTTTCTTTTAAGTCGCCTGGCAAGAACCCTAAGTTCTCCCCCGCTTCTACCGCTGGTCTCGTCAAAATAATTTTTTGTACCTGACCTTTTTTCAAAGCTTGAACAGCCATTACTACTGCCAAGAACGTTTTTCCGGTCCCGGCAGGTCCAATTCCGAAAACAATGTCATTCTTCTTCACGGCTTCATAATAAACTTTTTGGCCAACATTTTTGGCACGAATGACCTTCCCGGTATATGTTTTACTGATTTCTTCTTCATAAAGATTCGAGAAGAAGTCCGTGTTACCCCGATTAGCCATTTGTATCGCCGTAACAATATCGCTCTGGGAGATTGCAATCCCCCGATTAATTAATGCTACTAATTGTAAGATTAAAGATTTTGCTGTAGGTGCTGTTTCTTCAGTACCTTTAATTTCAATTTTAGAGCCGCGTGTATTAATGATAATATCTAAAGCGTCTTCTAATAGTAAAATATTTTTATCTTGAGATCCCAAGAGTTGAGGTAGAGCTGCCACCTCTTCTATTTCAAGTTCTAACGTTACTGGATATTGGTCATTTTCAGTCAAATACGTTACACTCCTCTACCGCGTTTTCTCTACATTTAACTATATTATATCATAATGTACCGGATACTTTTAAGCTTAAGACTGACGTTAATCGGAAAATAAGAGTGTTCACGTAAATACGGATAAAAGAAAAAGACTGGGACATATGTCCCAGCCTCCTCTATCGAAAAAAACGGCTATTAGAATTTACGTTTTCTAGCTGCCTCAGATTTTTTCTTACGTTTTACACTTGGTTTTTCATAAAATTCCCGTTTACGTGCTTCTTGAAGAGTACCTGTCTTGGAAACAGTACGTTTAAAGCGACGAAGAGCATCGTCAAGAGATTCGTTTTTACGAACAACTGTTTTTGACATTAAAAATTCCCTCCCTCCGAGCGTTAAAAGTAACCGTCCCATTATTATTTAAATATAATTAAATCATAATGAAATTGTTCTTTCGATATTATACCACAGGTCTAACCATTTGCAATATTTATTCTGAAATTAATTCTGGTTACTTACACATTTGTCACAGATACCAAAAATTTCGAAGCGGTGCGAGTTCAATTGACAGTTAGAAAGCTGTTGTTCAAAGAAATCCATCGGACACATTTCCAGTTGAATACTCTTACCACACTGTTCACAGATGAAATGATGGTGATGATGGCCCTCATGCAAGCAGGACATTCTGAATAACTGCTCGTTGTTTAGCTCGGTCGTTTCTAAAATTCCTATATCCGCAAATGCATAGAGGTTCCGGTAAATCGTATCGAAACTAATATTAGGGTATGCGACATCCATCGCTTCGTGAATTGATTTAGCAGAAAGATAACGATCTTCACCCGCGAATAAACGGATAATATCTTCTCGTTTTTGCGTATGCTTCAAACCACTTTTTTTCAACTTTTTTAGCGACTCTTCAAGGACCGAATGCATAGAATCCCCCCTTTCACTGTTATTTAATGTGCGATTATAGTATATTAAACTAGAAGATGAATAATCAGAAAATGAGGTATAACAATGAACCCAGAGCCAATTCACTTTTATGTCATATCCGATTCAGTGGGCGAAACGGCGCGCAAAGTGCTGCAGGCAGTACTGACGCAATTTCCTACTGTCGAAGCAGTGCTACACCCTTACCCCTTTGTTCGAAATTCTGAAGATTTACAAGCGATATTGAATGAGGCCAAGCAATCCAATGGCGTAATCATCCATACATTGGTACTTGACGATTTAAGCAAACAAACAGCATTGTTTTGCGAACAAGAGAATATAAAGTGTCACGATATTTTGAAAGAACTCGTAGCAGATGTCAGAGATTTAACAAAAGAAGAACCGACCAAACGCGCCGGTGCCGTTCATCAATTAGATGACGAATACTTCAAACGTATCAGTGCGATTGAATTCGCGGTTAAATACGATGATGGTAAAGATCCGAAAGGTCTGGCAGAGGCAGACTTGGTCCTTTTAGGCATTTCGCGTACTTCTAAAACGCCTCTTTCCATGTTCTTAGCAAATAAGAACGTTAAAGTCGCTAACTTACCAATCCTACCAGAAGCCAATATACCGGATCAACTGTGGGAAGTAAATCCCAAGAAAATAGTCGGATTAACCAACGATATCGATACACTGACGAATTTCCGTCGTGAACGAATGCTTTCATATGGCCTTCCTGCAGAAACAGTATACACGAATTCGGAGCGAATCCAACAAGAAATTGATTTTGCAATGGACCTGTATCAAAAAATTGGCTGTTCTGTCATAAATGTCGCACAGCGTTCAATTGAAGAAACGGCCGAAATCATTTTACAAAATATTTTGGCAAATAATTAAGAATTAAGAATATCTTCCAGTAAATTCGGATTGAACGCTTGTTTCTTGAACATATCTAATTCAAATTTATAAGGTGCTTTTTTATTTTTCTTGTCCTCCCCTACAAACGGCGTTTCCAAAATCTTTGGTAAATCTGCCAGCTGTGGGTGGTGGACAATTTTATTTAAGGCGTCAAATCCGATATAACCATGCCCAATATTGGCATGGCGGTCTTTATGAGCGCCCCTTTCATTCTTTGAATCATTGACATGAATCACTTTTAGACGATCTAAACCGATAATGCGATCAAATTCTTCAAGAACCCCATCAAAATCTTCCCGAACATTATAACCGGCATCATGAATATGACATGTATCTAGCGTTACAGATAATTTATCATTATGTGNNAATGTGTCACCCCATCAAAGATCGCTGCTAATTCTTCAAAACTGCGTCCTATTTCCGTTCCTTTACCAGCCATTGTTTCTAATGCTATTTGTGCAGTTTGATTGGCTTCAAGGACTTCATTCAGACCTTTAATAATATGCGCAATTCCTTTTTCCGAACCAGCTCCGACATGAGAACCAGGGTGCATGGTTATTTGCTTTGCACCCAGAGCTTGGGCACGAACAATTTCTTCACGTAAAAAGCCGACAGCAAATTCATAGTGATCCGGTTTTTCTGTATTTCCTAAGTTGATGATGTATGGCGCGTGAACGATGAGTTCAACTAACCCATTTTCTGCCATAAACGCCATTCCATCAGGAATATTCATTTCATCAATACTTTTTCTTCTTGTATTTTGTGGTGCTCCTGTGTAAATCATAAAAGTAGATGAGCCGTAAGAGAAGGCTTCTTCAGCTGATCCCAACAACATTTTTTTACCACTCATTGAAACATGTGAACCGATTTTTAACATATTAAATTCCTCCAATAAATTAGGGCTCTATATTACGATTGTAACATAGAGCCCTTTATTCATTTAATTTTTAGTCTTCGACGGTCAAACGGAGACTTAGTTCTTTCAGTTGACGATCGCTGACTTCAGATGGTGCATTTGTCATCGGATCGAATGCTTTACCATTTTTAGGGAAGGCAATGACTTCACGGATGTTTGTTTCACCTGCAAGAATCATTACTAAGCGGTCCAATCCTAGTGCTAATCCACCGTGTGGCGGGAAGCCATGATCGAAGGCGCCCAGCAAGAATCCAAATTGTTGTTCTGCTTCTTCAGGCGTAAATCCAAGTGCTTCGAACATTTTCTCTTGCATCTCACGTGTGTTGATACGTAATGATCCGCCGCCGATTTCGTAACCATTCAAAACAATGTCGTATGCTTGTGCACGTACTTGTTCTGGATGTTCTTCCATTAATTGGACATCTTCTTCTTTTGGACGTGTAAATGGATGGTGAAGCGCAACATAGCGTTTTTCATCTTCATCGTATTCCAGTAGTGGCCAATCAACAACCCATAGGAAATCAAGTTTTGACTCGTCAATCATTTTAAACTCACGCCCAAATTTCAAACGTAGTTCTCCTAGTGATTGTGCAACAACTTCTTTCTTGTCTGCTACGAACATTAATAAGTCACCTGGTTCAGCGCTCATCGCAGCAACCAACGTTTCGGAATCTTCTGCAAAGAATTTCGCAACAGGGCCATTCAAGCCTTCTTCAGTTACTTTAACCCATGCAAGACCTTTAGCTCCGTATTGTTTGATGTAGTCAGTTAAGCCATCCATATCTTTACGTGAGAAGTTATCAGCTTTTCCTTTTAGGTTTAAGCCTTTCACTTGCCCGCCGTTTTCCAATGCTTGTTGGAATACTTTAAAGCTTGTATTTTGAGCAAATTCTTGTAAATCGATTAATTCAAGACCGAAGCGTGTATCGGGTTTATCAGAGCCAAAGCGTCCCATAGCTTCGTCATAGGACATGCGTGGGAATGGCACTTGAATATCTTGTCCCAATGTTTCTTTGACAACTTTTTTCATCATGCCTTCAGTCAATGTTTGAATTTCTTCTGCAGACATAAAACTTGTTTCTAAATCGACTTGTGTAAACTCAGGTTGTCTGTCGCCACGTAGGTCTTCATCACGGAAACAACGTACGATTTGGTAATAGCGGTCAACTCCTGCACCCATCAATAATTGTTTGAACAATTGTGGTGATTGTGGCAATGCATAGAAAGTTCCTGGGTAAACACGAGATGGAACGACGTAGTCACGAGCCCCTTCAGGTGTTGATTTTGTTAAGTATGGCGTTTCTACATCTAGGAATGCTTCGTTATCCAAATAGTTACGGATTGCTTTCGTTGTTTGGTGACGTAGTTTCAAATTCTTCATCATTCTACCTTTACGTAGATCCATATAACGGTACTTCATACGCAATTCGTCAGCAACCGGTTGATCAT
>LFRM01233661.1_pt1 | contig 10482 bp, 9 predicted proteins | sample 618341 | NCBI WGS metagenome assembly LFRM01 (sample SAMN03654438, study PRJNA283298) | anaerobic digester metagenome | isolation source: pool of bioreactors CSTR01a, CSTR02a, and CSTR03a thermophilic anaerobic... | place: Denmark: Kgs. Lyngby | collected 2014-05-21 | reverse complement strand
GGGGTATTCATTCATCGCTGAATGTGAGGTTCCTCTTCTTTTTTCCATAAGTTATTTCCTGCTAAGACCTACAGTAATTTTACACTAACCCCACCCGACTGAGTCAAGTATTATCGGGTAATTTTTTTGCATATCCTTTTGTCCCGTGTTGAATAGCTGGGAACCTTCCACGAGGGGCAAGATAATTTGCCGGGATATTTTTGCCAATACGACCAGCGATTATCTCTTACCCTCGTCGCGTACGTGTCAAGAATTAATAAGGGTCAAGGACAGGCTGCCGCCGGGCTTCGCCCGTCCTTGACCCAGAAGCCCTTTGCATGCAATCAGCGAAAACTCAATAATCCGGCGCTTATCTCCTCGAAGTTGTAATCATTAACAGCTAAAAGCCTTTCCTGGCAAAAGGCGGGTATCCCATGGATTCCGGTAAACGCTCCACAGATACCACAGGCGATCGCCCCAATCGTGTCACAGTCCCCGCCGAGATTGGCCGCTAACAACCCGGCGCGAAACGGATCGCCGCCGGCCAGTTTAACCAGGGCCAGTGCTGTTGGTATACTTTCGGCCGTTTCAACTCCTGTTCCGATTAGGGTATAAAGCTTATCCAGGGCCTCTTCCGGCAGCACACTTTCCTCAACGATCCGCAAAGCCCAATACGTGCGGTCAATTACGGAAGCGCCAAAATAATCATGACCTCTTTCATTCCCGAGCCTCATCGCTTTTACCGCATTGTTTAAAACCTCCTCCAGGGAAGCGCCTTCCATAGCCGTAGAGACGGCTGCCGCTACAGCAGCAGCTCCAGAAATTGCGATATTTGTGTTATGTGTCGGAAGGCACGCCTGTTCCACGTTGTCCACCAGCGCCATCAAATTGCTGATCGGGCTGACAATCCCCACCGGTACAATCCGCATTGCCGCCCCATTGGTAGTACCTGTTTTCCCGCTTTCCGTAATGGGAACCCCGTCCTTAATTGAGGCCAATGCCTGTTTTGAGCTGGGTCCAAACATATTGGTCTCCAGGACGTTGCTTTCGGTTACCAATTCCAAGAGCTTGGCGGCAACCGTTTCCGCCCTTACGCAGCCATCATCGGCAAGAATCGCTTCGGCCACCTTGATTGTTTGTATCGTATCATCGGTCACCTGTCCGGCTTGCATCCCGCCGGCCACGAAGTGACCGGGAGGCCCGGGAAGAAACCCGGTAATCTCTCCGAAATAGGCTTTTACCTTTCGCCTTGACCATAACTGTGAAGGCATGCCCAGCGCATCCCCAAAAGCTACCCCTAACAATGCTCCGTATGCCCTCTTGCCCATATCCACGTTTATCTCTCCTCCTGTCTTTACAATCGTCCAATACCTTGAACTCGCAAGTAAATACCCATTACCACTACAGCCAGGCTAAGTATGATAAAAATATAATCTGTTCCGGCCATCCTAATCTCTTCAAGCGAGGTTTGCCGGGCGGCGGCGCCATAACCTCTATTCAACATCGCGACCGCCAAACGGTCCGACATGTAGAGTGATTGAACCAAGAGCGGAACCATAATCGGAATATATGCCTTTATTCTGTTGACGAGGCCTTTCTCATCGAAACTGGCCCCGCGGACCTTTTGGGCGTTAAAAACCATTTCTACCTTTTTTTGCATGGTAGGAACAAATCTAATCCCGGTAATGATTAGAAAAGAAATGTTTGCGGGCAAACGGGAGATTTTCATTAATTGCAAAAAATGATCCATGGGGGTGGAACAAGTCAAAATAGAAGAAAAAATCACCATACTAAAGATCCGCAATACTAATGTAATGCCATATAGGACGCCCCCGCTGCTCAACTCAAACCAACCTTTTTTATAAAAAACCACTTTAGCCGCTGGAATGGCAAAGTCCTCCGCCGGATAGGAAAAGGCTGTAATTAACAGAATAAGCAACAAGATCGGTGCAATCGGCTTTAAAATTGACGAAATCTTGTGTGTCGGCAGCCCCAGATAAAAAAGGAGGAAAATACCAAACAAAGCCAAGAAAAGATTATAAAGGGGATTGGTAAAAAAGAACAGCAAGACCATGAGGGCGGTAAAGGCCGCCAGTTTTGCCCGGACATCCAGGCGGTGAAGGAGCGTTTTCCCGGGATAATAATCAACAAACATCTATACTCCCTCCCTGTTTATTAAGGTTTTCACTACGGTCAGCAACTCCTCCACCCCAAGAATATCCTGCGGGACACCCCTCTCCGCCAACTGATGGGCAATTCTACTGCTCTGTGGCGGTCTGAGACGGGCTTCTCTCAATAATTCCGGTTTGGTAAATAATTGCCGTGGTGTCTCATCCGCAAGGATCTTCCCGTTATTTAAAACTACTACCCTGTCGCAATACTCGGCCACCAACCTCATATCGTGGGTAATAATCAAAATTGTATGCCCTTGCCTGTTAAGTTCACTGATTAATTCCATCATATTCCGTGTTCCCTGCCAATCCTGGCCGGTGGTTGGCTCATCGATGATGAGGACTTCCGGTTCTAAGATAAGAATCGAGGCTACCGCCAGCCGCTGCCGTTCCCCCCGGCCCAAATTCAACGGGTGGGTTGTCAGTGGTTTGTCAAGCTTGACGATGTCAAGAACCTTTCTGATCCTTTCATTACGCTCGGTTTCATCCAAACCTTGGTTTTTCAAGCCAAATTCTAATTCTTCTTGGATCGAAGATGAAAAAATCTGATGGTCCGGGTTCTGAAAAACATAACCTAAATGCCTTGCCAACTGAAGATGGGAAAACTCATCAAGCCTCTTCCCCCTAAAGGTCACTACTCCCGTATCTGCGGCTAAAAGCTTGGTTAAAATCTTACAAAAGGTGGTTTTTCCCGCCCCGTTCTGACCGACCAGCGCCAGAAAATCTCCCTGATTGATCTGAATATTAATCCCTTTTAACACTGGCTGTTGCTTGGTGTAGGAAAACGAAAGATCTTTGACTTCGATAATTACTCCCTCTTGCGCATTGTTCCTGGGTTCCAGGTCTTCCCTTTTGTTCTCCTTAACCGTCTGCACTGTTGAAGGGGAAGCCTCCGGGGGAAGAAGCCTCTTGAGAAGGGCAACCCCCTCTTCTTCAGTAACAGGAATTTCGTCTTTACTGATCAGTCGTTCTTCATAAAGACGCCAGCCCAATTCAGCCACTTCTGGGGGGCGCAGGTGATACTTGTTAAATAAAGGTACTTCCCGGAATACCTCTTTTGTCTCTCCGGAATAGACGATCCGGCCCCGGTCAAGGATGATCACCCGGTCAACCCGTGCCGCCATCTCTTCTGTTTCGTGTTCCACCAGGATAACAGTCATCCCCTGTTTCTTCAAAAGGTCCACTATTTGAAAGACTGCCTCTTTCCCCAAAGGATCCAAAGCGGCTGTCGGTTCATCCAAGACCAGGATCTCGGAGCCCATTGCCAGCACACCGGCAATTGCCAGCCTTTGCTTTTCCCCGCCGGAAAGGTTTTCGGTGGCCCTTTCCTCATAATCTTCCAAACCAACAAGTTTCAGTGCTTTCTTTACTCTCGCCAGAACCTCTTCTTTCGGGAGACCAAAATTGCACGGGCCAAAGGCTACGTCTTCTTTGACATTAACGCCGAAAATCTGTGTCTCCGGGTCGTCAAAGACAAAGCCGACCCGCCGCACCAGTGATTGAATCCGGTAAGCCTGGGTATCCAGACCTTGCACCAAAACCTTTCCGGAAATCTTTCCCTCAAAAAACTGGGGGATTAAACCGTTTAAAGTGCGCATGAAAGTGGTTTTCCCCGCACCGGTTACCCCCAGGACTCCTATGACTTCTCCTTTACCGACCTGCAAGTTGATATCTTCCAGGTTGGGCTCGGGTGACCGGTTATATTGAAAGGACAAGTTCTCCACTGTCAGCTCCATTATTCTTATAGCCTCCCAAGGAGAAGGTGAAGTCTCACCTTCTTTTAATATAATTCACCAATGAGCTTAATCGGTGCACTTATTGCTTCTTTTACCGTCTGTAGAACATCATTGTTCAGCAGTGAAAAGACAACGCTTGTCGCAGGCCCGCCTGAACGCAGAAGATCCAAATCCGTCTCTCCCAGTCGCAGTTGTAAACCGGCGGATTTTGCCAGTTCCCCGGCTTCATAAGCCACCCCTTTAGAACCCACCGGCAGAATGTCGTGCACACCGGGGATCTCTCTAAGCCGCCACAAATCCTGTAAGGAAATAAGCTCCGGGTCCTCCGGCTCAACCTGAAACTGCGGACCGCTTTTTGGGATCCCGGCCACGGCAACCAGATCTCCCTTTTGGGAACTCCCCACCGGTATTTGGTCATTCTTCACAATGGCCAAAACAGTAACACCGATCCCCGTTTGCACGGTGGGGATATTATCCTCCGTACTGCCGGTGAGCGGCAAATCGTGTACCCCCGCTTCAGCACAGGCCTTTCTGATCCCGGAAATGATCTCTTTGCCCGCCGGGTCCATCTCTACCGCCAGTGTATCAATTAATAACCACGGTCTCCCTTTAGCCGCCAGTATTTCCATCAAAGCCACCCGCGCCCCAAAATAACCTGTCAACCAGTTTTCCACCTTAACAAAATCATGTTCTTTATTGCCAATCCCGCCGTCCGAATCACAGGCGATCATTAAAGAAAACTCATGGCTAATTTTGAATAGTGTAAGGTCGCGTTTCTGCTCGACTACTTCTGCAAAGGCAAGTGTTCCATCATAAAAACCCTGTAAATAGTCCATTTTATTCATCCCTTCCATGGTTTTAAAAAAAGGGAGGACAAAAATAACAGGTTCCTATTTCTTCCTTGGTTACTTAGGCTTTTATGTTCTCCTGATCAATCAGATTACTTTTACTAACAATCTTATAAGCAGCGGCAGCAATTAACACATTAACCAAAGAGCCGACAAGCAACGGCGCCAACAATGAAACAAACAATCCTGCGCCGCCAAACGGTATGGTTGCAGCAGCAGAAAGCACCCCGTTGGCAAGAGTAGCGACGATTATACCGACGATTAAATTGATTTTTTTACTGCTTAACCAGAAAAGATAGGCCCAAGCCGCCATTTGCACACCGACAAAGAGATGCATTGGGATACCCATTGGAAAACCGGCGGTTAATGCTGTAAACAGGTGACCGATCCCGGCAACAATCATTCCTTCTACTGGTCCGAAAGCTACTGCAGTGAAGTAACCGGGCGCTGAATCAAGGGCAACGGTTCCTGTGGGACTGGGAATCTTGATCAAAGCGCCGACCCCGCTTAAGGCGATTAAAATCGCCACCCTGGCAATACGTTTTACCGTCCAAAATTCCTTTTTAACCTTTTGCAGTTCCTCCATTTTCCTACCTCCTTTGTAAATCGGTTTTAAAGATATATTTGTCCCCCCTCAAAACAGACCTCACATATTCAACGGGCGTTGTGTGGCTGTACGCAACCCTTCGCAAAACAAAACAGGCTTTTCCCTGTGGTACTTCCAGCAGGTCCGCTTCGTGTTGGCGCAAGGTTGTCGCTTCCAGGCTTTCCTTCCCGGAAGTCAGTTTTAAGCCATATTCCTCTTCAATGAGATAATATAGAGAAACATCATCAGTAAGCTTCTCCTCCAGTCCGGGAACCAACCTTGCGGGGATGAAAGATTTTTGCAGTAAAACCGGTTCCTGATTTAAGTAACCCAACCGCTGAAGATAGTAGACTTTCTCCCCGGTTCTCTTTATGTTTAAGTATTTGCAGACCGAATCGGGGGGCGTAACAATTTCGATCTTCAACAGTTTAAATTGGGCCTTTTTCCCGCTTAAAATGGCTTCATCATGAAAACTCCGCAACCAATTAACCTTACTGACAATTTTTTTCGGGGCTACAAAAATCCCTGTTCCACGCTTTTTAACCAACAGACCGTCGGCCACTAAGTGATCAACCGCATTACTGACAGTCCGCCGGTTAATCTGGAAATATTGGGCCATCTCCCTCTCAGATGGCAACCGGTCTCCTTCCTGTAAAACTCCAGTATCAATCAGGTCTTTTATCTTCTCCTGCAACTGGTAGTATAAAGGGATTGGCCCTTCCACTAATGTATTCTCCGGAAAAAGCTTCTTAAGCAACCCGCACACTCCTACTAATTGTATTACTTGTGTGCTGGTGTGTACCACCTTGTTAGTTTTATAATACAATATTATTAATAAGATGTCAACAAGAATTTATGTTAGGATAGTGTCAAGACACTGTAGGTTTTTTCAACCTCACATTCAGCAAACATGCACTAAATAACAGCATTGTGTTCAATAAGGTGTTTTAGAGCCACCCTGGTTAAGTTGTGACCACCCCGTAATACGGGAATATTATTGATGTTTTCTACTCCTAGCAGCTTTCTGTTGGTTAAACGCTTCAGTTTTTCCTGCACTGCTTCTTTTATCTCAACAGAAAACAGAAGCGATGCCTGCGTGGCCAAGTACTGTTTCCGGATCGATTCTCCATTTGCTACAGCCACCCGCATAGCCGCCATGTTCTCTGCCCCTTGTAAACTCCAGGCCATCGGGCGGTTGCTTAACCTGGCCGCCAGGATATGACTGACATGCCCTTCGGCGCTACAGCCAACCCCGGGATGCTTGACCCCATTTTCTATCCCGTCCCAGTTGCGTTCAATATACCTGCTAGCCTCAATAACCTGTTTTCGTCTTGGTTCCTCGTTAGCGCGCCATAATGCTTCATGAAGATAAGCCAGGACTGCCTGCTTGTTTAAAGATTTGATTCCCCGGTGAATTAGCACCTTTAGCACCTTTAGACCGGGTGCATGCACGGTAGCCGTTTGTATATACTTTTCTAAATGATACTTGTCTAAGATAAAAATGGTCTGCGCCGGCAGGTATTCCAGGCCGGCCCGGATCCAAGACGCCCCGTCCCCCAACAAATAGATTCTTTCCACCTTTGTAAGTTCATAGCGGGCTTCCAGGTAATCTAAAACCTCCCACCATAACCCCAGGGTTTCGTAAAATACTTCACGTTTTTAAGACGGCGACGCGAACCTTCCCCGATTACTCCTTCGTGAACATAGATGAGCAACGTAGGCTTTTTCCGCTTATGGTCCCTAATTCTTACGTGATCTTCATCGGCCTCTATGTACAATGCCCGCACATCCCGTTTCTCTTGTGGTGGCTGCGATTTTACAGGAGTGAACTTTTTAACGGCCAATGCCACTGTTTGCCTGCTCACCTTCAGTTCAGGGTTATTGCGACTTTCTTGTATCGTGGCCTCTTCGTAAGACATTTTGCTGGAGGCTTCCAGCAAAGCGGCTTTGAGATTGTGCCCTACCCGTGCATGCGGAGTTATCCCTATCTGTTCATCCACCAAGTACGCATATTTCTTGCTTTCTTTATGCTGGTAATAGCTCCGCTCATAGCTCAGTTGCCCAAAAATGGTCAATATCTCTTTCCGGTCCCTTCTCCGTACGACTTTCCATTCCCGTTTCCGCTCTTCGCTTTCGTAAATCCTTTCTTCAATAGTTTCTAAAACTAACTGCACTACAGTACGACCTATACCGTCGAGATTTTCTTTCAATTGAGCCTCAAAGGTTTGATAGTCAATCTCTCCTTCGAAAACTTTTGACATTCCTTCCACTACCGAAAGGATTTCCCTTCCTACTAAGCGAACTAGATCCATGAGGAACCTCAGCCTCCTTCTTTAGGGGGATTCATTCAATTGGCTGAATGTGAGGTTCCTCTTCTTTTTTTCATAAGTTATTTCCTGCAAAAGCCTACAGTAATTTTACACTAACACAGGTGTTCGTGGGGTGTTCGATGGCAGTTAAAATTGATAAAATGACCGCCGGGTCGTAAACCGTTCCCGGCGGTTTAGCTCTTAACTCCAGGTTTCAGCCAACTTTGATGCCTATCTGCTGCCTACTCCAAGACCTGGCCGGCTTAATCCCCCACCTGCTTCTGGATGGCAATTGTCGTTTTGTACGAGCCTAAGCCGAAGGCTTCATAGACGTACGGCTGAACCGTCAAGCCCTCGTCCGGAAGGGGCAGGGAACCTTTAAGCGGGAAGATATACCCGAATTCTTCCCCGACGAAGACCGGTTCTTTGCCCAGGCGTTTCCGGTAGAAATCCACAACCTTCTCAGGGGGATCATTACTGAAATAGACGTAAATATGAGATTCATCACCAAGAGACATCCCGGCGGTCAGCTCCGGGCTGAAGACTGCTCCCGGGTAAATGGGGACCCCCAGGAACTTCTCGGTGGGCGGGTTCTTCCGGAGTTGCTCGGTCTTGGCCGCGACGGCCAGATCCATCGCCCAATCCTCTTCCTCTTCAATTGCTTCCAGCGACGGGGAGACCAGCACTTCAATGCGGATCCGGGTCGACCGGTAATCCACCTTTTTTCTTGAGTCGAAACCTTCATCCTCAACATACACGACATACTGGGCCACGTCCCCGTTGGGCAAAGCGGCGTTCCATTCGAACGAGGCGCCGCTCAGCCACGAACCCTTTTCCCACTGCGGCCTTTTGGAAAAGGCCTCGGCGACCCATTCACCGTCATTGAGCAAGACGTCGTATTCATACTGGGTCTTAAAGATTGACTCGTCCCAAAAACCCAAATCATACCATGGCCCGTCAACTTCCCCCGGCGCAAGGTCGTAAGGGTCCTTAACCGGCTGGCCCTCCTTGGCCTTGAGTTTATCAATGTAATAACGGCAAACATCATCAACCAGCTTCTTTACGGTATAAACCCGGACCGTCTCCAGCCTCCAATGGTCATACCTGGTTCCCTCCTCATAGAACTGGCGGCGCTCTTCTTCGGCGGCCTGGTCCCGCACCGCCCCGGGATAAACCGGGATTTCCTTTTCATTCAGGGGCGCCGCCCCGGCCAGCACCGTCAAGAAAAGCAATACGGGCAAAAAAGAAAACCGGCTCCAACGTCCTCTCATTTTAACAACTCCTCTCGCTCTTTATCCATTCCGCCTTTAATATAGATGGTGTCAAGACACTGTAGGTTTTTTCAACCTCACATTCAGCAAACATGAATTAAATAACAGCATTGAATTCATTAAGAGATTTTAAAGCCACCCTGGTTAAATTGTGACCGCCCCGGAATAGTGGAATATTATCAAAGTTTTCTACTCCAACCAGTATTTTCTTTGGTAAACGCTTTAGTCTTTCCTGTACTGCTTCTTTTATCTCGGCAGGAAACAGAATCGATGCTTGCATTGCCAAGTACTGTTTCCGGATCGACTCTCCATTAGCTACAGCCACCCGCATAGCGGCCATGTTCTCTGCCCCTTGTAAACTCCAGGCCATCGGACGGCTGCTCAACCTGGCCGCCAGGATGTGACTGACATGCCCTTCGGCACTACAGCCGATCCCGGGGTGCCTGACCCCATTTTCTATTCCGTCCCAGTTGCGCTCAACATACCCGATGGTCGCGACAATCCGTTTCCTTCTTGGCTTTTCGTCAGTGCGCCATAAGGCTTCATGAAGATGAGCCAGGACTGCCTGCTTGTTTAAGGAATCGATCCCCCGGTGAATCAGCCTCTTAAGCTCGGGTGCATGCGCGGTAGCCGTTTGGATATATTTTTCTAAATGATACTTGTCCAGGATAAAAACGGTTTGCGACGGCAAGTATTGCAGCCCAGCCCGGATCCAAGAGGCTCCGTCTCCCAATAAATAGATCTTTTCAACCTTTGAAAGATCATAACGGGCTTCCAGGTAATCTAAAACCTCCCACCATAACTCTTCCGATTTTCCCCAAGGTCTCGTAAAATACTTCGCGCTCTTAAGACGACGACGCGAACCCTCCTCGCTTACCCCTTCGTGAACGTAGATGAGCAACGAGGGCTTTTTCCGCTTATGATCTCTAATTCTCACATGATCTTCATCGGCCTCTATGTACAATGCCCGCACATACCGTTTCTCTTGCGGTGGCAACGATTTCACAGGAGTAAACTTTTTAACAGTCAACGCTACTGTTTGCCTGCTTACTTTCAGTTCAGGATTATAGCTACTTTCTTGCACCGTGGCCTCTTCGTACGACATTTTACTGGATGCTTCCAGAAAGGCAGCTTTGAGATTGGGCCCTACTCGTGCATGAGGGGTAATCCCTATTTGTGCGTCTACCAAGTACGCATACTGCTTACTTTCTTTATGCTGGTAATAGCTCCGTTCATAGGTCAGTTGACCAAAAGGGGTCAATATCGCTTTCTGGTCTCTTCTCCGTACGACTTTCCAGTCTCGTTTGCGCTCTTCGCTTTCGTGAATCTTTTCCTCAAGAGTCTCCAAAACCAGTTGCACTAGAGCGCAACCTATACCGTCGAGCTTTTTTTTCAATTGTGCCTCAAAGGTTAGATAGTCAATCTCGCCTTCGAAAATTTTCGATATTTCGTTCACTACCGAAAGGATTTTTTCTTCTACTAAACGAATTAGATCCATGAGGAACCTCAGCCTCCTTTGGGGGGTATTCATTCATCGCTGAATGTGAGGTTCCTCTTCTTTTTTCCATAAGTTATTTCCTGC
>LFRM01076390.1_pt1 | contig 10482 bp, 8 predicted proteins | sample 618341 | NCBI WGS metagenome assembly LFRM01 (sample SAMN03654438, study PRJNA283298) | anaerobic digester metagenome | isolation source: pool of bioreactors CSTR01a, CSTR02a, and CSTR03a thermophilic anaerobic... | place: Denmark: Kgs. Lyngby | collected 2014-05-21 | reverse complement strand
AAAAAACCGCCTTTCTTATACAACAAAATAATTGTATCATCCTTTTTTTGTGTTGTAAAGAAGTATCGCGCAAAACCCGGTTTTTTATGGCTTTTAAGTGCGGATTTTATGTATATTCAAAAACAAGCAGGAAAGCGGCAAATAGAAGTTGAGTGCGCAAATTTACGATAGACCTCCACATTTTAGCACATATCACTGATGAATATTGTATTCTACCGCAATTTATGGTATTATGTCTTAGAAAACTAACTCGGAGGTCCCTGTATGCCGAGAAAAAGAGGCCGATTTATCCGAAAAGCCCGCAGACTTCTGCCACCGGTTATAGTGATTGCCATATTGCTGGTTGCAGCATATATGGCATTCCCTCATATACTGCGGAAGGACACGACGCCGGCTGCGATTGTCTCCGGTTCAATTGAGGTCCACTTTATCAACGTGGGGCAGGGCGACAGCATCCTAATTCGGACAGACAGCGGCAATATGCTGGTCGACGCGGGGCCGGGCGCCGCCGAGGAGACGCTTTCGGATTACCTTGAACGGCTTGGAGTGACTGGCTTTGAATACGCTGTCTTCACTCACCCGCACGAGGACCATATAGGGGGCGCCGACATGATTCTAACCGATTTCACGGTCGGCAGTGTCATTTTGCCCGACTGTACATATAACAGCGCGACTTACAACCGGATGATGGAAGCCATTGACGAGTCGGGTGCCGAGGTGATTGTAGCTGAAACCGGCGCAAAATTCACTCTCGGCGAAATTAAGGCGACAATCCTTGCCCCGAATTCCCCGGATTACAAGAACACAAACGACAACAGCATTGTCCTGAAAATTGAGTACGGACAAACCTCGTTTCTTCTGACCGGCGACGCCGAGACTGTCTCCGAGGCTGAAATACTTGCCACATATGGCAACGATATGCTCAAATGTGACCTGCTCAAAGTCGGGCACCACGGCTCGGACACCTCAACCTCCCCGGAATTTCTCACCGCAGTCTCGCCGAAATATGCCGTCATCTCCTGCGGCCGGGGCAACAGCTACGGCCACCCGCACGCCGTCACCCTGCAAAAGCTCATGAATGCGGGGGTGACGGTATTTAGAACCGACGAGCCGGGGGGTGGGAGCATTGTTTTTGTATCCGACGGGGTCATCGTGACCCCGAAAAGCGGGTAAACTATTATTCAGGAAGGTATAACAAAATGAAGAGAGTTTTGATAACCGGCGGCTCGCGGGGCATCGGAGCCGGGTGTGTAATAAAATTTTCCGCCTCGGGCTGGCGGGTGGCGTTTATTTATAAAGAAAGCAAAATAGAGGCGGCCTGCNNGGGCCTGCCTTGCGCAAAGGACCGGCGCCACTCCGATCCAAGCCGACATATCCGACCCCGAAGCGGCTTCCCGTGCGGTAACCGAGGCTGTCGAAATCCTCGGCGGAATTGACGTGCTGGTCAACAATGCCGGGGTTGCCCGCTCCGGCCTTTTCACCGAGCTATCCGACCGGGACTGGAATATGCTCTGCGGCACAAACCTTTCGGGCACAATATATGTCACCCGCGTGGCAGCCCGGCACATGATCTCACAGCACTACGGGCGGATTATCAATATCGGCTCTGTCTGGGGGCGTGCGGGCGGGTCCTGTGAGGTCGCCTACTCGGCGACCAAATCGGCGCTGCGCGGGTTCACCCGGGCGCTGGCAAAAGAGCTCGGGCCCTCGGGCATCACGGTCAACTGCATTGAGCCGGGGGTCATCGACACCGACATGAACGCCGAGCTCCCGGCGTCGGCCTGCCGATCGCTGATTGACGAGACCCCGCTCGGCCGGCTGGGGGCCCCCGCCGACGTCGCGGCCGCGGTGTTCTTTCTCGCCTCCGACGACGCGGCGTTTATCACCGCGCAGATTCTCGGTGTCGACGGGGGGTTTGGTGTATAGTTTTACGGGGGCTCTGCCCCCGTGCCTCCGCTTAAGGACACGCGCGGGGCGCTGCCCTACACCCCGATATAGCTACAACTAATATTATCGCAAATTAAGTAGCGCGGGCTCCATCTCCCGCGCTATTTGTTTTGTGAAGTTTTTGGAGGATTCTCAATGAGCTTTTAAAAAAAGTTCCTTGAGCGGGGGCAGAGCCCCGCAAAAAGCGGCAAGAGGCAGAAAAGCGCCGCGGCGGCGACTATTATGTTCCCGACCCTCATGTAGAGCGTCATATTATCTCTGACACCCACCTGGGCGACGATATAGCCCCCTACAAGCGGCCTGAGAATCTGAGTTGCCTGTCCCGACGGCGTTATTACCGCCGAGATTCCGGTATTTGCCGCCCGCAGCACCCAGCGCCGGCTCTCGACGGCGCGCAGCTTGGCCTGCGAAAGATGCATCCGCCCGGCGGCCGAATCGTAGAACCACGAGTCATTGGTCGAAAGCACCAGAATCTGCGCACCGTCGCGCAGAGTCTCGATTGTAAGGCTCTCGTATATAGAATCAAAGCAGATAAACGGGCCCAGCACCACACCGCCCGACTCTATCAGGCCGCTGTCCCGCCCGGGGTAAACGTCCTCCTCAAGCATGGCAATTTCGGTCAGCGGCGGAATCAGAAAGGTGAAAAAGCTGCGCCAGGGGATAAACTCGGCAAAGGGCACAAGCCGGCGCTTTGAATAAACCTGCTCGCCGTAACTCCCGTCTGGCTCAAACAGCACGAGCGAGTTGTAATCGCGCCCCTTCTCGTCCTCGGTAAACATCCCGACAAGAACAGGAATCCCGCACTCAACCGACATCTCGGACAGCCGCCGGGTGGTATTGGGGCTGGTCTGGAGCACGACCGGTACCGCCGTCTCCGGCCAGATTATCAAATCCGGGTTGGATACCGCAGCTTCGAGGGTATAACTCTCGCAGATATCGACTATCTCGGAGAGCTCAATGTCCCATTTGTCGGCCGAGCCGATATTCGGCTGAATCACGGCGGCGGTAATTATCTCCTCGGGCTTTTTGGCGTCAAGATAATTCAGCAGCCCGCCCATGCCGGCGTTGAATACAAACATCCCGACGGCAAGCGATATGAGGAGCCCGGCTTTTGGCTTTTCATACAGCGCTGTGGCAAGAGAAAAATTCACCGCAACAAGAAAGAAGGTTATCAAATACGATCCCAAAAGCGAGGCCGTCCCTATCATTGCCGGCATATTGCACTGTCCTATGGCAAGCCTTCCCCAGGGCACTCCGGACCAGTATTGGGTCTGGCTCCATTCAAAAATCACCCACAAGGAGGCCGCAAGGAAGGGAATCATTGTCGGATGTTTTCTCACCATTCTGGTCCTGCCGAGCAACACCGTCATGACAAAAACCAGCCCGCCGCAAAGCGACTGCAAGAGAGGCATGCCCACCGAACCGGTCAGCACAACGATTGCCGCCGAGATGCGGCTCATGCCGGTGAACTCGAGCGGGTAGAGATAGATGAACCAGTGGTAAATAACAAGGTAAAAGCTCATGAAAAAAACAAATCCGTACCCGTATGAGCATTTGAGCTTTGTATCCTGGCGCCGCGCAAGATCGACCAGCACATAAGCCGCCGGAACCAGCATCAGCCACTCGAAAAGACCCACTTCGTTGAAAATCAGCGTCAGTCCGGTCAGAGCACCGCCCAAAAACAGCAAAAGCAGCCGTCCCCCACGGCCCCCGGCAAACTTTTTCAGGCTGTCTACGAAAAATCCTTCAGAAACCATATCTCCTCCCCGGGCAGCGAAAACTCCCTGCCGCGAAGGTATTTCAGAATACCATCGTAATCTTTTGCAAAATTAAAGCGGATACGCCACGCATAAAGGGCCTGATGCTTGTACCCTCTTCTTTTGTCCTCGCGGTTTTTTGCATACTTTCCCTCTCCGAGCAGCGGGCAGCCGATATGCGAGAGTTGCGCGCGGATCTGGTGGGTCCGCCCTGTAATCAGCTCGACCTCAAGCAACGAGTCACCGCCCCGGCTGGCAATCACACGGTATTTGGTAATAATCTCCCTGCTGCCCGGAATTTTTGTGTCGGATATCGTGACTATATTTCGCTCGCTGTCCTTTCTGAGCCAGGCGCGGAGTGTTGCGGCCGGTCGGGGCGGTGTGCCGTGAACCGCACAGATATAATATTTGCCGACCTCACCGAGCCTGATTCTCTCGTTCATCTCGCGCAGGGCGGCGGCGTTCTTGGCGGCAATGACGATGCCGCCGGTATTGCGGTCTATGCGGTTGCAGAGCGCCGGGGTGAACGACAGCTCGGCCGCCGGGTCATACTCGCCCTTCTGGTATAGGTATGCCCATATGTGCATGATAAGCGTATTGGTATTGCCCCCGGCGTCCTCGTGCACCAGCACCCCCGGCCGCTTGTTGAGAAGCATGATATTGTCGTCTTCATATATAACCGAGAGCTTCGGCACAATCGAGCCGAGCGTCATGGCATTACGCTCCGGCGGGCTGAAAAACTCGTCTTTTATATAGAGCTGGACCTCGTTGCCCTCGGCAAGAATATAGCCCTGCTCACAGCGGGCATTATTGACCTTTATTTTCTTGGTCCTGATATACTTGTACATAAGAGAGGCCGGAAGCCCGCTCACTGCTTTGGCAAGGAACTTGTCAAGCCTCTGTCCGGCGTCGTTGCGCGTTATTTTCAGTGTGCGCATGTTTACTCCCGCGCCGTCACCGGGCGCTTGTTTTGTGTAATTATATGAAGGGAGGGCAACGTAAATCGCCCTCCACTCGTCTATTCGGGTTTCTCATTTTGTGCCGAAAATTCTGTCGCCGGCGTCTCCCAGTCCCGGGACTATATATGCGTGGTCATTCAGATAGTCGTCAAGGGCGGCCGCGTATATATCGACGTCGGGATGATCGGTCTGAATTCTCGCCACGCCCTCGGGAGCCGCCACGATGCACATCACCCGGATATGCGTGCAGCCGCGGCTCTTTATCATCGAAATGGCTTCTGACGCCGAGCCGCCTGTGGCCAGCATGGGATCAACAAGAATTACTATTCTCTGTTCTATATCATATGGAAGCTTGCAGTAGTAATCGACCGGCTTGTGCGTCTCGGGGTCACGGTAGAGCCCGATATGTCCTATCTTTGCCACCGGCACCAGCGACATCAATCCGTCGACCATCCCGAGGCCGGCGCGAAGTATCGGAACAATGGCAAGCTTTTTGCCCGAAATCATCTTGGCCTTTGTCTTGGTTATCGGGGTCTCGATTGTAACTTCCTCAAGCGGCAGGTCGCGCGTCAGCTCATAGCCCATAAGCAGCGAAATCTCATTGAGCAGTTCGCGGAAATCCTTCGAGCCCGTCTTTTTATTTCTCATGATTGTCAGCTTATGAGTTATCAGCGGATGGTCGATAAGATGAAACTGGCCCATGGTAGCTCTCCTTAAACTTCGTTTGCCAGTATATTATACTCCCCCATGTCCGAATTTTCAAGGGATATTTTCAAATTTACGCCCAAAAACCACAAAAAAACCGGATTTTGCGCGTATGTATATACCGATGTATAATAGCAGATTATAAATCCGTGCGCGGGAATTTTGCAGGCACACTAATTTTGACAAAATCATAATTGCAAAAACAGGGAAAAAGTGTTATAATGTTATCACTACAAAAAAAGGGGGAGAATGGCGATGGGTATTAGATTCACGGCATTTCTTATTTTGCTGTTGATTTGCGTCTCGGTGGTCTCCTGCACCAAACCGGTTGAAAACGACACCGAGACCACGCCTTCGGTCTCTGGTAACGAGACCGAAGCCCCGGGCGAGGAAACCTATGAGAAGGATAATCTGCCCGAGGGGTTAGACTTCAACTCGGATGTGAGGATACTTCACTGGACAGAAGTCAAGCGGGTTGAGTTTTTCACCGATAAAGAGACCGGTGATGTGGCAAACGACGCGGTTTTTGCCCGCAATCTCAACATCGAGGAGCGGCTGGGGGTAAAGCTTGTCTGGTACGGTGAGCCGGGAGATGTCAGCAATACGTCACACTTTGTAAGTGTGGTTCAGAAAAGTTATACGGCCGGCGAGCGGGCATATGATATAATTGCGACCTACAGCCGCACGGCCGGCCTTCTGGCGGTTGACGGCTATCTTGCCGACATCAATAAAATCGAGGACTCATATCTTGACTTCTCAAAGCCCTGGTGGCCCGACAATATGCTTGAAACCGTGACCATCGGGGACTCGGTTTACTTTATAACCGGCGATGCGGCGACCAGCGTTCTGCATTACATGACGGCGATATTCTACAATAAAAAGCTGCTCGACGAGCGCGGCATTCAGTATCCCTCCACCGATGTGCAGAACAACACCTGGACGCTTGACCGCCTGATTGAGATCACTTCAAACCAGTATCAGGATCTAGACGGCAACGGCAAGCAGTCTGACGACGACTTCTACGGGTTTACCACAATATACTATAATGCCGACGCCTTCTATACAGGCTCGGGAATGTGGCTAGTCGAGCATGATCCCGACGGTCTGCTCAAAATCTCCGACGATTTTGTCAGCGAGCGGGCGGTTAACCTTGTCGACAAGCTGGGCAGATGGCTTACCACCGATACCTGCTATGTGAGCAAGTCCGGGGCTGCGCTTGACTATTACGTGCCCTTCGCCAACGGGACCGCGCTGGCCTGCCAGCTCCGTACCTTCATGATTGATCCGGCCGGCCCCTGCAGCCTTACCAATGTCGACTGGGATTTCGGTATCGTGCCGAACCCGAAATACGATCAAAACCAGGAAAACTATGCGACAATAATCGGCAATCCCTTCACGCTCTTTGCCATCATGAAGGATGCCGACGATGATACCCAGATCATGTGCTCTGCGGTGCTCGAGTGCTGGGGCAGCGAGGCATACCGGCTTACCACCCCGGCGGTCTTTGAGGTCTGCATGAAGCTCAAGTATTCGGCAACCGAAACCGAGTCCGAAATGTTCGACGTGGTGCGCGGCTCGATTGTCTTTGACCTAGGCAGAATCTTTTCGGAGGATTTGAACAGGATAAGCGAGATGCCGAGCAAGGCGATGACTACCGGCGTCTCATGGGCGACCGTCAGCAAAACATACAAGAAGACACTTGATACAAAAATAAAGAATATCAATGAAGCTCTGTCAAAGCAGAATTAACCAATCCGGTGTGGGGCTTTGCCCCACACCCCGCTTTTTTCATGGAAACTCCGTCCCGGGCTTGCTTTCTCGGCTTTGCCCATATTTGATATCAAAGATAACCGGGTAATTGTACCTGAGGATGCTTTTGCGAAAGACAGAGGAAGCTATCAGACACATGTGATGTGGGTGATTGATTGAGTAAATAAGGCCGTAATTTCAAGTGATTCTTCTGCGGAAACGCGCCTGACACATCCGGAGCTGTTTCCGCTTTTTTTGTTGTAATTCTGAAAGGCACCAACCGAGGGGAAATAATCGTTGATTTTTTTATTATCATATGGTAAAATCATTACTCAAGTTGTAAAAAAGCCGGAAGGAAATACGCATGTCTCGGGATTACGTTGAATTCACAAAGCAAATGAAAAAAGAATACACCATACTGGCGCCCGACATGCTGCCTATACATATGCGCCTTTTGTCCGGTATTTTCGCCCAGTACGGCTACCGTCTTCACATACTCAAATATACCGGGAAAAAGGTGCTTGACACCGGCCTGAAATACGTGCACAACGATATGTGCTACCCGGCAATCTGCACGCTGGGACAGCTTCTCTATGCCATTACCTGCGGGGATTACGACCCGCATCGTGTCGCGCTTATGCACTTTCAGACCGGCGGCGGCTGCCGCGCTTCCAATTACCTGAAGCTTTTGCGCAAGTCGCTGCGCAGCATGGGGATGGATTATGTGCCGGTCATTTCGCTGAATTTCAAAGGCTTGGAGAGGCATAGCGGCTTTAAAATAACTCCGATGATGGTGCTCAAGGGGATGGTGTCGCTGCTATATGGCGACTTGCTGATGCTGCTCAAAAATCAGGTAGAGCCCTATGAGATACATAAAGGTGATGCACAACGAGTTGTCGACTGTTGGGTAGACGAGCTCAACCGGCAGTTTGAGCGCAACCGCGGGCTGCGCGGCAGGAGGCTTCAGCAGAATCTTGACAGAATAGCCCGGGACTTCAGTATGATTGAAGTTGTGCGCGAGAAGAAAGTCAAGGTCGGTATTGTCGGTGAGATATATGTCAAATACGCGCCCTTGGGAAACAACGGCCTTGAAGCATTTCTTCGGTCCGAGGGTTGCGAATACATGGTGCCGGGCGTGCTCGGCTTTTTTCAGTACAGCTTTTCAAACCCCGAAACCGACAGGAAGCTCTACGGCGGCGGGCTGCTCCGGGCGCTGTTCAGCAGGGTTTGCCAGAGGGCGCTGCGGGGGATGGAAAAGAAAATGCTCGACACGCTCGGCAATTACCCTCAGTTTGTCGCGCCTTCCCCCTTTAGCGGGCTCTACAAAAAAACAGAAGTTTTGGTCAGCCGGGGGGTTAAAATGGGCGAGGGGTGGCTTTTGCCCGCAGAGATGGCCGAGCTTATCGAGCTTGGGTACTCCAACATCATCTGTGCTCAGCCCTTCGGTTGCCTTCCAAACCACATTGTGGGCAAGGGCGTGGTGCGGCATATCAGGGAATTGTATCCCGACGCCAACATATGTCAGGTTGATTACGATACCGGCGCCTCTCAGGTCAATCAGGAAAACCGCATAAAGCTCATGCTTGCGGTGGCAAGAGAAAACCTTGAGCGTGAGAGCGCCGGCCGGGAGGACTCGGCACCACAGCCCGAAGATATGCGCAGGATAGTTACGGTATGAAAAGAATAGGACTTGATATAGGCTCCACGACCCTCAAATGCGTGGTCACCGAGGGTAGTGAAATATTATTTTCGGAATACGCGCGGCATTTCTCACGGGTCTCAGAGATGACCGCCGAAATGCTCGGGCGTATCTCACAGCGTTTCCCCGGGGAGAGAATGGCGCTGACCCTCTCGGGCTCGGCCGGAATCGGCATGGCCTATGACCTAAAAATCCCCTTCGTGCAGGAAGTATACGCCACCAAAATTGCCGCCGAGCGGCTTTTGCCCGGGACCGACACGATTATCGAGCTCGGGGGAGAGGACGCCAAAATCCTCTTTCTTACCAACGGGCTTGAGGTGCGGATGAACGGTTCTGTGCCGGCGGCACCGGGGCATTTATTGACCAGATGGCCTACCTGATGAATGTGCCGGTCGAGGAGCTTGACGAGCTGGCGGCGGCGCACGAGAAAACCTACGCGGTGGCCTCAAGGTGCGGCGTCTTCGCCAAATCCGACATACAGCCGCTGATAAATCAAGGGGCAAAGCTCCCGGACATCGCGACGAGTATTTTTTATGCCGTTGTAAACCAGACTGTATGCGGGCTGGCGCAGGGGCGCGAGATCGGCGGGCAGGTGCTCTACCTCGGCGGGCCGCTGACCTTTTTCTCCGAGCTGCGCCGCTGCTTTGACAGGACGCTGGGGCTACGCGGAATATGCCCCGAGCACTCGCTTTATTACGTGGCGCTCGGCGCTGCATATTCGGCGGCATATGAAATATATGATATTGCGGAGCTTTCGCGCCAAATACGCGAATACTCCTCGATGTCGGGATATACTGCCTGCCGGCCGTTGTTTGCCTCTGCCGCCGAGTATGAGGAATTTAAAGAGCGCCATTCTCATGACTCCGACAACATCAGGTTGATTGACAAGCCTGCCGGTGCCATGTATCTCGGTATAGACGCCGGCTCGACGACCGTCAAGGCGGTGCTCTGCGACAAGGCAGGTAATATACTCGACTATATGTACCGGCCCAACAACGCGCACCCCGTCGAGATTGTCAGGGAATATCTTGATTCAATATACCGCAGGTATCCGGATATCAATATTGTCTCCTCAGCGGTCACCGGCTACGGAGAGGAGCTGATACGCCATGCCTTTCATGTCGACTACGGTGTTGTTGAGACCATAGCCCACTTCACGGCGGCAAAGAAGTTCATGCCGGACGTCGATTTTATCATAGACATCGGCGGGCAGGACATCAAGTGCTTTAAGATTCACAACGGCGCCATCGACAATATTTTCCTCAACGAAGCCTGTTCCTCGGGTTGCGGCTCCTTTCTCCAGACCTTTGCCGGAGCTCTCGGTTACGAGGTCGGCGAGTTTGCAAGGCTCGGAATTTTTGCCAACCGGCCGGTGAATCTCGGCTCGCGCTGCACTGTTTTTATGAACAGCGCGGTAAAGCAGGCGCAGAAGGACGGGGCATCGATTGAAAACATCTCGGCCGGGCTGTCGATAAGCATTGTCAAAAACGCCCTTTACAAGGTCATACGCTGCGCCTCACCCGACTCGCTCGGGAAGAACATCGTAGTGCAGGGCGGCACGTTCTTGAACGATGCAGTGCTCCGAGCCTTTGAGCAGGAGGTGCGCAGGGAAGTAATCCGCCCCTCGATTGCCGGATTTATGGGTGCTCTGGGTGCCGCGCCGCGG
>LFRM01060899.1_pt1 | contig 10482 bp, 8 predicted proteins | sample 618341 | NCBI WGS metagenome assembly LFRM01 (sample SAMN03654438, study PRJNA283298) | anaerobic digester metagenome | isolation source: pool of bioreactors CSTR01a, CSTR02a, and CSTR03a thermophilic anaerobic... | place: Denmark: Kgs. Lyngby | collected 2014-05-21 | reverse complement strand
GGAAGACATTTGTTATGTAAGTATGATGAAGCAAATAATTTCATTTCAATTCGAAATGTTTATCATGCTGGATTTAATCACCTTAATGCTTTTATGTGTTGTACAAAAAAAATAACAAATTATAGTGTTGAAAGAATTTTATATAAAGAAATAGGGACAGAAATAAATTTAAAATCAGGCGAAGAAAAAGAAATTGCATTCATGTTAGGAAGTTCAGAGCAAAATAATACTATTGAACTAGCAAGAAAATATCAAGATATGAATAGAGTTAATCATGAATTTGATGAAGTTGTTAATGGATGGGAAGAAAAATTAGGTTCAATCAAAGTTAATACTCCAGAAAAGAGTTTTGATTATATGGTTAATGGATGGTTATTATATCAATCAATGGCATCAAGAATTTTTGCTAAATCAGGATATTATCAAGTTGGTGGAGCTTTTGGATTTAGAGATCAACTACAAGATGCTATGAATATTTGTACTGTTCATCCAGACATGACTAGAAATCAAATTATTATCAACGCAACTCATCAATTTGAAACTGGCGATGTTTTACACTGGTGGCATATTTACAACCATCTTGGACTTCGATCTCGATATAAAGATGATTATTTGTGGATGATTTATGCAACAAGTGAATATTTAAGAATAACTGGTGATTATTCGATTTTAGATGAAGAAGTTCCGTATGTATTTGGTGAAGAACTTAAACCTGGTGAAATGGAAAAAGGCATAACTTTTAGTTATACAGAAAAAAAAGATTCATTATATGTTCACTTACAAAAAGCAATTCATAAATCTATGAATGAGCTTGGCGAAAATGGAATCCCATTAATGGGTGGTGGAGATTGGAACGACGGAATGAACGAAGTCGGTAAAAAAGGTAAAGGAACAAGTGTATGGCTTGGGTTCTTCTTATATTACATGATTGAAAAGTTTATTGAATTTACCAATGTTTATGATGAAGAACTTGATACAAGTAATTATATGAACTTTAATATTACCTTAAAATCATCAATAATGAACAATACTTGGGATGGAGAACATTATTTAAGAGCATTCTTTGATAATGGTAATAAATTAGGTTCAAAAGAAAATGAAGAATGTAGGATAGATTTAATATCTCAAAGTTTTGCTATATTAACTGATATAGCTACTAAACCACAAATTAAATCAATATTAAAATCTGTTGAACAACAATTGGTTGATCGCGAACATAAAATTGTAAAACTTTTAACTCCAGCTTTTGAAAATAATCCAGACAATCCAGGATATATTATGAATTATCCAAAAGGTATTAGAGAAAATGGTGGTCAATATACTCACGCTGTTTCATGGTATGTTATGGCGTTAATCAAAGCTGGATTCAATGACCGAGCATTTGAAATTTACCAAATGGTTAATCCGATTAACCATGCATTAAACAAAGAAGAAGTTGAAAGATATCAAGTTGAACCATATGTTATTGCAGCTGATGTATATAGCAATCCAGATTACACAGGTAAAGGCGGATGGACTTGGTACACTGGAAGTGCAGCCTGGTTCTATCGTGTTGCTATTATTGACATTTTAGGTTTCAATAAAGTAAATGATAAGTTGTATATCAAACCTAATGTTCCAAGTTCATGGAATGAATATGAAATTACATATCGTTTTGGTAAAACTATTTATAATATTCAAATTATTAAAGGAAAAACTAGTAGTATTAAAATTAATGGTAAAAAAGCAACAACTGAATATATCCCACTAAATAACGATCAAGATGTATATAATGTTATCGTAACAATGGAGGTATAAATGATTAAATATGATTTTCGAACATACCTTAATACAAAAAACTATACTGATTATCAAAACAAAGTTGAATTGATTAAAGATAAATTATTAACTGATTCAATGAATGGTTGGTATCACGTGGATAATTGTATAAGTGATGATGAATTAAATAAAGTTATTGAAATATCTAATAACATTAGAAATAATTATGATGTTTTAATAGTAATTGGCATAGGTGGTTCGTACTTAGGGGCTAAAGCAGTTATATCTGCTTTTGCGCCATATTTCGGTATATCAAAACCTGAAATTATTTTTGCTGGTATTTCTTTATCGGCTTCATATTTAAAAGAATTAGTGACTTATATAGAGGATAAAAATGTAATTATAAATGTTATTTCAAAATCAGGAAATACTTTAGAACCAAATATTACATTTGAATACTTATATGAATATTTAAGTAACAAATACCAAGGTGAAGAACTAAGAAAACGAATAATTATTACTACCGATGAAGAAGAAGGTATCTTAAGAGATTTAGTAAATACTAATAAATATGAATCGTTTTCAATACCAAGAAATATTGGCGGAAGGTTTTCTGTTTTAACTGCCGCTGGTTTACTACCAATAGCTGTATCGGGAATTGATGTAAAAGAATTATTACTTGGAGCACAAAATACAAATGAATCCTATGCTTATCAATACGCAATTGTTCGAGATAGACTATACAACGATCAAAAGTTAATTGAGTCGTTCACTGTTTACGAACCTAAACTAGATAACTTTACAGAATGGTTAAAACAATTATTTGCAGAAACTCAAGGTAAAGACAATAAGGCGATAATGCCAATTTCCGCAGTTAATACTAGGGATCTACATTCTTTAGGCCAATATTATCAACAAGGAAGTAGAGTGTTATTTGAAACTGTAATTGGAATTAATAAAACAGTTGATTTAATGATTAATAGATATAATAAATCATTAGATGAAATTAATATTATTGCTCTAGAAAGCGTTGCTAAAGCTCATTTTCAAGATGGAACATATTCTAATATAATAACTCTAGATGAATTGTCTGTGATTAATTTTGGTGAATTAATATATTTCTTTGAACTAAGTGCAGCTATTGGAGCTTACTTACTTGAAGTTAATCCATTTGATCAACCAGGTGTAACTAAATATAAGGAATTAATAAATGAATCATTGGAGGTAAAAAATGATTGATCCAGTTATTTTTAGAGCATATGATTTGCGAGGAATATATCCAGAACAAATTAATGAAGAAACTGCATTTATTTTGGGACAAAGTTTTGGAACTTATGTTTTAAAAGAAAACATTACTAAAGTAATTGTTGCTCATGATAATCGTTTATCATCACCAAGTTTATCAGAATTTTTAATTAAAGGTTTAATGAGTACAGGAGTTGATGTAATCAATTTAGGAATGATAACAACTCCGATGTTTTATTATGCTAGATTAAAATTAAATGTTTGGGCTGGATTAATGATTACTGCTAGTCATAATCCAAAAGAATATAATGGTTTTAAAATATCATTTAATAATATAGGCAATGCAGCTGGTAAAGAAATTGAAGAATTTAGAGATTTTACGCTTGAAGGAAAATTTGCTATCGGTGAAGGTACTTTATCAACATATAATATTCGCGAAGAATATATTCAAATGATAAAAAACTCACTTAATATTGGTGAAAGAAAAATTAAGGCGGTATTTGATGCTGGTAATGGTACTGTTTCATTAATAATTAAAGATGTATTAGATATTTTAAATATTGAATATGATTTATTATACTGTGATAGTGATGGAACTTTTCCAAACCATCACCCAGATCCATCGGTTGCTAAAAATTTAGTGGACTTACAAAAAAGAGTTGTAGAATTAAATTATGATCTAGGAATTGCTGTTGATGCAGATGGAGATCGAGTAAAGATTGTTGATAACTTAGGAAATATAGTCAATTCAGATATCTTGATGATTATCATATATCGCTATTTAAATGAAAATTTATCAGTAAGAAAAGCCATATTTGATGTAAAATGTTCTCGATCACTTATTGATGAATTAGAAAAATTAAATATTGAACCAATAATGTGGCGTACGGGAAATTCTTACTTATATCGTAAAGTTCATGAAGAAAAAGTTGACTTTGCTGCCGAATATTCTGGACATATCTTTTTTGTTGATAAGTTTCCTGGTTTAGATGATGGTTTATATGCCGGACTTAGAGTAATAGAAATATTATCAAAAAACAATCAAAATTTAAGTGATTTATATGATGGAATCAATCATTATTTTTCAACAGATGAAATTAAGGTTGCTGTAACTGAAGATACAAAGTTTAAAATAATTGATCAAATCAAAAATTATGCAATCACCAAAAATTATAATTATATTGATATTGATGGTGTTAGAATTAATTTTAGTGATGGTTGGGCACTGATTAGAGCTTCAAATACCGGTCCAGATTTAACAACAAGATACGAAGCAAAAACCGAAGATAGATTAAAAGAAATAAATGAAGAGTTTTCAAATTTATTAAAAGAAATAAAGATTAATTATTTAAGATAATTTAATCTTTTTTATTATGTTTTGTATGGAGTATTACTTTACAAGCCAATCTTCATTTGCTATAATTATTTAATAAGAATAGTAAGGAGATCAATAAATGGACGAACTATTAAAAGTATTTAAAAATGAAGGTGCAAAAAAAATAAAATCAATTAAAGATTTATATGAATCTTTAATACTTAAATATCGTGATCAAATAGCTGAAAAAGAAAAAGCAATTAAAGAGAATAATGAATCAATTAGTGATTGCCAAACAGAAATTTCTCGTTGTCAAGCTCAAATGGATAAAGTTAATTCAGATATTAATGACTATCTAAGAATGATTCCTATAATAAATCAATATAGTTTAGTTGAAAATAAAGAAAAAGAAGTTCGAGAAGTTGAAGACCGAAGAATTCAAATTAATCGTGGATCAGAAACAAAAATTGCTGAATTGAACGCAACAATTAATGATTTGAATGGAAAAATTAATGGTTATACAGCAGAAATTGAACAACTTAAAGAAATTATTAACAATTTAGAGATGAACCTAAGTGAAGTTGTTAATGGTCTTGAAAGCGATTTAGAAGCTCACTCAAAAGGAGTTATTGAAGTAACACAAGCGTTTAATGACAAAGTAGATCAAGTAATTAAAACTGTATCAAAATTAATGGATCAAGATACTTCAAAAAAAGATTCTATAAAACCTGCCGAAACTCAACCAATTGCAGAAGTTGAAGAAAGCAGAACCGATAGTCATCAAATGGTTGATCTTGGCCAAATACTTTCTAAACCATCCGAAGTATATGTTCCAGATACTTCAGAAAGTTATACAACAACTAAAACTGGTCAAATACTTGGAAGTAATTCAGCCAAAGAATCAAGTGAAACAACCATGATTGATATTAGTAAAGAATTATCTAAAGGATTGGGTAATGTCCAACCAGCAGTTGATAGTAATGATAGTTTGGCAAGTATATTTTACAATTCGCCTACTGATGAAATTGGTTTTCAACCATTTGCTGGCTTAGTAGATCGTAAAATGGAAATATCTCCTTTTGCTGGAGTTGATCAATTAATTAGTGATGATGTTGTCGAACAAAAACCAAGTAGTATTAATTTATATTTAGGTTTAGACACAGCAGGATTTGATGATCAAGAAAAAGATTTCATTATGTCATCAATGACTCCTGAAAAATACAATCAAATATCAACTACTTTGCATAATTATGGAATTGATTTAAGAGATATCTCTGAGATTGATTCATTTGTTGAAAAATTAGTTACAGCTGATCCAGAAGCATTAAATCAAGTTTTAAACTTATTGAGATCGGTTGGAAAAAACAATGAAGAATTAGATTTCTTATTTAATTTAAACCTTATTTTAGGATCTGATCCTAAAATAGTAAAAGGAAATATCGATAAAGTTATAAATGATAAAAAAGATCCAAAAAACATCAACATTTCTCACTTATGTGCGGGGAAAGAATTTGAAATGGTAATTCAATTATTACAAAAAGATGGTTATGATTTTAACGGTTTAATAAAAGCATATCCAATTACAATTACTCAGTTTTCTGGTGATGAATTTTTAAATAATGTATCAAGAACTGATGCCGCTCGAATGGGTCAAGGAATTGAAATGGGGCGAAATTAATGGAATATTTACAAACATTAGGTTTTACACAAGACCAAATAAATAGAATTTTAAATATTAACCATGAAATAGTAGTTGATCAAATTACAAAAAAACCAAGATTAGTCAAAAATAATTTAATTTTTTTAAAGGATCTTGGTGTAACAAATTACAAAGAGATATTTGTTGAGTATGCTGAAGTATTTCTTCAAGACACGTCTGTATTTAAAGAGATATTTCTTATGTATGATCGAGAAGATTTAATTGAAAAATTAAAAAGAAATATGTCAATTATTGTTAGACTTTAATTAAATAATTATAAAAAAACAACTTAATGAAAAGTTGTTTTTTAATACTCGATTTTTCGAGTTGTTTTCTTTGGTAGCGACGGGGAGATTCGAACTCTCGACCTGTCGGGTATGAACCGAATGCTCTAGCCAACTGAGCTACATCGCCATTTCAGAATGTATTAGTATTATATCAATTAATATTTGGTTTGACAATCACTTTTTTGTCAAAGTTAATGTCAAATTAACATATAATCACTATCTTTGATTATGGATATGATATAATTACAAAGTCCAGAGGTGGAATATGTCAGAAAAAATTCAAAATAAAATCAATAGTGATCCTAAATTCGATTATATAATTAAAGATATATTAAATAGTTCTAATTTTAATCAAATTAAAGCTATTAAACATCATAATTCAACCGATCGTTTTTCTCATTGTTTGAACGTTTCCTATCGTGCATATAAGATGGCAAGATTATTTAAATGTGATACAGTGTCTGCTGCAAGAGGCGGTCTTTTACATGATTATTTTTTTGAAAATTCACATGATTGTAACAATGCCAAAGAAAGAATCAATCTGATGACTAAACATCATTCAGAATATGCCCTTATTAACTCTAAGAGAGACTTTTTACTTAATGAGATAGAGGAAGATGCAATAATCAGTCATATGTACCCAGTAAGCCGAAAAAGGCCAAAATATAAGGAAAGTTGGATTGTGCTCTTAGCTGATGATTTTGTTAGTATCGGTGAAAAAAATTATTCATTTAGATATGCATTTAATATTTTAACTATCTTTATTGTGAACTCATTGTTTAAATAAAATCGATTATTCGATTTTTTTATTGAAATAAAACCTAATCGATAATAGAATAGGATTATGTCCTCATAGCTCAGTTGGATAGAGCAACCCCCTCCTAAGGGGTAGGTCGGTGGTTCAACTCCACTTGGGGACGCCATAATAAAAAAACATATGTTAAGTATGAATAAATATAAGACCAAAATCAGAGGTGAACAGATGAAGATAGTAACATATAATACTGGACATGGTAAATTTAATAAGGATTATGTTATAGGTCAAAAAATTAGTAACAAGATTGTTAAAAAAAACATAATTAACCAAGTTAAATTATTAAATTCAGTTGATGCTGATATCATTTTAACTCAGGAAAATGGACGATTAGTTATTAATCAACATCAAATTAACCAATTTAAAATATATAAAAACGGATTAAAAAGATACAAAGGTAAATATAATTCAAATAGTAATTTCTTAAATTTAATAAATATTGGTAATGCTACATTTTCAAAATTATCTGTTGAGTATAATAATTTTAATACGCCTTTTAAAATTAATGGAATAGTGAAAAATTTTCGAAGAATTAATAAAGGAGTTTTGGTAAGCGATATAAAAATGGATGATAAGACTTTAGTAATCTATAATATTCATGTAGTCGCTTATAATGAAAATAGAGTGATCCGAGAAAACCAGTTTGCATATATTTTCGAAAAAGCTATTAAAGAATATACTAATGGAAATTATGTAATTGTTGGTGGAGACTTTAATCATGATTTTCATTCAGAAAGTTCGATATTAGATATTTATACGTCTTTAGGTTGGAAAAAAGCTTTTCCTAAAAACGGAACTATTAGATCAAATAAAACAAAATTCACAAACAAATCTAAAACTACAACAATTGATGGATTTATTTGTTCACCTAATATTAAAATAAAAAAAGTTGAATCATTACTCAACTTTAATTATAGCGATCATTCGCCAGTAACTTTAGACTTTGATTTAAATAAAAAGTAAAATAGAGTAATATATAACAAAGAAAGTTACTAGAAGATAACCTTCACCTCGAGATATTTTGTGATCATGTTTGGCAAAAATGAATAAAATAATTGAAGCAATAATGAAAACAAACAAATCAATAAAATGAAAACTAGATGTTGTAATACTACCAAATATTATAGCTGGTAGACCAATAACTATACAAATATTGAAAATATTGCTTCCGATTAAATTACCGATTAATATATCGTGTTCACCTTTTTTAGCTGATATTATAGTAGTAATAATTTCTGGCATTGCTGTACCAAATGTCACAATAGTCATGGCAATAATCTTTTGTGATACATTAAAGAATTCAGCTATTTTAGTTGCGCTTTCTACAACGAAGTTTGAACCTGTAACAACGAGAATTAATCCAAGTATAATAAATAAAACAGACTTTTTAACCGTATGTTTTGGACTTTCAGTATCTTTTGTTGTTGACACTTTTCTGGCTTCATAAATAACGTAATAAATAAATAGTGCGAAAAACAAAAGTAAAATAATACCGTCTGATCGACTAATTTCATTAAATAATGTACCATTTATTGGTGCATCAAGTAATAATACTACTAAAGCAGTTGAAAACAATAATGCTAAGGGGATATCCTTTGACAAAGTATTGTTTTTAATTTTAAGTGGTGAAATGATACTTCCAAGTCCTAATATTAATAAGATATTGATAATATTACAACCGATAACATTGCCCACAACTATATCTGGATTATTGGTAATCATTGATTTAATCGCAACGGCTAATTCAGGGGTATTTGTACCAAAACCAACGATTGTTAAACCAACAACCATTTTTGACACTTTAAAATTACTCGCTATTGATGACGCTCCATCAACGAATATTTTTGCTCCTTGTACTAGAAGGAAGAAACCAATTAGAACAAATATAATATTCCAAAACATCTTCTCACCTATATTATTAGTTTATCATAAACTTTTAAATTATAATTTTCTTTTATAATAACTTGACAAAAATGTCATAAAAAAACTAACTTACGTTAGATTTTATTCAAATGGTGCCCGAGGCCGGACTTGAACCGGCACGAGGGTTAAATCTCGCAGGATTTTAAGTCCTGTGCGTCTACCTATTCCGCCACTTGGGCAGGCACAATGTCTTAAAATTAATTAAGACTATTTGAGTATAACTTATTTTTAATTTTTTGACAAGTCCTTTTTGTTCACTTTGCATTTATGACAAAGGTTTTGCCTTGACTTTGTAAAATCACAATGTTATAATCAATTTGTCTTAAAAAAAGGCATCGCTGGAGGAATACCCAAGTCTGGTTGAAGGGGTCGGTCTTGAAAACCGAAAGGTCGGGCAACCGGCGCAGGGGTTCGAATCCCTTTTCCTCCGCCAAAATTATATCGCGGGATGGTAGCAGTTCGGTAGCTCGTCGGGCTCATAACCCGAAGGTCGTAGGTTCAAATCCTGCTCCCGCAACCAATGGTTCTGTAGTGTAGTGGTTATCACGCCTGCCTGTCACGCAGGAGATCGCGGGTTCAAGTCCCGTCGGAACCGCCATGTGGCTCCATAGCTCAGTCGGTAGAGCAGAGGACTGAAAATCCTTGTGTCGCTAGTTCAATTCTCGCTGGAGCCACCAAATAACGATAATGCCCTTTAGTATATAAGGGTTTTTATTTGCATAAAAATTAATAATTGATTGCAAAAGTGTCCAATAAGATATAATATTAATATATAGTAAATCAATATTTATATATAAACGAGGAGGTTAATCAATGAAGAAAATATCAATTCTATTAAGTGTAATTTTATTAACACTTTCAATTAATGTTCAAGCTCAATTTGATGAAGAATTATTAAGCACAACAGGTGAGATTTCAACAACTCAAATTATTGATGAAACAGTTAAAAAAACTGAGTATAAAGTATATGATCGAATTAATATTACTGAACCAGTAGAAGGAAGTAGTTTTTACTTAGGTGAAAACATAAAAATTGATTCTACAATAAACGGAATTGGTATTATTGGAGCTCAAAACATTGATATATACGGTGATTTGGATTACGGAGTAATTTTTGGCCAAAAAATTAATATAAAAGGTACAATTCATAAGGATGCCTTTATTATTGGTCAAGATGTCATAATAGGAAATGATGCTGTATTAAACAGAGATGCATTTATTGCGGCAAAAAGACTTACTATTAGCGGAGATATTTTTCGTGATTTAAAAACTTATGCTGATGTTATTACCATTAAATCTGGTTCAAATATTTATGGTGATATTTATATTAATGCAAAACAAATCAACTTTGAATCAGGCGTAGTTATTAATGGTTTATTGGAGTACAACGATGATGCGAAAACAAACATTGCTGATGATATATTACTTGGTAATGTAAAGA
>LFRM01290001.1_pt5 | contig 10484 bp, 6 predicted proteins | sample 618341 | NCBI WGS metagenome assembly LFRM01 (sample SAMN03654438, study PRJNA283298) | anaerobic digester metagenome | isolation source: pool of bioreactors CSTR01a, CSTR02a, and CSTR03a thermophilic anaerobic... | place: Denmark: Kgs. Lyngby | collected 2014-05-21 | reverse complement strand
GTTTATTTACTCAATAAAGCTTTTGCTCTACTGACAACATTTTCTACTGTAAAGCCAAACTCTTTAAATAAGACATCTCCAGGAGCTGATCCTCCAAAGTGATCAATACAAACATAGTCGCCATCAAGACCAACTAAACCACCCCAACTTAGTGATGATCCAGCTTCAATTGCGATTCTTGATCTAACACTACTTGGAAGTATTGCTTCTTTATATTCACCGCTTTGTGCTTTAAATAATTCAATTGAAGGCATACTGACAACACTAACTTTTACCCCAGATGCTTCTAGCTCTTTTGCACTATCTATTGCAAGAGAAACTTCTGAACCACTAGCCATTAAAATTAGCTCAGTATTTGTATTGTCTCCATAAACAACATAGCCACCCTTTAGTGAATCTTTGCCTGTATTAGCTAGTTGTGGTAAGTTTTGTCTTGATAAAATTAATGAAGTCGGCTTGTCTGTTGAACTAAGAGCTAAAGCCCAACCATAAGCTGTTTCTTTTGCATCTGCCGGTCTAAAAGTGATTGCATTAGGAATTGATCTCAACATTGTTAACTGCTCAATAGGCTCATGTGTAGGCCCATCTTCTCCAACACCAATACTATCATGCGTTAATATATATGTAAGTGGTAAACCCATTAAGGCGCTTAAGCGTAACATTGGCTTTAAAAAGTCAGCAAAGACAAAAAATGTTGCGACATAAGCTTTTAGTCCACCATAAAGTGCTAAACCATTACCAATAGATGCCATTGCATGCTCTCTTACACCAAAGTGTAAATTTCTACCAGCATAGTTTTCACTACTAAATGATGTTTCATTGTTCATTAGGGTAATTGTTGATGATGCAAGGTCTGCTGATCCACCAATCATACTTGGATAGTGATCTTTTAAACGATTAATCATAGTTCCTGATAAATTTCTTGTTGACTGTGGTTTATCATCAAAGTCTAAATAACCATCAATCGCTAAAACATCTTCAAGTGTTATTTCTGAAAAATCATGGTCCCACTGTTTTGCTAATTCTGGATTATCTTTACGATAATTTTCAAACATAGCTTCCCACTCTTTGTGTGCAGCAACTTTTTTCTCAACTTGAGCATTAAAGTGTTTTTGAACATCTGTGTCAACGTGGAATGGTTCTAGGTGTGGATAGTCAAAATTTTCTTTCATCGCTAAAATCGCATCAGTACCTAGTGGTGCTCCATGTGATTTCTCGCTTCCTTCTTTATTTGTTCCATAACCAATTTTAGTTTTAATTTCAATAAATGATGGTTGGCTAAGATTTGCTTTTGCTTTTTCTATTGCAGCATTGACTGCTTCTGTGTCATTACCATCTTCTACTAAAAATGTTTCAAAGCCATAAGCTTCATAGCGTTTTCTAGTATTTTCTTTAAAGGCAATATCAGTACTACCTTCAATTGTAATTGCGTTTGAATCATATAAAACAATTAAGCGACCAAGCTTTAAAGTTCCTGCTAATGATGAGGCTTCACTTGTAATACCTTCCATCATGTCGCCATCCCCTGCTAAAACATAGGTAAAGTTATCAATTATTTGATAGCCATCAACATTATATTTGGCTGCCATATGCTCTTGTGCCATCGCCATTCCAACAGCAGCTGAAAGTCCAGCTCCTAAAGGTCCAGTTGTTGCTTCAACACCTTCTGTGTGTCCATATTCAGGATGACCTGGTGTTTTAGAATCAAATTGTCTAAAATCTTTTAAGTCATCAATACTTACATCAAATGAATATAAATGTAATAGTGAATACAAAAGTGCCGATGCATGGCCTGCCGATAAAACAAAGCGATCACGATTGATCCATTTTGATTGTTTTGGGTTAAAGTTAAGATGATTTGACCATAGTGTATATGCTATTGGTGCAGCCCCTAAAGGCATTCCTGGGTGACCAGAATTAGCTTTTTGTACAGCGTCAACTGACAAAGACCTAATTGTATTTATTGCTAAATTATCTAATTGTTTACTCATAAATTATTCCTCCTCATATTTAATTATATCATATTTATCACAAAGTTAAATCAGTACAAAATCACTTGTTAATTATTCACAAATAAAAAGACCAAGCCATGCTTGATCTTGTTTTATTAGTCTTCTAAAATTACAGACTCTTGTGTTTCTTCTGTTTCATCATCTTCAAATTTTGCATCTTTTGATATAAGATTATCAATCATAATCCACACTTGCTCAGTATCACTTTCATCTTCTGATTTAACAGATGAGTGAATGATCATTGCATCTTCTGGAATGTCCATTGCTCTTGAAATAATTAATCTTTGCTTGAGTTGATTTTGACGTGATAATTTATCTGCCTTTGTTAAAACAGCAAAGTATGGTAAGCCTAAGGCTTCCATATACTTTTTCATTACGATATCTTGTTTAGATGGCATATGCCTAATGTCTAAAATTAAGATACAACCTTTTAAGTTTTCACGTGTTGAAAAATATTCATCAACTATAACTCCATAATTGACAATTTCATCACGACTACGCTCTGCATAACCATAACCTGGAGCATCAACCAACATAATGTCATCATCTAAGTTATAGAAATTCAAAAACCTCGTTTTACCAGGACGACTTCCTACGTATGCAAGCGCCCTTCTTGAAACCATTGAGTTAATTAAACTAGACTTACCGACATTACTTCTTCCTGTCATTACAACTTCTGGCACTTCTGTTGTTGGCCATTGTGATGAATCATTTGCAGTAATTACGTGCCTTGGATTTTTAAATTTCCTTAACATTATACTAGTGCTCCTTCTAGGACTTCTTCCATTGTTTCCACTGGAGTGATTTCCATGCTTTCTTTAACTACATCTGGAATTTCGTAAAGATCTTTTTCATTTTTCTTAGGAATGATGATCTTGGTAATTCCACTTCGATAAGCAGCTAAAGTTTTTTCCTTTAAACCACCTATAGGTAATACATTTCCGCGTAGTGTGACTTCACCAGTCATTGCTACATTAGAGCGAACCGCTCTATTTGTAAGAGATGAGATTAGCGCTGTTGATAATGTAATTCCAGCACTTGGACCATCTTTTGGAACTGCTCCTTCAGGAACATGGATGTGAATATCATGTGTTTCAAAGAATTTTGGATCAATGTCAAACTTTTTAGCATTTGTTTTAACATAACCAATCGCAATTTCTGCTGATTCTTTCATAACATCACCTAATTGACCAGTAATTATATACTTACCCTTACCTTCAAACGTTGTGACTTCTACAGGTAGAATATCACCACCATATTGTGTGTAAGCTAAGCCAGTAACAACACCGACTTGGTCTTTTTTCTCTTTAACTCCATACTCAAACTGCTCAGGTCCTAGCCAGTCAGCTATTAACTCTTCAGTTATCGTAATTTTATCTTTTTTATCTTTAATTATAGCCAAAATACTTTTTCTACAAATTGAAGAAATTACACGGTCAAGCTGTCTAACGCCCGCTTCTCTTGTGTAGTGTCTAATTAAGTATGTAATGATATCTTCACTTAATTCAATTTGTTCTGATTTTAAACCATTTTGAATTAGATTTTTAGCAATTAAGTGATCAATTGCAATATTAAGCTTTTCTTCTTCTGTGTATGAAGATAAATTAATAATTTCAAGGCGATCTCTTAAAGCTTCAGGAATATTACCTAAGTAGTTAGCTGTTGCTATAAATAAGACTTTTGATAAGTCATAAGACTCTTCTAAATAGTGATCTGAAAACACACTATTTTGTTCTGGGTCTAATACTTCTAGCATTGCACTTGATGGATCGCCTTTATAGTCGGCTCCCATTTTATCAAGCTCGTCAATTAAAAAGACAGGATTAACTACGCCAGCTTTTTTCATACCTTGGATAAAGCGTCCAGGTAGTGCACCTAAATATGTACGACGGTGTCCTCTAATTTCTGCTTCATCTCTAACGCCACCCAAACTAATTTTAACAAATTCACGGTCTAGCGCTCTTGCTACTGATTTAGCCAGTGAAGTTTTACCAACTCCTGGTGGACCAACCAAAGCTAAAATTGGCGCTTCAAGTGAATCAGTAACTTGTTTAACTGCAAGATATTCTAATATTCTCTCTTTTACTTTTTCTAAGCCATAGTGATCTTCATTAAGTCTTGCTTCAACAAGGTTTAAATCGTCATTATCAGTTGTTTCTTGCCACCAAGGTACATCCAATAACCAATCTAAATAGTTTCTAATTACTCCAGATTCACCACTTGCTGGTGGAACCATTTCATAGCGTTTAATTTCGTCTAGAGCTTTCTTTTTGATTGCTTCAGGATATGGATTTTCTTCAACACGACGTTTTAAATCTTCCATATCATCGCCACTAGATGATACATCACCTAATTCTTCTTTTATCGCTCGCATCTTTTCACGCAAATAATATTCTTTTTGCGATTCATCAATACGGTCTTTAACCTTTTTATTAATGTCAGAATCGATAGTGACTTTTTCACTTTCTAGACTCATATCTTCTAGAATAGAAAATAATCTTTCATTAACGTTGTTTAACTCTAGTAAAGATTGTCTTTTTTCAAATGGCATTGGCAATATTTGCGCAAAATAATCTGAAAGTTCTGCTGGATCAACTGATTCAGTCATTTTTTGAACTGTTCCATCTGGCAAATTGTGATTTTTCATAAAATTGCTGACAAACTTATCAAAGTTTCTCGCAATCATAGTTACTAAGTCATCAGCTTCTGCTTCATCTGTATAAAAGTCTTTCATTATTTCCAAACTGGACTCTAAAGTATTACCTAAATCTTCAAAGTCAGTCATTTTGGCTCTAACAATACCTTTAATAGTTAATCTAGAATAATCGATTTCTTCACTTACTTTTACAATCTTAGCGATTGTCCCTACTGTATATAGCTCTTCACCACTTGGATCATTATTTAGTACATCTTGTTGTGTAACAATAAATACTAATTTTTTATCGCTATCCATTGCGGCTTTAATAGCTTCTAAACTCTTTGGTCTTCCTACTTCTATCATTACTTCTTGATTCGGAAATAAGATGACGCCACGAGTTGCAATTGTTGGAATGTTTAATAAATCTTTATTTGTTATCGTTATTTGCTTTTTACTTTCGCTCATCTATATTTGCCTCCTTTTTCTAAAAAAGACGCTGAGCGTCTTAGTTTGATTCTTTTACAAGTTCATATGCTTTTCTTATACGTAAATCATAGTTGACGTTTTCTGAGTCAATAGCTTTTTTGATTTCTTCAAGATCCATATTATAGATCTCTGAAAGTTGTTGATACTCTTGTGTGACATCTTCATCACTTATTACTATTTCTTCGACTTCAGAAATTTTGTCTAACACTAAACGAAGTTTAACTTGTTTTTCTGCGTCTAATTTTAAATTATCTCTTAATTCTGATTCTTCTTGACCAGTCATTGCGATAAATTGATCAAAAGGAATTCCTTGTTGTTCAATACGCATTTTCATGTCTTGGTACAAGCGTTCAGTTTCTTGTTCAATCATAACTTCTGGAATTTGCGTTTCTGCTGCGTCTACAACTTTTGTAAGAATGTCATTTTCACGTTCTTTTTCAGCTTCTTCTTCTTTTCTTTCCAAGATTGTTGCTCTGATATTTGCTTTTAAGTCTTCTAATGTTTCTACGCCTTCTTTATCTACATCAAGGGCAAAGTCATCATTTAATTCTGGAACAAGACGCTGTTTAACTTCATGAAGTTTAACTTTAAATATAACATCTGCACCCTTTAGTTCATCTACTTGGTAATCTTCTGGAAAATTAAGTTCGATATCTCTTTCTTCTTCAGCTTTCATGCCAACCATTTTTTCTTCAAAACCTGGTATAAATTGACCTGAACCAATTTCAAGTGAATAATTTTCTGCTTTTCCACCATCAAACGCTACATCATCTTTAAAACCTTCAAAATCAAAGACTGCTGTATCGCCTTCTGCTAGTTCACCATCTTTAACTGCTAGTTCTGCATTTTGTTCACGTAATTGTTCTAATTCTTCATCCACTTCAGTATCTGTTACAGCTACTTCAACTTTTTCTATGCCTAAGCCTTTATACTGTCCCAAAGTAACCTCTGGTGCTACTGTACAGATGAATTTTAATTTAACTTGAGTATCTGATACTGCTTCAACTGCTAAATCAGGATTAGTTACTAATTCTAATTTATGTTCGTCAATACCTGCGATAAGTGCTGCTTGAGCAATTTCTTCTACAGCATCCATCATCACGTGTTCATTTCTGATATGTTTTTTCGCGATTGCTTCTGGTGCTTTACCTTTTCTAAAGCCATCTACTTCTAGATTTTTTGCTGCTTTTTTAAAAGATGTTTCTTGAGCTTTTTGCCAAAGATCACCTTCAACTTCTACGAATAATTCTACTTGTGAGTTTTCTAATTGTTTTATTGTACTTTTCATAATTTCCTCCTAGACTTTAATCATTATAACAGTAAGTGTTAGCACTGTCAACCTCTGAGTGCTAATTAACCGACTTTTCAAACTACATTTATTATAACCGAACAAGGTCAAATATACACTACATATGCCTTATTTAGTGATAATAGTCATTTAAACTTGCGACTGCTTCAACGTCAAACATATCTTCGATTTCTTCAATAATTGACTTGCAAATCGCCTCTAAATTATCTACTAAAAACACCTTTGGAAAAATACTGTAAACTTTTTCCACCAGCGCAATTTGGCAGATTTGAATCATGCTTGGATTTTTATATAAATGGTTGTTGAAGTAATCAAAAGCCAAAGTAATAAATTCCATTTCGTCAACAGATTCTAACTGGCTTGGGTTAACTTTAATTATCCCTTCACTACCATTAAATTCAAATTCAATATCCATATTTTGGACAACACAAAGGTCAAGTAAGCGCCCTTTTAATTGAGCTAGATTGTCAGATAAAAAATACTCTTGAATAAGATCTAAATAATTTCTTAAATTTAAATCATCAAGGCTATTTAAGGCCGCAAATTGTTGTTCGCGACTTCCATTTAAAAGTCTTCTTATATCACTTTCACTAACAACTTTAGGTGTATCAAAGTCATCATCTTCATCTAGTATATAAGATTGAGTTTCATTATATAAATTATGAAATTCATTTTCATAATCTTCTGGTAAATACACTTGATTTAATTCAGCAGTAAGTAATTCCATCGCTGTTAAATACTCTTGTGTATCTATTAAATCTCTTATTTTTGCAATAACACTTTCATAATAGTTTTTTACCATAACCATTCCTTTCTGCATATCTTAAATATTACCATAATTGAAAAGGTTTAACAAACTTATAAACCTCAATATTAAAAGAAATGTCATTTTCATCTTGATTTATTCTTCTTAATGTTATATTATAGTTAAGCGTTGAGGCGAGGTAGTAATTGCAGACGTATAATAAATATATGTCCACGTAGCTCAGTTGGATAGAGCATCCGCCTTCTAAGCGGACGGTCAGGGGTTCGAATCCCTTCGTGGACGCCAATATAAACAATCGAACCAGTTACTTAACTGGTTTTTTATTTTCTTATACGTCTGCGTAGCTCAGCTGGATAGAGCAATCGCCTCCTAAGCGATAGGTCGCAGGTTCAAATCCTGCCGCGGACGCCAAAAGAAAAAGTCAAAAGAGCGAAAAATTTCGCTCTTTTTTATATTGTTTTACTTATCTACTTAACTAAACCTTCAGCCTTTAAATCAGCTAAAACTTTAAATGGTGCATCTTCATCTTCAAAGCGATCTTCAAATTGCGCTCCATATTCTAAAAGATATTCTACCTCTTGTAGCATTGCCTCAAAGTCACTAAACAATTCCTGAAAATAATCTTCACCTAATTTTTGATAGCCAGCTTGATCTAGCCATCTTTCGTCTTTGCTTGATTCTGATAAAACAACTACATAATTTTCTTTTAATACTTCTACTAGCATAACTGCCTCTTTTCTAAGCATCAAATGTTTTTAATGCTTCACTCATGTCAACATCATTTGCTTTTCTACTCATTACTAAGTTAATTATTACTGATATAACAAAGGTTAATACTAAAGATATTACCACACTAAATAAATTTAGTTGACGATTAAACATAACTAAGTCTAATTCAGCTGTTAGTATAACAAATTTATGCAAGTAAATTCCAAAGATTCCACCTAAAACCAAGGCAATTAGTGTTAGGGTGACATTTTCTCTTAAAATATACTTAGCTAGTTCACCTGGATAAAAACCTAAAACCTTTAGGGTCGCCAACTCTTTTTTACGTTCACTAATGTTCATTGTAATTAAATTGGTTAAAACAATTAATTCTAGTAAAAAGGCTGCAAGAATAACAACATAAATTATAACATTAAAATTACCCATTTGCTTTTCAAATAAATCTAAAACACCAGATGATAAAGTTACATTAAGAACATCATCATTTGCTAATAGCGTTTCAGCAAAGTCATCTGGAATATCTGCTTTTTTAAACAAGCGCATATTCATTGTAACTTGTTTACCAGTCATTTCACTGTGCGTTTTTTCACTCATAATCAAATAGTGACTTGCATAATTTTCTATAATAGCCGCAACTTTAGCATCATAAAACTTGCCATCGCATTTTAGTTTAAATGAATCTCCAACAGATAAATTATTTTTCTCAGCTATTTTAGCTGTTAAAACAACACCATCATCACTTACTTGTATGTCTTGTTTTGTTTGACTGTCTCTAAAGGCAAAGAATTGTGGAAACTGTTTGAAGTCTTCAACGATAAATACGTTTGCTTCTAAGTCACCGATATCAGTATTAGTTGAATAAACATTGGTAAATTCGTCAAATAAATTATTATCAATTTCTGCCTCTTCATCATAAACAACAAATCCATCATATTTTATAATTTCATTAAATTGTAAGTCAATCATTGAATTTACAGAGTGATCCAGGCCAAAGCCAGTAATTAAAAGCCCTGCACATCCACCAATACCAATTACAGTCATTAAAAATCTTGTCTTATTTCTAAAGAGGTTTCTAAAACTAACCTTGTATAAAAAGCCCAATCGATTCCAAAGTGGTGTAATTCTTTCCAAAAAGATTCTCTGTCCACTTTGTGGCATGGCTGGTCTTAATAGCAAGGCCGCTTTTTCTCTACTTACGCGCATAGATTTATAAAAAGCAACTCCAACGCTAGATAAAAAACTAATTAAGACTGGGATTACTAAATAACTAAAGACAACTTGTGACTCTAGTGGTGGTGTTTCATATAGTATTCGATAGGTGTCATAAATTATATTGGGTAAAAAGTAAAAACCGATAACTAAACCTAAAACTGTTCCAATTGACCAAGCTATAAAGGTAAATCCTACATATTTTAATGAAGCTTGAAACCATGTATAACCCAAAGCTTTATAAACGCCTAACTGCATTCTTGACTCATCTATCATTCGAGTTACTGTACTTAGTGTTACTAATATTGCAACTCCAAAAAATATCAAAGGAAAAACTGCTCCAATGGCCTCAATTCTTTCACTATCATCATAAAATTCTTTATAGCCAATGATTGATTCTTTTCTATCAAAGGCATAAAGTTCGCCCTCTTTTGCAGCCTCTATATCTTTTTTAGCATCAGCGATCTTTTTTTCATTAACTTTAATTTCATCAGCAAAAACAGTTTTTGCTTTTTCAAGTTCTACTTGACCATCACTTAATGCATTTAAGCCTTCATTATAATCAGCAATGCCAACCTCTAAATTAGCATAACCACTATTAAATTGAGCCTTTAAAGTTTCTAATTGTACAATTTGATTTTCAAGTTCTACTTGCATTGCTTGTTTTGTTGCGATTTCTTCAGGACTATCTCCCAAAGCTGCAATTTGTGCTTTTAAACCTTCAATCCCTTGTTCGCTAGCCCTTACAATATCATTAAAGTTATCTTTTACGACTTTTAATTTTGTGTTTAAAGAGTCATTAGCATTTAGACTTATTCCAAAAGCTAGTTGGTCTAAACCATCATCTAAAAGCGCTTTAGCATCCACCAGTTCAATGCGACCTGCTTCAAGATTACTTTGTTCTTTAGCAATTATGGCCTCACCATCAATTTTTGCTTGTTTTAATTCACTCTCAGCATCTGTTAGTTTTTCTCTTTCAGGTGCCACTGCCCTTTCAAATCTGGCATTAGATATTTCTTCATCTTTACTTTTTAATAAGGCTATAACTTTTTTCACATCAACATCTTCACTAAAAACATACCTTAGTTCAGTTACTTCCTCTAATTCAACATCTAAGCCTAAGCCATAAACAAAGCCTCTTACTTCTCCTGATCCAAGACTTGTGTAACCACGATTTTTATCCATGTATAAACTTGATTGAGCAATACCGACAACAGTTACAGTTTGTTCTTTAAAGATATCATTTTTTTTCAATCTTATTTCATCAAAAAGTTGAATATCGTTTAAATCATAAAGCATTGAATCAATAACAACTTCTTTATCATTTACTGGCAAACG
>LFRM01283111.1_pt1 | contig 10487 bp, 7 predicted proteins | sample 618341 | NCBI WGS metagenome assembly LFRM01 (sample SAMN03654438, study PRJNA283298) | anaerobic digester metagenome | isolation source: pool of bioreactors CSTR01a, CSTR02a, and CSTR03a thermophilic anaerobic... | place: Denmark: Kgs. Lyngby | collected 2014-05-21 | reverse complement strand
GAGCAACCGCTGGCATTTAATTGGCGGGGCCAATCTACAAACTACCAATAACTTTCAAACCGAAGATAAAAGTCTGTTTGAAGATATCCAGCAAGTCAGTGGTTACGTAGGCACGCGTGCTTACTACGGCCGCCAACGCATTGATTTGGTTGCCCAGGGACAAAATTACCAGTTCCGCGGCAAAACCTACCGTAACTTATTCGGCGGTTTAGCTCAGTACAATTATTTGCTGTCACCCAGCACTCAGGTCAGTGGTTTTATTCAACATAACCGCCTTGATTATCGACTGGGTCAGTTCGGACCTGCCAATCACAGCAATATCAACGCCACTGTAGGTGGTGTATCGCTAGCTAAAAGCCTGCTTGATAACCAGTGGATAGTGCACGCTGGTTTACACCTTGGCCGCGACAGCAGAGACAAAAAAGCCGCGCCACGCAATATCGCCAGCAGCTACTACGGTCTGCGTAGCGGTGTAACTTGGCTGTGGCATGAGCAATGGCAAGCTGGAGTAAACCTGACCGCCGAGAAACGCAGTTACGACGACAAAGATTTGTTTTTTTACGACCGTAGCCGCAAAGACAACCTCTATAACACCGAGCTGAGTGTGCGCTACCAAGCCTTGCCTAAACTGGCTGTGCATTCTAACTACACCTTCAGCCGTAACGATTCCAATGTGCCCATGCGCAACTATAAACGTCAAATTATTAGCCTAGGGGTGCGCTATGATTTCTTCTAATTTTACCCAGCGTAGCTGGCAAGGCTTTTTAGCCCTGTGCCTGTGTTTGTTTACCTTACAAGCATTTGCCGCTACAGACGCAGCCGTGGTGTTATTTAGTCATGGTGTTGTAACCAAGGTTAATGGCTCAGAAAGGCTGCCCTTGGCCAAAGGCGATCAGCTCGCCGCTGGTGATACGGTTAATACCGGTGAAGACGGTCGCGTGCAGATGCGCTTTACCGATGGCGGCTTAGTCTCGTTGATGCCAAGCTCCAGTTTTGCCATCGACCGTTACAACCAACCCGATACGCAGGACGGCGGCTCGCTTAGTTTTCGGCTGATGAAAGGTGGTTTACGCACCATCACTGGCTCAATCGGGCAGAAAAACCACGATAACTACGAGCTGAAAACCGATGTAGCTACTTTGGGTATTCGCGGTACTGAGTTTGTCGTAGTGATTGACGGCGATGCCATGCGCGTGCAGGTTAACGAGGGTTTAATTTCCCTGCAAAACCAGTTGGGCGATCTGATGGTTCCAGCCGGACAAAACGCTGTGGTCTTCCCACAACAAGCACCGACTCTGTCTGATACCGCGCCGCTGTTTATTTCCAGCACGGCAACCAATGGGGGCGGTAGCACCACGCAAACCACCGCTGCCAGCAGCCCAACCAATTCGAGCCCTATAGCCAGCACCTCACAAACCAATGATTCACTGGCGCAGAGCTTGCCGGCACAGACGATGTTAAGTCCTGCTGAATACACAAAACTTGAAGCCCACCTATTAGGCGGTGATACTGTTGGCGGGTTTTCCTACGTTGCGCTGGGCAGTAATGGCATTAACGGCATCAGTTTTACTCAACAACAATTAGACAGTCTGGGATTAAGCTATACAGCGGCAGTTAACCAATACGCTGGCTTGTTTACCGGAAACGCTCAAACCATTGGTAATCTGACTTGGGGTAGCTATACAGACAGCAGTGGTGCTTACCCGGAAACATATTATGCTTTTTGGGGTACACCAGCTACTAACTTGCCTACTGTTGGAACATTAAGCTATAGCCTCTCAAGCCCTGCTCTAGCGCAAAACCATAATACTGATTCCAGCCTAAACCCAGGGCCATTACAAAGCTTTAACTTGAACATTCACTTAGGCGCTAGCACTACCTTTGATGTTGGGATGAAGTTTGCTAACTCTATGATGAATTTCACTAAAAGCGGCCTCTCTGGAAGCATGTCTGGGCCAGCAAGCTTTGCAATTGACTCGTTTGGAATAGACCCTTCCGTATGTAGCGGCAACTGTAATGTAGATGTTTCAGGCTTCCTAACAGGCTCAGGCGGTTCAAGAGCTGCAACCATATACAGAATTCAAGGTACTGACGGCGTTGTGAATGGCTCAGCCATCCTCGATAAGCAATAGCCTGTTTAAGTGGAATAAGCTATGAACCCACTCCAGCTTCTCTGGTCTGGCCGCAGGCGCTGGGTGGTTTTGGGATTGCTGTGGGTGCTGTGCATTGCCCTGTTGAAAGTCACCTGGCTCAGCCAGCCTGAACAGCTACCCATGGTCAGCCGCTTAAACCACCTGCTGTATGATGCGCGTTTTAGTTTGCTGCCACCAAAACGCGAAGCCAAGCTACCCATTGTGATTGTTGATCTGGATGAATTCAGTATTCAACGCGAAGGACGTTGGCCGTGGCCGCGCAGTAAAATGGCGCAACTGCTGCAGTCATTGCAACAGCAAGGTGCGGCGCTGATTGGCTTGGATATCGCCTTTTCTGAGGCTAGCAGCAACCCAGTGCAGCAAATACTCGAGCAAGCCAACCTCCCCGAATCCGCACAACAACAGCTACGTGAACAACAGTCGCTATTTGATCAGGACGCTATTTTCGCTAACTCCCTAGCCGGCAATACGGTCTTGGGGTATTTCTTTCATAATGACGGCCAATCCAGCGGTCAACTGCCCTTTCCTTTCTACCAGCTCGACGCTGAACAGCAGCATAATCAACTGCTAAAAATGCATAACTACAGCAGTAACATTCCCCTGCTCGCCAACCATGCTTTGGAGCAAGGTTTTGTCGTTACGCAAGCCGATATCGATGGCGTTATTCGCCGCCTGCCTTTGGTTATCGAGCATCAGGGGGATACCTATGCCAGTTTTTCCTTGGTCATGGCACAACTGGCGCTAGGCGAACCTTGGCTAAAGCTAAAACTGGTAGATAACGGTGCCCAATTTGTCGCCACCAAAATAGACATAGGCACTGCAGTAACAGTGCCCATCGCTGCTGATGCCAGCATGCTGGTGCCTTATCGTGGTGGCGCACGCTCATACCCGACGCTGTCGGCCACGCGCATTATGCGTGGCGACTTAAGCACTGTAGAACAAGCCGCGGTACAAGGTGCGATTATTCTGATTGGCACTTCAGCCATGGGGCTGTCGGACTTGCGTACCATTCCCCTGCAAACCAATTACCCCGGGGTGGAGGCGCATGCCAACGTTATCGATGCGTTGCTGCAAGCGGCCATGGGTGAGTCGGTCTTCTATTATGAACCTGACTGGGCACCGGCAGCTTCGTTACTGCTCTTGCTGGTCACTGGCATGGTGCTGGCAATTATTCTGCCGGGCCGCAGCCCGCTGTGGATGCTGCTGTATAGCGTGCTGGGCTTGAGTTGGGTGGTAGGGCTGAACTTTTATCTGTGGCAAGCTCACCACCTAGCCCTGCCTTTGGCTTTGCAGTTATTACTGGTGCTGGGTTTGTCTTTGTTTAACTTAGCCTTGGGCTTTTTTGCCAGCAACCGCCACCGTCGCGAAGTGCAAGAGCTGTTTGGCGCTTACGTGCCGCCGGCCTATGTCGAACGCTTACTAGAAGACCCCAAAGCAGCCAGCATGGAAGGCGAACAGCGTAAAATGACGGTGTTGTTTGCTGACATCATGGGTTTTACCACCCTGTCTGAGGCGTTAACCACGGCAGAACTCAAACAGCTGCTTAACCGCTACCTGACTAAAGTCACCGAGGTGATTTTTGCCCATCAAGGTACTATTGATAAATATGTGGGTGACATGGTCATGGCATTCTGGAATGCCCCGCTCGATGATCCGCAGCATGCACAAAACGCGGTACTGGCTGCGCTGGCCATGCAGCAACAAACGGCTTTATTAAGTCAAGAGTTTATCGAAAGTGGCTTGCCCGCGTTAGAAATCGGCATTGGTCTCAACACCGGCCCCATGAACGTGGGCGACATGGGCTCGCACTATCGTCGCGCTTACACCGTACTGGGTGATGCTGTGAACCTAGGCAGCCGCATTGAAAGCATTACGCGCTACTACAGCGCGCAGATTCTGGTGAGTGACGCCACCCAAGAGCAGTGTCCCGACATCATATTTCTTCCTGTGGACCGCATCCAAGTCAAAGGAAAAACCGAACCCGTCGAGGTGTTTGAGCCGCTCTGCCCACGGCAGGACGCAAACGAGCAGTTACTACACAAGGTGGCCACCTTTACTCAGGCTCTGCAGGCTTATCGCCAGCAGGACTTTAACGCCGCCAGCCAGCTCCTGCAGCAGTTACTCAATAACGCAGCGCAACAGCCCGATAACCACAGTGCTTTGTATCAACTTTATCTTGAGCGCTGCACTGACTTTATCCAAAACCCGCCGGCAGCTGATTGGCAAGCGGTGTTTATTCATACTAATAAGTGAGTATCAAAACATGGTTACCCCAGAAGTACGCCAGAAAAACCTGCTAGACAGAGTCAATCCGCAACAGGATATGACGCGCCTGTGCGCGCTAATTCTAGAAGAAGCACGCACTCTTACAGGTGCGGATGGCGGTACTCTTTACCTGTGCCAAGGCGAAGGGCGTGAGCAGCAACTGGATTTTGCCATTATCCGTAACTCAAGCCTAGGTATAAAAATGGGCGATGTAAGCGGTCGCCCCTTGGAGTACCCGGCCATTCCCCTGTATATCGACGATCAGCCTAACTATCAGCATATGGCCAGCTATGCCGCGCTAACCGGTAAGCTGCTTAACATCGCGGATGTATACCAGCAAAAAGACTTTGATTTTTCCGGCACTCAGAAATTCGACCAGCGTTTGGGCTATCACACTCAATCCGTACTGACGTTACCCCTACTGACGCGCAGCGGTGAGCTGGTAGCAGTATTGCAACTATTAAACGCCACCAATGAGCGTGGCGAAACCATCCCGTTTGCACCCTCTTTAGAGCCCTTGGTGCAAACCCTAGCGCAATTAGCAGCGATTGCTGTACAGCAGCAACACATCATGCAAGACCAGCAAGCGCTGCTGATCACTCTATCCGGTGAGCCCAATACCACTCAGCTGTTGCTGCGTATTTTGCAAGAAGCACAAAACATCACCCACGCTGATGGCGGTACGCTGTATTTGTTGCGCGATCAAAACGGCTCAGCACGACTCGATTTCACGCTAATGCATAACCATAGTCTGGGCATAGCTTTGGGTGGCGACTCTGCGCCTATTCAAGCGCCGCCCATAGAACTGTACTTAGCTGATGGTACACCCAACCACCACCATGTTGCCTCCTATGCAGCGCTGACCAAAGAAGTAGTCAGCATCGACAATGCTTACACCAATACCGAGTTTGACTTCTCCGGCACCAAGGCTTTTGATCAGCTGAAAAACTACCGTACCATTTCGTTGCTCGCACTGCCGCTGCTTAATCACGCCCACGAAGTGATAGGTGTATTACAGCTGGTTAATGCTAAAGATCCGCACACGGGCGAGACCGTGCCTTTCTCCGCAGACACTGCACCTTTGATCCGTGCTTTAGCCCGTTATGCAGCCATTGCACTTAACAACCAGCTATTGGTTGAAGAACACAAAAACCTGCTGGATGCCTTTATCAAAGCCATTGCCACTGCCATTGACGCCAAAAGCCCGCACACCTCAGGCCATTGCCAGCGTGTGCCGCTGCTCACTGAGCTAATTGCCCAAGCGGCTTGCGAGGATCAAAGTACCTTTGCTGATTTTGAGCTTGATGCCGATGGCTGGTATGAACTGCAAGTCGCCGCGTGGCTGCATGATTGCGGCAAACTGGCCACACCTAATTCGGTGCTGGATAAGTCCACCAAACTGCACTGCCTCAATGATCGTATTTATCACGTAGAAAGCCGTTTTGCCGCTCTGCGCCAGCAAGTTGAAGCCGATTACTGGCAAGCCATGGCACAGGAACCTACCGCTGAAAAAGTGCATCAACAACAACGCCAAGCGCGTCTTAACCAATTAGCCGATGATCTGAGTTTTTTGCAGACCGCCAATCAGGGCGGTGAATTTATGCACCAAGACCACCAAGCGCGCGTACGCTCAATCGCCCAACAACAATGGTACGACCATCAAGGGAAACTTCAGCCGCTGTTGAGCGAGGATGAAGTGGAAAACCTCTGTATTGAGCGCGGTACTCTAACGCAAGCAGAGCGCGATATTATCAACGACCATATGCGTGTCACCATTGAAATGCTGGAGTCCTTGCCTTTCCCGCGCAAGCTACGCCGTGTGCCTGAATACGCTGGGGGTCACCATGAAAAAATGGACGGCAGTGGCTTCCCGCGCGGTTTAACCCGCGAGCAAATGTCTATTCCGGCGCGCATGATGGCGATTGCGGATATTTTCGAGGCATTAACCGCGCAAGATAGACCCTATAAAGCACCCATGAAAATATCCCAAGCGTTGTCTATATTGCAGCGGATGCGCGACAACAACCATATTGATCCAGACTTATACACTTTATTTTTAGAGCAGCGCGTATGGGAAACCTACGCGCACAAGGCATTAGCGCCAGAGCAGTTGGATGTAGTCGATCCAGCCGCTTACCGATAGGCTTTAGCTGATATGCATCAGCGCACCATATACCAGCGCGCTGATTGAAACAGCCAAGGCTAAGGATGAAGTAAGGTGTTTTACCCAATAAACCGTCGTCGCCCCTAGCAGTGCGGCAACCAGCTGTGTCGGTTGCTGTGGATTCAGCATAGGCATAAAAGAAACCACCAACAATGCCGCAATAGCAGCCGGCCCAACGCCCTGTAATATGCGTACCACAAACACCGAGGCCGTTTTGCGCTGCCCAGTTTGCCAACTAAGGATACGCAAAGGCAGATAACGCAATAAGAAAGTACCTAGTCCGCATAAAGCCAGCAACACAAACTCATGCACTGTCATTGCGCCCTCCTACACTCGCAAATACCGCACCGGCAAGCATGGCAATCACCAATACATAATGGACCGGCAAAACACTGACTAATAACACTGCTGTTACCGTCGCACCACAGAGGCTAAGCCAGTGCTTTTTAGGCTGCATATCCAACAACAACGCTAAAAACAAAGCCGGTAAAACAAAATTAAGTGCTTCAGTGACAAATATGGGCGCATTCTGCAGCACATGATTAAACACAACACCCAGCACCGTTCCACCGACCCAAGCAAGGTAAGCGCCCAACTGTAAGCCCACATACCAAGCTTCACGCGCTGCTGGACTTTGTTGTCCTAACTTAGCCACGGCGCTGGCAAACACCTCATCGGTTAAACCAAATGACCAAGCCGGTAGCGGCAATCTGCGCGGCACAGCGGTTAACTGCCCGTATAATGCTGGCCCATAAAAAAGATGCCTGGCGTTCATTAACAACACTGCGGGTACAGCAACCCACCAAGCTGCACCGGAAACCAGCAGCGCGATAAGAATAAACTGACTGGCCCCAGCAAATACCAAAACCGAGGTGAGAATAACCACCATCGGCGACAGGCCGGCCGCTATTGCCGCCACCCCAAAAGAAATGGCTACTGGCACATACCCTGCACCAATAGCCATGCTATCCACTAACCCACGCGCAAAATAACGCCCTTGCATACAGCCCCCACACTTATCAGGCGCGAATTATATAGCATTAATCCTAGCGCTGTATGCTGGTGTTACTTTCTTTAAAAGTCCTCAACCGGCTGCTGCATACTTTGCTTAACTTTTATAGAGGTGAGTCTAGGCTGGTTAAAACTAACGAACATATAACTACCTTCCTCGTTCTCTACCACACGGAAGTCAGCCTCACGCGTGCCTAGGGGTAAAGTCTGCACAGCATCAACCACATTTTTCTTGCCTTCAAACTCCCGAGCTTGTCCTTCGATAAAAATATAGGTCAGCTCGCCACGCTCAAGACTTAAGCTTTCAAACGCGTTCACTTTCGCATCGTAATCCGCCCTATCTTGAACAGTACGCGCAAGCTCAAGCAGATCAAGACGCTCGGTATCACTGTCCATAGCAGTTAACGTAAAGGTTTTAGCAAGAGCGCCAGCTATTTGATAATAAAGCTGATCTTCATACTCATCAGCTAACATCACTGAAATAAGTTTGTCACCCATAAAATAAAAAACCGCCCCAAACTCATGTCCAATAAAATCAACTGAGTCCAGGCATAACGCTTCACGCCCAAAGTCTGTCGAGCAATCGTAAAAACCATCCTTTGCTAAAAACTCACTTTTTGCTTGATTGTATTCATAGGATTTAAACAGTTTGGCTGTTTGTTGTTGTGCGCTAGCTGGTAAGGCCAAAGTGGCCGTGATGAAAAAAAGTGCTAAATATTTGTACATTATTTTTCTCTTAAAGCGTTTAAAGTTGTTGTGCTTGGCAAAACCCTAACGCCAAATACCCGTGTTTTCGCGATAGGTTTTCATTACTTCAACATAGTTGGCACGGTCATAAGCACTTGGGTCGATAGCTCGCTGGCGACTCACACTGCCTTTAAGCTGAGCAACGGACTCATACTCATTGTCAACCATCCACTGCTCAAGATCATGCAACAGTCGTGAAATAGCACTGGGGCCTTCTTTAAGCAAAACACTGCACACATGCGTGATATCAGCACCCGCCATTAAAGCTTTCAGCACATCATTCACCGTATGAATACCGCCCGTCACCGCCATCGACAGCTTAACCTTGTCGTACAGCGTCGCCACCCAAGTGATGCGCAGCAGGCTTTCATAGCTAGACGACAGGCTTAGCGCTGGCTCCACCTCGCGAGTAAAGAGGTTAATATTGGGCTGATAAAAACGGTTAAACAACGACACCCCATCCGCGCCAGCGGTCTCTAAACTGCGCACAAAGTGCCCCACCGAGCTAAATTGCGACGACAGTTTCATCGTCACCGGCAAGCTTACATGCTGTTTAAGCTGTTTGAGTAAATCGATATAGCGTTGCTCTACCTGTGCGCCCGACTCTTCCACATTGGTCGCCACGTAATAAACGTTCAGCTCCAGCGCATCAGCACCCGCTTCTTCTAACTGCTTGGAATGCTCAATCCAACCCTGCTGGGATACACCATTGAGGCTGGCGATAATGGGAATCTCCAAGCTCTTTTTTAGCAACTGAATGTGCTCTAGATACTCATCCAGCTCAGTGCGAAAGCAGCTGTCATCATGTACGGGCAAAAATGAATCTGCCTCACCAAAGCCGATATTTTGCTCATGCAAAAAGCGCATGGCGGCTTCTTCACTTGCAATGATGCTTTCTTCAAACAGCGAGTGCAGCACCAGTGCCGAAGCGCCTTGGTCTTCCAGCTGTTTGGCGCTATCAAAATCGCGTGATAAAGGTGACGACGATGGCACGAGCGGATTTTTTAACTGCAAACCCAAATACTGGGTACTTAAATCAATCATGGTCTTTCTCCTGCTCAGCCGCACGTTCGGCCTCGCCTGGTAAGTCGGCTAAATCTTGGTAATGTGAGAAGCGTGCAATCACATCGCTTTGTGCCTGTTCTGCATAGGCTTTGGCCAGTTCTGGATGGCTGCGCTTGAGCATATTAAAGCGTGTCTCTGTGCCAGTGAACTCAGCGTAGTCAATCGACGGTGCTTTGGAGTCCAAGCGTAACGGATTTTTGCCCGCCGCCGCACGCGCTGGCTCATAACGGAACAACGGCCAGTGACCGCTGTCCACGGCGAGGTTTTGCTGTCGGTGGTTAAAGGACAAATCCACACCATGGGCAATACAGGGCGAGTAAGCAATAATCAGTGACGGGCCATCATGGGCTTCGGCATCGAGCATGGCACGCAGGGTTTGCATGTCTTTCGCCCCATAGGCCACTTTTGCCACATAAACGTTATCGTAGCCCATCGCCAGCATGGCTAGGTCCTTTTTCTGCGTTGCTTTACCCGCCGCGGAGAACTTAGCTACTGCGCCCAACGGTGTGGCTTTGGAGGTTTGCCCGCCGGTATTGGAGTACACCTCAGTATCGAGCACCAGAATATTGACGTTACGCCCCGAAGCTAGCACATGGTCTAACCCACCGTAGCCAATGTCATAGGCCCAGCCATCACCGCCAATAATCCACACACTGCGCACCACCAAGTATTCACAGACACTTAACAGCGCTTTGGCTTGTGGGTTATCCAGCTGTAGCAAGGCTTCACGCAACAGTGAAACCCGCTCACGCTGCTGGGCAATGCCCGATTCTTCGCTTTGGTCGGCGTTTTGTAAACCCTCGACCAGCTCGGCTTTTAATTGTGGCGCCAGTTCACTGAGCAGCTCGTGCGCGTATTCGGTTTGCTTATCAATCGACACCCGCATCCCCAAGCCAAACTCTGCGTTGTCTTCAAACAATGAGTTATTCCAGGCGGGGCCACGGCCTTGCGCGTTCACGGACCAAGGCGTGGTCGGCAAGTTAGCACCATAAATGGATGAGCAACCGGTGGCATTCGCCACCACCATGCGATCACCAAACAGCTGGGAGACCAGTTTTAAGTAAGGCGTTTCACCACAACCG
>LFRM01173102.1_pt1 | contig 10487 bp, 10 predicted proteins | sample 618341 | NCBI WGS metagenome assembly LFRM01 (sample SAMN03654438, study PRJNA283298) | anaerobic digester metagenome | isolation source: pool of bioreactors CSTR01a, CSTR02a, and CSTR03a thermophilic anaerobic... | place: Denmark: Kgs. Lyngby | collected 2014-05-21 | reverse complement strand
TGTAAAGGTGGGTGAACCGGTGAAGATAAATCAAAATAGAAGTTTCCTATTCTTGTTCCTTTCCTTGTTTTTCTTAGCTGTTATGAGCTCAACTTTTACAGCTTGCAAAGCAAGGAAAGCAAAAGGAGGTCAAGTTCAAGAGCAAATATCCCATCAAGGCAATAAGCAAGGTTTCAAACCGCCAACTAAAGCCTCCGTTAAAACGGTAGCTGTAAAAACAGCACCCGCTAAGAAAACACCCATTCAAACAAAACCTGTTTTATATGTCAAAGAACGGGTGAATCTTCGAACAAGTCCAAATAACAAGTCAAAGGTTCTTGCAAAAACTCCCACCGGCACTGTGTTTGCAGAGGTGAAAAAGGGTGAGCAATGGACCAAAGTTCATTATAAAAATCATGTTGGTTATGTTTATAACGCCTTGTTATTTGAAGCGAACTTATCCATGGCCGATGATATGATCCTTGTCAATAAAGGCTTTCCATTACCTAAAGATTTTGATCCTGGATACAACCAAGAATCCTTAAATCAGATGAATCAGCTACTCAAAGAGGCCAAACAAAATGGATTTGCACTTCACATTGTTTCATCCTACCGCTCCTTTGATGTTCAAAAAAAAGCTTACCGGAAAAACGTGAAGAATCTTGGTAAAGACCGAGCAGAGTATATTTCAGCAAGACCAGGTTATAGCGAGCATCAGACAGGCTTGTCCTATGATTTGGCAATAAAAGGGAGTTACAAATTAACTACTAAATTTGGCGACAGTAAAGAAGGGCAATGGATTGCTCAAAATGCACCTCGCTTTGGGTTTATCCTGCGCTATCCAAAAGGGAAAGAAGACATCACAGGATACTTTTATGAACCCTGGCATTTTAGATATGTAGGCGAAAAAGCCAAAGAGATTACTGAATCCGGATTAACGTTGGATGAGTACTTTGATGCAATCAACCCTGATTACAAGGATTAAGGAAAGGAGATTTGATTTGGAAGATATGGACATAGACTTGCTTTTAAAGGAATTAGAGTTTCGTCAGAATAAATTAATCCACTTCATTAAGAAGATGGAAAAAGACGAAATCCCTTATGATTCCATAGCCTATGAAGAAGTGAAACTCACTCAAGTAGAAATTGATGAGTTAATCCATTGTTTAGAGAGTAAGGATCCTATTGAGTTGACAACAAAACAAGTCGAATTAGCCAAAGAGGTTGCTATGGGGGCTCTTGCCGAACAGCTTAGCCAAAACTAACAATCACAAGCTTTGTTTCAAGCTTTAACGAATCTTAATAGCGTAGTAAAATAATCCACCGGTTCATTGCAGTTTAGTAATGAACCAGTGGATTTTCTTTACTTATCTTTAGAAAAACCAAGTACTCGATAAAGGAATATGGTTAAGGCTAAGTTATCCGCTGCGCCGCCAGGGGAGAGGTTTTTCTCAATGGTTGCCTTATCAAAAGCTAAGAGCTCCTCCATTAACTCTGCCTCGCTTAAGTCTGGTGCCAGGTTCAAGATTCTAACTGCTTCTGAGCGCATAAAAGCAAGTCCTTTTAATCCACCTCGTTTCACTAAATTGGTATCGTCAGTCACTAAAATGAGTTCTAGGAGGGTTAACACTAGGGCGGAATCGTGCTGGTCATACCGTTCGAGAAATGTAACATAAGCTGGCAGGCCAACTTCAAACACAGCAGGAAAGCCTTCTTCAGCTTCTTGGCGAATCCCTTTTAACCCATAAAGAGCATAAACTGCCTCACCATGGCTAGTGGTTTGTTTACTAAGTCGATTCGAGAAACCTGCTTGGCTTATTGTTTGATTTATTTCTTGTCTTGTCTCCATACTTCTTTTTTGCCCTAAATCTAGCTGAGGACTCTGATATGGGTCTTTTTCCATTTCATTTTTTAACTCATTTTTCAGTTCGCTTTCTAAATCACTTTTTAAATCAATTTCCAGTTCTTTGGTTAAGCCTTTGCTATTCAGACAGATTAGTTCTTGTAATCCCAAGGAATCTTTAAAATTAGGGACTCGATTTAGCTTCATCTGAAGTCGAACCAAACAAACTGAAATAAGTCCCAGGCTAAAAATCAGGCCTTTATGGGTATTGGCACCTTCTGTCACTTCATACATAGCCTCTTCAGCTTCTTGGCCGATCTTGCGCAGCCTTGGTAGAACAAGGTCTGTGGAAGAAGCTTGAGAAATCTCCATAAACCTGCCAAGCCAAGGTGCCAGTGCTTTGGCTGAACGTAGAAAACTATTTAAGTCCATGTCTTGATGACTGCCCCGATTGTTTCGATCCACCAAACCTGGCTTTGGTGCAGCCATCACTTCAAGTCTCATGGCGATTTCAGTTTCTTTCATTAAATATTGAATATAATCTTTTTGTTTCATGGATTTAGTATATCATGGGAAGCCTTGAGGCTCTATGCTATAATTTCAAGGTAGGAGAAGCAAATATGGAACAAATTAATTTACAATTAGAAAACTTTGAAGGCCCCTTCGATTTGCTCTTAAAGCTAATACGGGTCAACAAAATGGATATTACCGATATTAAAATTTATGAAATTACGGAACAATATATGGCCGTGCTCCGTGCCATGGAGGTATTGGATCTTGATATAGCCTCTGAGTTCTTTGTGTTAGCGGCCACTTTAATTGAGATTAAAAGTCGAGAACTATTGCCTAAAAAAGAATCCGACGAAGCCGAGATTCCATCCCGCGAGCTATTGTTGCACCGCCTCCAGGAATATGAATTTTTCCATGAGAAGGTGGATCTATTAATGGGGCGTTATCATAGTGAGGATGTTTTAGTGACTCGTCTGCCCATGACCCTGGAGGAGGATCGAACCGTGGAGGTCATCATTCCACCGGGCTTTGGACCCGAACAGTTTTTTATGCTTTATATGGAACTTTTAGATCGCCAAAAAGAAAAGATGAACACCTCCCGAGTGATTCAACGACGAATCCATACGGAAGCCTTTAAAGTGGAAGATAAAATCAGCCAATTGAAAGATGAATTACTCCTGAAACGAAGTTTTCGTTTTTCTTATATTGTGGAGCAAAGTAGTGGAAAATCTGAGACCATCGTCTTTTTTTTAGCTATTTTAGAGATGGTTCGAAATATGGACATAGTAGTCTATCAATCAGAGGCCGGTGGAGAACTAATTATTCGAGAACGGGAAGAGGAGACAGAAGATGGAAGACAAGATAGAGATTAAAATAACCAGCTTGATTGATTACGCCGTGGATAAGACAGAGTTAAAAGGTCAATTGGAAGCTCTTCTTTTTGCAGCTGGCGATCCCATCTCTGTGCGAGAGATTGCCTCGGTATTGCAAATTGTACCAGACGCTGTGGAAGTTCTTTTAGAAGAGATGACTGCTGATTATCAAAGCCCCCACCGGGGAATTCAGGTGATCCGCCTAGAAGATAAGATTCAGCTCACCACTAAAATCGAATACTCGGATACGGTTTTAAAATTAGCTGAAGTCAATGAGCGGCAAACTTTATCAAAAGGAGCCCTTGAATGTTTAGCAATCATTGCCTATAAACAACCGGTAACCAGGGTTGAGATTGATGAAATTCGAGGTGTTAGTTCCCAGTACGTGCTAGGAAAACTCTTGGAGCGTAGTTTTATCACGGTGATTGGACGGAAAAAAGTTCCCGGTAAACCAAAACTATATGCTACCACAGATGAATTTCTCCGTCAGTTTGGCTTTGATAATTTAAAAGTGTTTACCCAAGATGAAACCTATCAAGAATTGATGAATCAAATGTCCAATGATGCGCTACTAAGTGATGATGATATTTTACCTGACTTTGAGGGTGACGAGGAAGACGAAACTCAGCTCACTCTTTGGAATTAAGCAATGGCTAGTTTTTCATATGTAACTGGGGTCACTGATTTATCCCATCAACTGATTAAAAGATTGTTCCCAAAAGGGGGACAAGTGGCCATCGATGCCACCTTGGGAAATGGTCACGACTCCGATTTTTTAGCCACTTTATTTGACACCGTATATGCTCTGGATATCTCTTTTGAGGCAGTCGACTCTTATCAAGAGGCAGAAAATGTTGTGAAAGTATGCATGGACCATGCTGCAATTGAAAGTTTTCATGCACATCCTGAATTAATCGTGTATAATTTAGGGTACCTACCAGGATCTGATAAATCCCTAACCACAGTCGCAGACACAACCATCGCATCCTTAAAGGGCGCTTTAAAGATGCTCCGGCCTGGTGGCTTTATATCGATTGCTCTTTATACAGGTCATGACGGAGGCCGTGAGGCCCAAGCCGTTCTTTCCTTTATTCGGATGCTTTCAACAAAACACTTTGGTGTGATTCATCATACCTTTATTAACCGTGGCAATCATCCACCAAGCTTACTCATTATTGAAAAGAAGAGGAATCATTGAAATGGAAACAACGAATCAAGATCTAATGAGGATCATCCAGTCTAAATTTACTCGATTATCCAAAGGGCAAAAGCTAATCGCCGATTTCATCTTGAAGCATTACGATAAAGCCGCCTTCATGACGGCGGCAAAATTAGGACAAAACGTTGGTGTTTCCGAATCAACTGTGGTTCGCTTCGCCATTGAACTTGGTTATGATGGTTATCCTGAACTGCAAAAGTCCCTTCAAGAACTGGTTAAAACCAAGCTTACAGCGGTGCAACGGTTGGAAATGACCAATGACCTAGTGGATGAAGAAAACGCCTTAAAAAGCGTCTTAAAGGCAGATATGGAGAACATTCGAACCACAATGGAAAAAGTGAATCAAAAAACTTTTGATAGCTTTGTTGACAATATTGTTGATGCCAAAAAAGTATACATTATTGGTCTTCGCAGCTCCTCAGCTTTATCTGAGTTTTTAGGTTTTTATTTGAATTTAATCTTAAATAAAGTGGTGGTTCTACAACACGGAATGAGTGACATCTATGAGCAGATGCTTAATCTTGGACCAGATGATGTAATCATCGGCATTGGTTTTCCCCGTTATTCCATTAAGACGGTGGAAATCTTAAAATTTGCTCGTGCCAGAGGGGCGCGGGTTTTATGCGTAACTGATTCCCTCCTATCGCCATTGGCAGCAATTTCTGATTTAACACTAATTGCCCAAAGTAATATGGCTTCCTTTGTGGACTCCTTAGTTGCTCCCATGTCCATCATCAATGCCATCATTATCTCAGTAGGACTCAAAAGGCGAGAAGCAGTAACTCAAACCTTCTCAAAGCTTGAAGAAATCTGGCAAAACAACAAAGTCTTTATAAATTAAACGTCAACATATAAAATAGTAATTTAAAACAAAACAGCTAGCGCTTAAGGTATCTCTTAAACGCTAGCTGTTTTGTCTAATCCCATGAGCTAGAATCTTGGTGAGAGTTTATGATGAATCCCTAAAAGAAGACTAGGATCAGGGCAAGAATCTCCAGCTTCAGGGAGAAAAATAAATGGGTGCCAGAGCAGAAAAGACTAGCACGTAAGAAGCCCAATGTTAATCGGATTTTAGTTCTTAACCGATTTCATACTATCAAGGTAAGTAATTTTATTCTGCTTTAGTCCACTAAAGCAATAGAGTTTTTAGAAACTTTCGTCTGATTTGGTGCCTTTAGTATCCTTACTAGGGTAACCCCTCAGGAAAAGAAGCGGTTTTAATGATGTTTTGTTGCTATTTATTGTATAATGAGTACTTGTGGAACATAACAGTCATCGAAAATCGGAAGTAACAGTGTTTAGAAAAGAACTTTCAGATACTGACTTTCAGAAAATGACTAAGTTCCCAAAAAAAAGACTATTTTATAAGTCTATTAAAATATAAAAACTAAATGTTATTTTAAGTTACAAAGGAGACAGAATATGAAACTTATTTCATGGAATATCGATTCATTGAATGCAGCTTTAACCAGCGACTCAAATCGAGCGGTGATGTCAAGACAAGTGATTCATACCATATTAGAGTATGATGCTGATGTGATTGCCCTTCAAGAAACGAAATTACCAACTAACGGGCCCTCTAAAAAACATATGGAATTGATCGCTGACTATTTTAAAGGCTACTCTTATGTATGGCGAAGCTCAAGAGAACCAGCAAGAAAAGGCTATGCGGGAACTATGTTTTTATATAAAGACAGCTACACCCCAGAGGTTTATTATCCTGAAATCGGAGCGCCAGAACCCATGGATTTAGAAGGACGAATCATTACCTTAGACTTCGGTGATTTCTATCTTACTCAAGTCTATACACCAAACGCAGGAGATGCTTTAAGTCGGTTGGTGGAAAGACAAGCATGGGATATAAAATATGCAGAATATCTCCAAGGATTAGATCAGGAAAAACCTGTTTTAGCGACTGGAGACTATAATGTGGCTCACAAGGAAATTGACTTAGCACACCCTGAGAGCAATCGGATGACAGCAGGCTTTACTGACGAAGAGCGTCAAGGCTTTACAAACCTATTATCCAAAGGATTTACAGACACCTTCCGGCACATCCACGGTGATGTAGAAGGGGTTTATACCTGGTGGGCACAAAGGGTTAGAACCAGTAAAATCAATAACTCTGGCTGGAGAATTGATTATTGGCTTGTGAGTGATCGATTGGCCGATCGGGTGGTTAAATCAGAGATGATTGATTCAGGCGATCGCCAAGATCACACCCCGATTTTAATGGAAATAAATTTCCAGGGATAAAAGATCCAGATCTTCCTAGATTTAGAATTTCATTATTTTAGTGGGTTCTTTTTTAAATCCAGCTTTAAAAAAGGCCTAGATAACAAGAACACATGAATCAAAAATCTTAAATGCGCTTTCAAGAGGAAACTTTGGATTAAACCTTAAAAGTAAATTTTAAAATTTCAAAAATAAATCTTTGTTTAATAATTCTAAAGAAACAAAAGGGGAGGGAGAATTGATTTCGATCAATTCTCCCTCTCACTTTGCAAAACTAAACTGATTATATATCCAAGGCCTGGGACAATAAATCTTGTTCTTTGCCTTCTTGGTCTTTGGTATGTTTTTTATGTGCTTTCTCCAAGGATTTTATTTCAAATAATAGCCATACACTAGTCAAGATAAAGGCTCCAATATCTGAAAATGGTGCTGACCACCAAACACCTTCCAAGCCATATTTTCTCGGTAAAATTAAAAGTACGGGTATGAATATAAACACTTGGCGAGATAATCCAAGGATGGTAGCTTGTTTCGGTTTCCCCACTGCTTGAAAGTAGCCTGAACTGATCATCTGAATGCCAATGAGGGGGATAAACATAAAGCTGATTGCCATGGCATGCATACCCAACTCAATTAGTTCCGGGTTTTTATTGAAAAGTCCTATTAACTGTGCAGGCCATAGTTTAGAAATTAAAAACCCAAGACTAACTATTCCAGTGGCGGCAAGAAGGGATAGTTTCAAGGTGTCTTTCACACGATCATAGCGTTTAGCACCATAGTTATAACCAATAATTGGCTGAGCACCTTGGTTAATTCCCATAGCTGGCATAATTAAAAATGTGGTGATACTCATAATGATTCCGATGACTGCTAAGGATAGATCCCCACCATATTCAGCCAAGGACCGATTAAATATAGTTTGCTGAATACTTCCGCCAAGTTGGAGGACAAAGGATGGAAAACCAATGATGGCAATGGCTTGAACAATTCTCCATTCCAATTTAAAATTTTCTTTTTTTATTCGAATTCGACTTCTGCCTGAAATAAAGTGGTACAAAACCCAACTGCTAGTTAGAAAATAAGCCAAAATGGTAGCTAGCGCTGCTCCTTGCATTCCCATATCCAATGGAAAAATAAAGATGTAGTCGAGCACAATATTCGTTACCGTTCCGATTAACATGATAAAGGCCATAAAAATAGTAATGATGGGTAAAGTAACGGTAACACCGGCAAGAGCCAGGTCACCAACACCTCGACCCACAAAGATACTGTCGACGATGTTATATAAGGCATTCACAAGTAACCCAATTATTGCTGGGATTGAAAATTTAAGTAATAATTTTGGGATACTTTTTGTTCCCATTTCATTTGTCTTGTTCATGTTTATACTCCTTCAAAGGTACTGCAATCAATTAATGCATTAAGCACAATATCATAACTAATTTTAAAAATCTACTTATAATGTTTTTAGCCAGCATATGAGTCTATTGCTTATGAGACTTATAAAACCCCACTTCTTAAAGAATCAAGTCTAGAACGTTTTTAAACCTAGATGCCCTAGTCCTAAATTTAGGAATGAAGGGGGAAATAGGCCGGATAATGTATTATTTAATATATCTATCTATGCAATTGAAAAGATGATTCTATGTATATAGGAATAGACTGCAATATTGAAAATCTTTAAAAATTCATGATATAATCAGAATATGAAGATAAAGTAGATAACAAGCCGAATGAGATCATGTTTAAGATTTTTAAAACAAGCGATGAAAGGAGCTGAAGCTATAACTACGGTTATATATAAGTGACTAGAGGAGCAAGCTTTGAAATCATTAAAATGAACAGGATTTTATTTGGTAACTACTAAGAAATCTTCCCCATTAAAGAGGAATATATCTTTCAAAAAACAGAAACCGGAGTTCATATGGTGTGGATCTCCGGTTTCGATTTTTTTGAGGTGTTTAAAGATTTATTATGTTCGAAAGATAGATGCCTACTAATTTAATGACTTACTAATCAACATATTGTATATTAGATGGTGGAAGAGTATCCAAACAAAACCTATAAGCACAAGTTTAAAAACTTTTGTGGTAGATATTCACTAATTTTAGAAAGTCAGGTACGTATATGAAAATTATTATAGTAGGAGCTGGTCCATCAGGAATGATGGCTGCCATTACGGCTGCTCAGGCTGGTCATCAAGTAACCATTCTTGAAAAAAACAAAATACCCGGGCGCAAGCTCTTTATTACAGGAAAAGGGCGCTGTAATGTAACCAATGCCAATGACATCAGTGATTTTTTCAATGCCATTCCGCGGAATCCAGAGTTTCTCTACTCCGCTCTTTATACCTTTAGCAATGAACAGTTGATGACTTGGCTTAAAAGCAAAGGTTTAAAACTTAAAACCGAACGAGGTCAACGAGTGTTCCCTGAATCCGATCGAAGTTCTGAGGTGATTTCTTTATTTCGACGGGAACTGGACCCTTTAGGGGTTGAAGTAGAGTATGAAACCACGGTAACCAGCATTCAAAAAGAAGCCGGTCGAATCAGCGCTTTAAAAACAAACAAGGGAAAAGTTAAAGCAGATCATTATATTTTCGCAGCCGGTGGAGGAAGTTATCCGTTGACCGGGTCAGATGGAATTATTCTTAAATTATTGGAGCGGATTGGTGTTAAAACCAACCCCTTTATTCCATCATTGATTCCATTAACGGTTCAAGAGAAAAATGTGGTGGAGTTAGCTGGAGTTTCTCTGCGTAATGTTGGATTTAGTTTATTGGAAGGCAAACGAGTTTTATATCAGGATATCGGCGAAATGGTCTTCACCCACAACGGTGTATCGGGACCCTTGGTTTTGTCGGCGAGCTCTTTGCGCACCGATCAAGACATGCACTGTGAAATTGATTTAAAGCCAGGGTTAACTGAGGAACAATTGGAAACAAGAATCCTACGGGATTTCGCCAAATATCAGAACAAGGATCTCAATAATGGCCTCACCGACCTATTAATTGGACGGTTGATTCCTTTTATTTTAGAACGAGCTCAAGTTTCCGGAGACACCAAGATTCACTCTGTTACAAAAGCGGAACGACGTGCCTTAATATCAGCTATTAAGCATCTCCGTTTTACTATTTCAGGAACTAGACCTTTAGCAGAAGCAATCATTTCACGCGGTGGAGTAGCCGTCTCTGAAATTGATCCTTCCACCATGAAGCTGCACGCCATTGAGAATGCCTCGGTATGTGGGGAGCTCATTGATGTGGATGCTTTTACAGGAGGCTATAATTTACAAATTGCTTTTTCCACAGGACATTTAGCAGGGGAGAACATATGAAATCACTAAGAGGAGCCACCACCGTAAAGGTAAATTCCGAGTCTGAAATTCGAGGTCGCATTCTTGAATTATGGGATACGATTTTAAAACATAATAATTTTGGTGTGGAAGACATTAGTTCAGTAATTTTTACGGCGACTCAAGATATTGATGCAGCTTATCCTGGTAAGTTTGTTCGTCTAGAACGCGGTCTCACGGAAGCATCTATTTTACATTTCAATGAAATGCACGTACAAGGATCTTTGCCTTTATGCCTGCGAATCTTACTCCAGTTAGATTTGCCTAAAGAAACCGAGTTAGTCCCAGTTTACTTGCATGAAGCAGCAGGTCTTCGGCCGGATTTAAAGCTGCCTGAAATAAAGGCCTAAGAAGGAGCTTAAAAGGGGCTTAAAAAGGGCTTAAAAAGGGCAACCCTTCGATATATTGGTTGCCAGTGGAAATTGTCTGAAATTTATAGTATAATGTACTAATGACGGGCTATGCCCTGAATAAT
>LFRM01308806.1_pt1 | contig 10490 bp, 9 predicted proteins | sample 618341 | NCBI WGS metagenome assembly LFRM01 (sample SAMN03654438, study PRJNA283298) | anaerobic digester metagenome | isolation source: pool of bioreactors CSTR01a, CSTR02a, and CSTR03a thermophilic anaerobic... | place: Denmark: Kgs. Lyngby | collected 2014-05-21 | reverse complement strand
CAAAGCCTATATGATTACTCCGAGACGGATAATATTGCCAAGCTGCTGAAAATCAAAGACGGAGTCAGCACAGAGGTGATAGTTTTTGTGCGTGCTCAAGACGATACGCACGCCATTGTGGAGGGGAGAAGCGGCGATAGCGAAGCGCCGCTAGTGAATGAGCTTTACGTCTTAAATCCTTGGACTAATGAGCCGGGGAGTCTGCTCGAGTAGACCGAACTAATTTAAGAATGCATTTTCGTTTTTTTACGGAAATTTGCGAAATATATTAAAAAAAATGATTTGATGAAATACGAATTTGTGGAGGGAGTAGGTTTTTGAAAGATGATCTTTTGACAGCTTCACAGGCTGATGAGTATAAAGAGCAAAAATTGAGGATTCAGAAAGCGTATAAGACTTTGCAGGAGGATATCCGGCAAAGCGCCGTCGCCGCGGGCAGAGATGCTGATGCGGTTCAGCTCATTGCAGTGAGCAAGAACTTTGCGCCGAGTGATATCGATGCGATTTTGGAGCTGGGGCACGTGGATCTGGGCGAGAACAGGGTTCAGGAAATGAACAGTAAGATTGAGCATTACTCGTCTGAAGGCAAGTTTTTGAACTGGCATATGATTGGGACTTTGCAGCGGAATAAGGTGCGGCAGATTGTGGGGCGTGTGGTTTTGATTCACTCCGTGGATTCTTTGCGCCTGATTAAGGAGATTCAGAAAAGGTCTGCTCAAGCAGGCTGTATTACTGAGGTTCTTTTGCAGGTCAATATTTCGGGAGAGGAAAGCAAGCACGGCTTTAGTAGCGAGCAGCTTGAGGCGGTTTTGCGGAAAAGAGATAAGTATCCTCATGTTCGCTTCCGGGGTCTGATGACGATGGCGCCGCACTATGAGGATCCGGAACTGACCAGGCCGATATTCAAAGAGACACGCTTGTTACAAGAGGAGCTGAGCTCAAATTTGGCTATGCCGGAGTTTAATCACTTGTCGATGGGGATGACGAACGACTACCATCAGGCCATTGCGGAAGGTAGCACTATGGTGCGGGTGGGGAGTGCGATTTTTGGCTCTAGGTACCAGTGAAGTCCGATTACTGGTACACTTATAGCAATAAAGGACAAATGAAGAGGCCTGTGTTTCTTGAAACTCAGTCCGAGCGAACCTATAATGGAATTTAATCTTAATTTTGGAGGATGAACGTATGAGCTTCCTGACGAAAATACTCGGAAAACCCCCTGAGGATGATTTCGACGATTTTGACTATCACGACGATGAATATGAAATCGAGAATCGTTCCTATGAGGAACCCCTCAGCAACCGCCAGCAGCCTAAGCGGAGCTCTCGCGACGGCCGGGTTGTTGACATTAGGGAAGCGCGCAATGATTCACAACACGTTGTGATGCTGGTTGAGGCTGTTGATATCGATTCAGCTTGGCCCGTTTGCGATCACGTGAAATCCGGCCACACAGTCATTTGTAATACTGAACGCCTGAGCCAGGAAGTTCGTGTCCGCTTTCAGGATATTGTCTCCGGTTCAGCTTATGCGATTGGCGGCATTTTGCAGATGGTCTCTCAATATATTTTCGTTTTTGCTCCACGCTCTACACGAATTGACTTTGATGATGGGCACTTCTCCACTGAGGTTATCAGTCGAACTGTCAACGCCGGCAGAGCAAAGACATATAATGGTCCTGTGATGCGATGAACCCTATACTATCCTTAATAATGACCATAAAAACTGAAGAAGCTCAGTCGGTTGCTGATGCCTTCTCTTTTCTGGACGAATTGTGTGAGGCAGATAGGGAGAAGATAGATCTTTCTTTAATCTGCAATTGTGAAAGCACGGGTTTCGCTCAGTCTGCTCAAGCCTACGTGACTGAACGCGGGCTGGAAATGCGTTTGTATCAGTCACGCCACAAGGGCATGGGTAGTGAGATTCACTCCTCAATCAAAGATGCTGCGGGCGAATGGTACATGCTTCTTTCGGGCGATGACAGACTTAATGCCGGGGCTTTTTCTAAATTCTTACACGTGTTGCGACCGGATTATTTGCCTGCCACCGTCGGGATTGTTGCCTACAATGTCTTGGAAGAAGAAGTGGATGACGAATGGCAGACCATGTCCTTGGAAAGAATTTTCCCCATGGCCTTCAAGCCATACGAATGGGAAGAATTGAAGCGCTTCAGTCGCTCGCGCCTTTTCACGATGAACAACTCGGTTTTCCGGACTAAGCTTTTGAAAAAAGCTCCTCTACGCATGCCGGAGGGTTCGGATCTGGCTGAGTATGTCTATTCATATTTGCTTTTGCCTTATGTCAAGCATCTTTACTACGCGAATTATGACGTTCGCTATTCCGTCCCGACTGCGGGAAACGGAGGCGGTGAGGACATCACGGATAAGGTAGACGATCTGCTGCGCATTACCCGTATGCTCTACGACGTATATCGTTTAGAAGATGATGTGCGCGATGAGTCTCAGCGCGAATATATGTACACTTACCTGACGGCCATAGTTTCTACGGCGGCCTTATCGCTTTTGGAAAAGGAAGATGAGGAATATTACGATCGCTTGGAAAAACTGTGGCGCTGGATGAGGCGGGTGGATCGTGCTATGTATCGCCGCGTTAGAAGCAATATCCTTTATATCATCAACCATATGTCAAAAGATCGCTGGCGTATTTTGCGGCGACAAGGCATAAAGTTGTCTAAACGTTTCCTCACGTTGAACCACTAATAGTTTCAAAAAAGCTCTGGAGGCTCTTTATGAACAATGCTGATTTTATTAATTTGATTGGACAGACGGCCGGCGTCGTCATCGGATTGGATATCGGCGGCACAACTACTAAAATTGTAGGTTTTGCCAACGGAGAACTGCTGACGGAAAAGTTAGTTGAGGCGAGCGATCCTGTTGCCTCAGCCTATGGGGCGCTGGGCAAATTCTTGCGCGAGAATGACCTCAAGCTGGCCGAGGTGCAGGAGATTAGGACGACCGGCGTCGGGTCTTCGGCTATCAGCGGCAATCTCTTTGACTGTCCGACGCGACGGGTGCCGGAGTTTAATGCGACCGGACTCGGCGGTCTCTATGTGGCTGGCCTCGAGCGCGCGGTTGTCGTAAGCATGGGCACGGGTACTTCTATCGTCTATGCAGATCAGGAAACAAGTAGACACATCATCGGCTCCGGGGTCGGCGGCGGTACTTTGCTGGGCTTGGCAGTTCGGATGCTGAATGTGCGGGATTTCACTTCTTTGGCAGAGATGGCAGATCAAGGTAGTTTGGAAAACGTGGACCTTACCATCGGTGACATTTCCTGCGAAGCCATCGGCAATTTGACGGCCAACACGACGGCCTCTAACTTCGGTAAAGTGAACGACAAGGCCCAGCCCAATGATCTGGCGCTCGGCATTGTCAATCTCGTCTTCCAGTCTGTCGGCACTGCGTCGGTTATGTCAGCACGCTTGGCTGATGTGGACAAGGTTGTGTTCACAGGCAATATGGTGCGCATGACCCAGGGCAGAAATACGCTGCAAACCTTCTCAAAACTCTACGGCATCGAGATGATCGTGCCGGAAAGAGCGGAGTTCGCGACAGCGATCGGTGCTGCCCTACACCAGAAGGACGAGTTGACTCACAAAGTATTCTAAGAGATTTTCGCCCGGTCGGAAATTTTTCTCGAAAAAAATCGCTCGCGGGGGAATACCGCGAGCGTTTTGCTTTTTCGGATTTAGCGTTGTGCTAAGATATCAAATTCTCAAATTCAGCTACATAGGGTTCGAAGGATTCTACGCTCTTGATCCAGGTCTGTTTATCCGTCAGATCTAAGCCGACCAGTGCGCCGGTTTCCTCCGAAGTAGACACTGTGGTTGCGGTCAGCATCTGATCATACTTCTCCATGAAATCGCTGCCTTCTTTTTGGGCTTTATCATAGAGGGCGGCAGAGAAGAGGGAGCCGAAAGCGTAAGGGTAATTGTAATAACTACGACCTGCAGAATAGTAGTGACCCTTACAGGCCCACATGTAGGGGTGGAGGCTCTCAGCGTCTAGGCCGTCGCCGTAAGATTCCACTTGAGCTTCGTGCATGATTGTTTGCAGATCTTCGGAGCGTAAATTTTCGTTTTGCACACGCTCGAATACTTGCTGCTCAAAGAGGAAGCGCGAGAGAATATCGCAGCAGGTTTGGCCGATGTTCATCAGGAGACTGTCCAGGAGCCCCAGCTTTATTTCCGGATCGTCGCTGGCTTCAATCTGCTCCAACGCGAAGTGAATTTCGTTGAAGGTCGAGGCTGTTTCTGCCACCGGCATTGAGTAATCTTGGCTGAGTGGAGCGTGATCTTCGATGCGTGCGCCGTGATAGGCGTGCCCCAGCTCGTGTGCCAGGGTGGTGATGGCGCTGAAGGAGCCGTCAAAATTCGACAAGACCCGGCTCTGCTTGATGATGGACAAGTTGGAGCAGAAAGCTCCGCCTACTTTGTTCTCTCTGGGGTAGAAGTCGATCCACTGGTCTTCGTAGGCGCGGTCGATTACTGCGGCAATCGGCGGGTGTAGTTTTTCAAAAGATGAGACCAACATTTCTCTGGAATCTTCGACGGTGTAGCCGCTAGGCAGTTTACCGATCGGTGCGAACATATCCGCCCAGTGCAGGCTTTCTTGCCCGAAATACTTCGCCTTGGCTTTATAGTAGCGGACAAAAATATCCTTCTTCTCAATGAGGGCGTCGATCAGAGCGTCCAGGGTTTCACGGCTGGTACGGTTGCGGAAGAGCGACTCATCCAGAGGGCTGGCGTGGCCGCGACGTTCTGTCAAATAATTGACCTGGCCCTTGATTGAGTTGAGGGCACCGGCAAGTGATTTTTCGATTTGAGGATAAAGCGAGAGTTCAGCTTCGTAGGCTTTATGCCGCAACTCTTGATCAGGGTCGTAGGCCAGATTGCGCAGTTCGGTTAAGGTTTTGCTTTCGCCGTCCATTTCGACGCTGGCGGTGGATGTCAGTTGATCAAAGAGGTTTTCCCAGGCACCGACGCCGTAGATGTTTAGGTGGGCGATCAGTTCCTCCAGTTCGGCGTCCAAGAGGAAGCCGGCTTCGGCCTTTGATTCGTGTAGCATGAACTCGTAGTGTTGCAGCTCATTTTCTTTAATCAGTTCGTCAATGTCTTGCGCAGCTACTAGGCGCTTGAGACCAACCTCGAAGGGTTGGAAACCGGCCATAATTCCTCTGATTCTATTCAAGAGGGCGATAGTTTTGCTAATGCTGGTGTCTGCGTTCATGCGCAGAACGAGGTACGAAGCCAGCTTGGTAACGAGCTCGCTTAGCTCTTCAGACAATTTGACCCCTTCCTTAATCTGCTCCACGGCACCGGCTTCTGTTTCAAAAAACGTGCGGCTGTCTTCTACTATTTTGCTTAGCCGTTCAAAATCCTTCTCTATCTGAGGGTCTTCTAAACTGTCGTAAAGTGGACTTAGGTCCCATCTTCCTGCTTCTTTCATCGTAGCCTCCTTTTTTTGCTTCAAAAATCATTCTAACATTACTGTTCTCACTGGCACACTTAAGGCGCAAAAGCGAAACGTCCTAATCTGCCGGAATTTTACGGTAGGTACGCGGCCTGCTCCAGAGAGAGCGCGCCTTCTTTCAGTTCGATTCTCTCCAGTTTACTGCCGTCGGCGCGTAAGAGATAGGCCTTTCTCGCTTGATCCGCTTTGATTATGTGGTACTCGTCGCCGATTCTGACGAGGGCTACATTGTCTTCCAACGCAACGCCGACCGTCTGATCTTCCAGAATCATCTCGTCGAAACCTTCGCGACCTTCCTCATTGTAGTGTGGGCAATGCGCCGCCGGGATCAGACCTAGACCATAGACGCGGATAAAATCCCACTGCCCCTGATTACGAAAGGAAATGCTGTCGCTATGACCGAATTGAAACCAACAGATTGAACCTGCGCTTAGGCCGGACAACACGACACCCTGTGCATAGGCTTCGCGCAAGAGAGAGTCGACGCCCAAGTCTCGCCAGCGCTCCATCATCATGTCCGTGTCACCTCCGCCAACATAGATAATATCTGCTGAGAGGATCTTGTCGCGGATCTCCGCAGTCTCATAGTCCTGGCTGATCAGGCAGAGGGAGTCAACGTTGCAGCCCCAAGCAGTAAACTTTTCTTCGACGGTCTTGATGTAACCCGGGGCGTCGGAGCTGGCCGTAGGTATGAAGAGTAGGTTTGGATTCTCGCATTCCGCTAAAGAGACGATGTAGCGGTCAATTACTTGCGTTTCGCCTAAGGCGATCTCGCCACCGCCGATAGCAACGATTTTTCCCATGTCTGCACCTTCTTCCATATATCTTTCTCAAAGTATAAAACAATGTTTGTGCTGCTTCTACCTTCTGTGCAGATCACGCTTGACAAGGAGAAAACAGTTTACTTATACTGGGCGGGTACTTAAAATAATTTATATAATTATTTTAAGAAACTAGGGTCGCCTTGGGAGAGGGTCTTGAATAAGTAGGCCTATGAGAAACAAGAGATCCTTGGATGAGGTGGATTAATTCTATTATGGATAAACAAGAAATACTAGAGCTCATGACTGCCTTTCGTAGCAGCAAGCTTAAGCACATGACCCTCGAAGACGGAGATTTCAAGCTGATTTTAGAAGCAGCCGAGCAGCCGTTGGTTTCGGGAGCTACTGTAGGGTCAAGCGCAGTTGACGGTGGTGCAAACTTCGCCTTCGAAGATATTGAAGAGGCTACGGAAAAGGAAGATGATGATGACGATCTGATTCGCATAACGGCACCCTTAGTGGGCACTTTTTATTGCGCTCCGGAAGAAGAGGCTGAACCCTATGTCACTGTCGGCGATACTGTCAAAAAAGGGCAGACCCTTTTTATTATCGAGGCGATGAAGATGCTGAACTATATCGAAGCTCCTAGTGACGGCGTAGTGCACAGCATTAAAGCCGAAAACGGATCAATGGTTGAATTCGATCAAGTCTTGCTGGAGCTCAGACCCCATGTTTAAGAAAATATTAATCGCCAATCGCGGCGAGATTGCAATTCGCATCATGCGGACCTGCCGTGAGATGGGCATAGAATATGTATGCGTGCATTCGACGGCGGATCGCGAAGCCTTGCACGTTCAGCTGGCGGAGGAGACAGTATGTATCGGCGGTCCGAGGTCGGAGGATTCCTACCTCAACATAGCCAACATTCTGCAAGCTGCGCTGTCCACAGGCTGTGATGCCATTCATCCGGGCTATGGTTTTTTGTCTGAAAATGCAGACTTTGCCGAGCTGGTGGTGGCTGCCGGGCTTACTTTCATCGGTCCGACGGCTGCGACAATTAGGCAATTGGGCGACAAGTCCAACGCACGAACGCTGATGATAGAAGCGGGCGTGCCTGTGATTCCCGGATCCGACGGCTTGCTGTCTTCGGTTGAAGAAGCACTCGACTTGGCGGCTGAGATCGGCTACCCGATCCTGCTCAAGGCTACGTCGGGTGGTGGTGGCCGCGGTATGCGCCGCGTAGACAACCCGGAGGAAATGGAAGCGGCCTTTTACTCAGCCAAGAGGGAGAGTCAAGTTAACTTCGCTGACGATGGCATTTATCTGGAAAAGTTGATCCAAAAAGCTAAGCACATCGAGGTGCAAATACTGGCAGACCGCCATGGCAATATAATTCAATTAGGTGAACGCGATTGCTCTTTGCAGAGAAAACGTCAAAAGCTAATCGAAGAATCACCCTGTGCCACCTTGCAGGATGCTTTGCGCAAAGACTTGTGCGACGCAGCGGTCACAGCGGCGGAAGCGGCTTCTTTCCTAGGTGCCGGCACCGTGGAATTTGTTGTAGAGCCCGACGGGTCATTCTATTTCATGGAGGTCAATACACGCATCCAAGTGGAACATACAGTAACGGAAGTATTGACCGGTATAGACTTGATCGCCGAACAGATTCGCATAGCCAACGGGGCTAAGCTGTCTCTCAGTCAAGACGAAGTTCAAGTGAGAGGGCATGCCATTGAGTGTCGTATTAATGCAGAATCACCGGCGCTGGGTTTTCGTCCTTCACCGGGACAAATAGAGAGCTTTAATTTGCCCGGAGGCTTCTCCGTTCGCGTCGACTCCTCCATGTATGCGGGATGCAAAATCCCACCCTATTACGATTCTCTAATTGCCAAGATCATCGTCCACGGAAGCTCGCGTCGAGAAGCCATGCGCCGTATGCGCCGATGTCTGGAAGAGTTAATCGTTGAGGGAGTGGACACCAATGTAGGACTGCTCTACGTTTTGCTCTTTGAAAACGACATGATCAAGGGCACTTATGACACCAACTATGTCGAGACGAATATGGAGCAATTGCTCGATTACGCCAGTTTGATGGAGACAGAATGATACAAAAATCTTTTGGTCAGCGCAAGCTGCAAATTAAAAAGCTGGATCAGCTCACTCGCCTACGCAAGCCTGCGGTGGCGCGCCCTGTGGAAGTGGATTTGTTTGACCTCTGCCGCAGCTGTGCTTGTTCTTCCAGTAAGAAACAGTGGGAAGAAGCTCAAAGCTGTTGTCCAGTTTGTGGTTTTCACACCCGCATTTCATCCCTGAAGAGAATCCCTTATCTTCTAGATGACGACTATGAGAGCATAAGCCCGCCAGCCGCTTTCGTCGATCCGCTCGACTTCCCCGGCTATGAAAAAAAGTGGCAGGAAGCTGCAGAAAACAGTGGAGTAGATGAAGCCGTTAGCTTTTATTGGGGAAGTATGGAGGGCAGCCCGCTCATTCTAGGGGTTATGGATCCCTTTTTCATGATGGGATCTATGGGTTCGATCGTCGGCGAGCGCATTGTTGCAGCCTTTGATTTAGCGGCAAAAAAAGATCTACCCGTAGTTATCGTGGCTTGCAGCGGCGGAGCTCGCATGCAAGAAGGCATTGTCAGTCTGATGCAGATGCGACGTACTGCTGCGGCAGTCAGCCGTCACCGCCAGGCCGGACGCCTCTTCATTTCGGTTTTGACTGACCCGACTACCGGAGGAGTCACTGCCAGCTTTGCCTCACTGGGAGACATCATCTTGGCTGAACCGGGAGCGCTCATTGGCTTTGCCGGGCCACGTGTCATTAAAGAAACCATACAGTGCGATTTGCCTCAAGGTTTTCAGTCTGCTGAGTTTCAGGAAAAGCACGGCTTCGTCGACCGCATAGTGGAACGCACGGAATTAAGGGCCGAGATTGCCCGTCTCCTGCGCCTGCACGATAAGGCGACGTCTGGTGCTGAGACAGAGCGGACTAGCTCCGAAGGTGCTGATATGGCAGACGGATCTGCTACTCTGGAGCACGCGGAGGTTACAGCGAGTGCGCTGACCGAGACAAGCGAAAAGCTGAACCCTTTTGACAGAGTCCGTTTAGCACGCGATCCTCAGCGCAAGAAACCTCGTGAGATTTTGGAAGAGATGTGTACGGACATTGTCGAATTGAAAGGAGACCGCTCTTACGCCGATGATCCAGCTCTGCGCGGGGGGCTGGCGCGCTTGGGTATAGTGCCGATTACATATTTATATATTGAAAAAGGCGACAATCTCAACAGCCAGATTTATCATAATTTCGGCATGCCCCAGGCTGAAGGCTACCGCAAGGCCGCACGTCTGATGCGCCAAGCGGAGCAGTTCGGCCGACCCATCTTGACGCTCATTGACACACCCGGTGCCTATCCCGGAGTTGGGGCAGAAGAGCGCGGTCAGGGCGAAGCAATTGCATCAAATTTAGCTCTAATGGCTGAGTTGAAAGTGCCATTTATCACGGTTATTACAGGTGAAGCAGGGAGTGGCGGCGCCTTAGGTTTAGCCTGTGCTGACAGATTATATATGCTCGAGAATGCAGTTTATACCATCCTCTCTCCTGAAGGCTTCGCCACTATTCTCTGGAAAGACAGTAATCGAGCCGAGGAGGCTGCCAGCGTTATGAAGTTGACAGCGGCGGACATGCTGGATTTCGGCGTCTGTCAGCGCGTCTTCCCGGATTCTCTTGACGGTTTGAAGGAGCAAATCCTTCATGATCTTAGCGATCCGGAACTGAAGCTTTAGCAAGCTTTATTCTAATGAAAATGAGCATAGCAGGTATTCTGCTATGCTCATTGCATGGATTAGTAATAAATGTTTAGATAAACAATTAAGGTATTGATAATAACCACCATTTACCGTCCCCTAAATACACTTCAATTGTCTTTTCTTCTTCATTAACTATGAAGTCATAACCTTTGCCAAAATTCGATTGATTATTTTTAAAAGGTGTTTTTGTTGAAGCTATTTCACTTTCTATGCTCCCATCAAATACGGTGTCACTTTCATGCTCACCTGATTTTTTACCTCTATAGACATAAAGTCTGTCTTCATACATTAGCGTTGGTATAAGATCCCAAGGTACATCATCATCAGAAGGTAGATCGGTTTCTTCTATTGAAGGAGGGGGGCTCACTTCTTCGGAAGGCAGATTATTACTATCATTTGCTGAGCAGGATGTTAAGGCGAGAAGCAAAATT
>LFRM01349987.1_pt1 | contig 10491 bp, 10 predicted proteins | sample 618341 | NCBI WGS metagenome assembly LFRM01 (sample SAMN03654438, study PRJNA283298) | anaerobic digester metagenome | isolation source: pool of bioreactors CSTR01a, CSTR02a, and CSTR03a thermophilic anaerobic... | place: Denmark: Kgs. Lyngby | collected 2014-05-21 | reverse complement strand
GGATTTCCCGAACCAAAGGGTTCCAGAGCTTCCAGGGCTCTGGCCAGTTCGGGGGTTATCTCTTCAGGCTCAAGCTGTAAATCCGCATAGCAGACCGCCGAAGGCTCTTCCCCGCCGAAAAATTCACCCGCCAGAAATTCTAGTTTCTCCTGGAGGGGGGGAATGCATTCTTCGGCTACCGTTAAACCCGCAGCTTGGCTGTGTCCACCGTATCCCAAAAGAAGCGGACTGCACTGCTTTAAAGCGGATATCAGATCAAAACCGCCGGCACTTCGTCCGGAACCCTTCCCAGTCCCGTCTTCCAGGGCCATTAAAATAACCGGCCGGTTATACCGTTCCGCCATACGGCCGGCTGCGATACCCAAGACTCCGGGGTGCCATCCTTCCCGAGCCAGGAGCAGGAAGTTTGTTTTTTCTTTTTCCAATATTTCTTCTGCCAGGGCACAGGCCTCCGTAAATATCTTAAGATCAAGTGACTGGCGTCGGTTATTTTCTTGCTGCAGCTCCAGTGCCAAACCAGATGCCCTTTCCTTCTCTTCTGCTAAAAGCAGGTATAGGGAGCGGGATGGATCCCCCAGTCGCCCGGCTGCATTCAGGCGCGGGGCAATGATAAAAGCAATGTTCTCCGCGGACAGGCTTTTTTCGTTCAGGCCTGACACTGCGCATAAGGCCTTTATTCCCGGACGCGGCGTTTCTCTGATCTGCCTGAGCCCTTCCGCCACCAAAACCCGGTTCTCCCCGAGCAAAGGCACCACATCGGCCACGGTGCCCAGGGCAACTAGATCCAGGTAGCTCCAGATCATATCCGATGAGCCCTTCCGCGTCAAAAGGGCTTGTCCCAGCTTGAAAGCGATTCCCGCCCCGCACAGATCTTTAAAGGGATAGGAACAGTCGGTTCTCCGGGGGTTAATTACTGCGGCAGCATCAGGCAGAATCCCGTGAGGCTGATGATGATCCGTAATGACAATCTCCATCCCTAGCTCGCCGGCATAAACCGCTTCTGCCATATTACTGATACCGCAATCAACCGTCACGACAGTATCGACACCCTGCGTTTTTAAATGCTCAAGCGCCGCTTTGTTTAAACCGTATCCCTCCTGGAGGCGGTCGGGAAGATAAAAGGTCACATCTGCTCCCAACTGCTGTAGCAGAGAGCATAAAAGGGCAGTCGCCGTAATCCCATCAACATCGTAGTCGCCGTACACAGCGATACGCCGCCCGGTATTTATGGCGCGCCATATTACCTCTACGGCACGTTCCATATCCTTCATAGAAAAAGGGGAATGCAGTTGGGAAAAGCTTGGCTTCAGAAATGCTTCCCCTTCTTTAACGCTCTTTATTCCCCTGTTGAGCAAAACCTGCGCTACAGCTAAAGGTACATGTAACTCTCTGGCCAGTAAAGCCCGTTTTTCCGGGTCCTGAGGGTACAGCTGCCAACTCTTCTTCGCGCGTTCTATATCCATAGCATTTTTCCCTTTTATCTATTATCATTTTTCTACATTATCATTACGGATTTAGATCTTTTCCAGCACCCCATCCGCCCAGTATTTCGCCATAAAAGAAATAAATTCCTTCTTTTCTGGGGAATCGCTTTCTCCGGCAAACTGACCATGCTACAAAAAACCACCTGTAGACTACCATTACCATAGTCAGGCAGGTGGAAAAACTATCCGAAGTTGAGTGACCGGCCTTAAATAAACCTCCGGTGTCCCTTCGGGTTTTATTTATAGGGTTTACTTTTAAGCAGGCACTTTTTGTTTTTTATCGTCCCTTGTTCTCCATAAATACCAGAGGGGGCTGGCAATAAAAATGGAAGAATATGTCCCGGCTACGATTCCCACTATCAGGGCCAGGGCAAAGGTCTTCAGGTCCATGCCTCCAACAAAGTAGTTGAAAGCGATAAAAAGTGAAACAACGACCACCAAGGTTGTAAGCGACGTATTTATGCATCGAACCAGGCTCTCATTGATACTGTCATTGATGACCTCTTTAAGAGTCCTTTTCTGGCGGTACTTAAGATTTTCCCTGATACGGTCAAAGATAACAATGGTATCGTTGATCGAATAACCGATGATCGTTAAAACAGCGGCGATAAAGGGGCTGTTAATCTCAACCTTAAAAAGAGAAAATACGGCCAGCACGATAAAAGCATCATGCAGCAAAGCCAGGATGGCCGCCAGGGCGAACCTAAATTCAAAGCGCAGGGTAATATAGAGAATCATCCCGGCTGCAGCGATAAGCAAAGCCAGATATATTTCTCTCGTCAGCTCCTTGCCGATAACTCCCCCCACGTTTTCAACCCGCAGGACATCTTCAGAGGTCATCTCCGGCCAGCGTTTCTGGAAAGCGGAGATGACCTCCCGCCTGGCAGGCTCATCCAGTTCCGGAGTTCTGATAATGACTTCGCTTCCCTCTGACGAAGTGCCGCCTCCCACCCTCTGCAGAGGGACACCCTGCAGATCAAAAGGAGCAAGAACCTCCCTTACTTCATCCATTTGGAATCCTTCAGACAAACGCAGGTGCAGGACTGTTCCTCCGGTAAAATCAATGCCCAGGTTCAGACCGTTTACCAGCAATGATACTATGCCGATCAAGATAATCAGCCCTGATAAGATAAAAGCGCTACGGATGTAGTTCATAAAGGGAAAATTAAGTTTTTTCATTGGACACCCCCCCTAACACCCAGGTAGGCGGCGCTTTTAATCAGCCGGGAACGCACCGCCAGGCGAAGCAGATACCGCGTTAAATAAATTGCCGATATGACGCTGGAGAAAATACCGATTAGCAGTACCAGGGCAAAACCCCGCACCGTTCCGGTAGTAACGATAAAGAGCACCAAAGCGGCAATAACCGTGGTGATGTTGGAGTCGATAATAGCACGCAGAGCCCGGCTAAAACCGGCATTTATGGCTGTAAAGGTAGTCTTCCCGGCCTGCAGTTCCTCCTTGATGCGTTCAAAGATAAGAATATTGGCATCCACCGCCATACCGATAGAAAGGATCAGACCGGCGATCCCGGGAAGCGTTAAAGTAGCCTTTAAAAGCGTCAGGATTAGAAAGACCAGCGCCAAATAAACTACCAGGCTAATATCTGCAACCAACCCGCCAAATTTGTAATAAAAAAGCATAGCGATCATTACTATGGCCAATCCGATAAGACCGGCAGACAGGCTCAGCTTAAGGGCATTTTCGCCCAGCACCGGCCCCACGGAACGTGTCTCCAGCTCCTCCAGTTCAACGGGAAGGGCGCCGGAGCGCAGCAGCAGGGCAAGAGCGCTTGCCTCCTCCGCTGTGGGGATATTCGTGATAACCGCGTTTCCATCCTTGATAACAGCCTGTACTGTGGGAGCGGAGATCAACTCATTATCCAGTTCAATGGCGATTTGCTTGCCCAGGTATTTCTCCGTGGCCTCGGCAAATTTTCCCTTTCCTTCCTCGTTAAACTCCAGCGCGACCAGCGGTTCATTGCGTTGGCTGCGGGTAAAGTAAGCCATTTTTAAATCTCCCCCGGTGAGCAAAACATCACCCTCGGGGCTGACAAAAGTCAACTGGGCTGTTTTTCCGATTATCTCCATGGCCTGAGCCTGATCCTCTATTCCCGGCAACTCTATCCTGATACGCCTTTCTCCTTCAGTCTGCAATACGGGTTCGGTCAAACCCAGCTCGTCAATCCTGTTGCGAATAATCGTCATCGCCCTCTGGATAGCGTCATAATCCACTTCCGTATCCCCCACAGTTTTGGCCTCATAAAGAATATAAACCCCACCTTCGAGGTCAAGGCCTTTTTTTATATACCTTTCCCAGTTGGCTAAAAATAAGGCTGATGCTGCTACCAGCACCAGAGAGAGAACAATAAAAAACACGGGGCTTGTCTTGGTGCGCCTTTTCACTTCAATCCTCCTCCTGCCTAAGACGGTTGATAAACTAAACTTCATAATATCATCTTTTTTATTGACACACAATGGATGAAAATGGGTTTACAAAAATTATTATAAGCGCTGGGCCACTCTTTACCTAATATTATATGGCCTTTATAAAACGATTAACAGAAACATTACAGGAGCTGGGACTCGTTAATAACAAGAGCAAAACGCGCTCTAAGAAAATCTGCAGCACGACGGCACTGGATCATCCGGCTTAAAAAAATTTCAAAGTACTCCATGACCCTGCTGATCCGCGTATCAATCTTGAGCTTCAATGTAATAACCCTTTTAACAGGGTCCAGCTCCAGCTCCGATTCTTCCACGGCATAGTTAACACGGTCATGAATGTCAAAGGTGGCAAAATCCCTGTTGCGGACCCTCGACCTGTGGACATCGGCTTTATCGGCCAGTATTACTGCAGCTGAAATATTGTTCACAGGATGTCCATAGCGTTCGTCATGGTTGCCGATAGCGGCCGCCACCTCCGCAATCTCTTTCTCCTCCATGCCCAGTTCCTTTAAGATATTCATGGCCATCAGGGCACCGATAAAATAATGATGAGTACGCTCCACAATATTGCCAATATCATGCAGGTAGCCGGCGATAGCTGCCAACTCGGCTTCCCTGGCATTATAACCCAGCTCCATCAGTATCCGGCGCGCTGTAACGGCAACCAGTTCAGTATGACGGAAACCGTGTTCTGTATAGCCCAGCACACCCAGGTATTCATTGGCCTTGCGAATATAGGTTATTATGCCGGGATTATTGCGAATTTCATTAAAGGTTAACGGTGTCTTACGTTTTCCTTCCACTTGTTACACCTGCACAACTTAACATATTTGCAGTAATGCTTTTTCCCAGTTTATTATCCTGTCCTCTCTAGAATAATTAATTATAATCAGTAATTCCTTCCAGCGCCAAAAGCTCTTTTTTCCAGTCAATACCGGTCGTAAAGCCTCCCAGCTTGCCCCCCTGCGCCACAACCCTGTGGCAGGGGATAAGGAGAGGCGTGCGGTTGCGCGCCAGTGCCTGGCCCGCGGCCCTGGCCCCCGCTGGAACCCCGGCCCTTTCCGCCAACTGTTTATAAGTAATCGTTTCGCCGTGGGGAATCTCCTTCGTAAGCTGCAAAATTTTTTTGGTCCATGGAGAATAACCGCTCATGATCAAAGGATAGTCACCTCTTATCGGGAACCCGTTAAAATAATCCCTGATTTCCCGCTCAAGCTCAGGCCAGTACAGCTCCGCTTTTTCAGCAGCAGACTTGGCCGGAAGCGGCCTTCCCCGCATTAAAGAAAGGCTATATATACCCTCACTGCTAAAAGACAGGCGTATAAAACCTGAAGAAACCTCAATAAAATACTGTCTCCTTCCAGGCAGCTCCATAGCGTCGCCTCCCCGCAATAAGTTCGAGGATATTATCACCCCTGGTTCCCGGAAACATCCGGCAGGTGCAGATGACGGTAAAAGCAGCTTCTCTCTCCCGTATGGCAGGCCGGTCCTTTTTGCAGGACTTTGATCAGGAGAGTATCGGCATCACAATCGTACAGTATTTCTTTCACAGCCTGAGTATTTCCCGAGGTTTCCCCCTTCTGCCAGAGGGTCTGCCTGCTGCGGCTCCAAAAACAAGTATAGCCCGTTTCCAGTGTTTTAGCGAGTGATTCTCTATTCATATAGGCAACCATGAGAACATCGCCGTTTAAGTAATCCTGCACGACAGCCGGCAAAAGCTCATATTTGTCAAAGGCAAGCTTATTAAGTTCAGCGTCAAAAGAGATCATGTCAAACGCACCTCCAACCCCTGTTCTGCCAGGTATTTTTTTAGCTCTCTAATGGAAAAACGGCGGTAATGAAATACTGAAGCAGCCAGTGCCGCGTCAGCTTTACCCTCTTTCAGGACCCGGGCGAAATCTTCCATCTCTCCCGCCCCACCGGAAGCAATAACCGGAATAGTGACTTTTTCACAGACTGTCCTGTTAAGGGGGATATCAAAGCCGCTCTGTCCGCCGTCCGCATCCATACTGGTCAGCAATATTTCTCCCGCACCCAGGGCCTCCACCCTGGAGGCCCAGTCAACCGCGGACATCCCCGTCGCTTTCCTGCCGCCATGTGTATAAACTTCCCAGTCCTGCATCCTTTCATTCCAGAGGGCATCAATGGCCACGATAACACACTGGCTGCCAAAGATCTGGGCGGCCTCCCTGACCAGCCCGGGGTTTTCTACCGCAGGCGTATTTAAAGAGATCTTCTCTGCCCCAGCCTTAAGAATAGTCCGCATCCGCTCAATAGAGCCGATCCCTCCGCCTACAGTTAAGGGAATAGACACTTCACGGGCTGTTCTCCTAACCACGTCCACCATGGTTTCCCTTCCCTCGTAAGAGGCCGTGATATCGAGAAACACCAGCTCATCGGCACCGGATTTATCATAAAAACCGGCCAACTCTACCGGATCGCCGGCATCTTTCAAATCAACAAATTTTATACCTTTAACCACCCTTCCTTCTTTCACATCCAGGCAGGGAATTATTCGCTTGGCCAATATTTAACCTCCCTCCCCAAGGAGACATTCTTTATAAGGTAAGTTTTATTCCCCGCATTCCGTGATGGCATCTCTGAGGGTAAACCTGCCGCTATAAAGAGCCTGTCCGATAATCACACCGGTTACGCCCAGCGGCTCCAACCCCTTTACGTCATGTAAATCCCGGAGAGAAGAAATTCCGCCGGCGGCAATAAGAGGTATCTCCAGGGACCTTGCCATAATACTCAGGGCCTCAATATTGGGCCCCTCCAGGGTTCCGTCCCGGGAAATATCGGTATAAATGATTTCTTTTACACCGTACTGCTGCATCTCCAGGGCCAGCTCTACAGCCCCCTTTCCGCTTCCCTTCACCCAGCCCCTGACGGCGACAATACCTTCCCGGGCATCAATACCCACGACAATCTTCTCACCGTAAAGGGCGGCCAACTCTTTTACCAACTCTGGCTTTTCTGCCGCAACTGTACCTAGTATAACCTTTTCAACGCCAAGTTTAAAGGCGTTCTCCACGGTAGACTTATCCCTTATACCGCCCCCCAGCTGCACAGGTATATCCACCGCGGAGGTTATCTGCGCAATAACAGATGAATTTAACGGTCTCCCTTCAAAGGCCCCGTCAAGATCTATCACATGTAGCAGCCTCGCTCCCTGTGACTGCCAGCGAAGCGCCACTTCTACAGGATTAAGGCTGTAAACAGTCTGCCTGTTTCTCTCTCCCCTCAAAAGGCGGACACATTTGCCTCCCTGAAGATCAATCGCCGGTATAACCTGCATCTTTGCTCATCCTTCCAAAGTCAAAATAAAAATGGCTGCCCTCAAATATCCCTACAGCCCCACGATTTTAACACGAATAAAAATATGTTGTCAATAACAGGGAGGCAGGGAAGCAAGCAGCTTAAAAAAGCTCGTAAAATCTTAAAAACAGGGGCATAGGGTCTTTTGCTGCCAGCGTAATCCAGTAGATAATATTATTTTTACAATAGTAATAATTATCGTAATTTAATCCTTCTACATAATTAACTTCCACATTTTGCAAAAAGAAAGAGCCGGAGTTGCTGCACGTCTCGCTTTCATTAATATACAGGTTTATTTTCTCCGTATACTGGCGTGCTTCCAGCGAAGAATTCATTTCAAAAACCCACACAACAACCTGGTTCTCGCTACTGCTGTAATACGGTATAAATAACCTTTTCACAGGCGCTTCCGTTCCGAAGATGTTTTGCGAATGCTCTAGAGCCTCTTTCCCAGAAATAATTTTTTCGATGTAAAGGTTGTCAACCTTGGAGGGGAATTGCAGCTCCGTCGCTTCTTGTGGTAAATGCTCTTCCAATTCTTGCAACCGGGCTGTGTCACCCGAAATGTGAAGAAATAATTTATCCCCTTCTTCTGCAGAGCCAGGCGATGGAGAATCAGTTGCGCTCCAAACAATTTTGGTTGCCTGCCACAGCATCCCCTTGGCCAGAGCATAATACTGGCCCAGGAAGAAACCCAGACCGACCAGTAATAAGGATAAAATAACCAGGTAAAATGATTGCCGGTGCAAGATTTTACCTCCCAAGATTCGGTAAATAAAATATATTATTCTTTTTTACCCAAAAGAAACCCTTCATTTTTAGAAAAATTAATTAAATAAGGGCTTGGGCTGGCAGGGTCGCCGGTATTAGGAAAAAGCGCAATTGGAGAGGTAAAAATGATCGTGGAGAGTTTTTATGGCCTTATGCAGGTCCTGCTGCTTGATCAGCAGGGAAATGCTTATATTGGAATCTCCGGTTTGTTTAATTTCTACCTCCTGATCATTGAGCGCTCTTACCACCCTGGCCATTACCCCGGGAATATTGTGCATACCGACACCCACCACCGAAACTTTGGCGCAGTCCTTCTCCATCGTGTAAGGAATCTCCAGTTCTTTCAAGATATTTTCAACCTTGAAACAATGCTCGTCTTTAACAATAAAGGCTTTCATCAACGGGAATACGCTGATTAAGTCAATATTTACCCCCGCTTCCCCAATACGCTGAAACATTTCCAGTTCCTTGGAAGGGGCAGGCTGCTCCAATTTTACTAAAAACTGCACCAGGTTTGTATAGTGTGCTATTCCGGTGACGGCCCTTCGCCCCCGGGTACTGTATCCTCCCCCTCTTAAAGAAGACTCGGCGGTTATCAGGGTGCCAGTACCGGGGTCTTCCGGATTTCTTACTACAACGCAGACATTGTTGCGCATGGCTACTTCAACGGCCCGTGGATGTATAACCTTTGCTCCCTCATGGGCAAGCTGAAATACCTCGCCGTATGTAATCTGCTGGATAACCCTGGCCTCCTTCAAAATTAGAGGATCCGCGGTCATGATACCGGATACATCAGTATATATCTCCACCTTATCAGCCTCCAGGGCTGCTCCCAGGATTACCGCCGTAGTATCGCTGCCGCCCCGACCCAGCGTGTTGATTTCCCCCAGGGGATCGGCGCCCTGGAAACCCGCTACCACTGGGACTTCATTATGCTGTAAAAGCTCTATTACCCTGCTAGGCTGGCAGTCCACAACTTCCGCTTCGCTGTAGTGGCCGTCTGTTAGAAAACCTGCCTGGGAACCCGTCAGAGCCCGGGAAGGTATTCCCCTGGCGCTCAGGGCAGCGGCGACAACCACAGCAGATATCACCTCGCCACAGGACATGATCAGGTCGAGCTCTCTCAAAGAAAGATCGCTATACTCCTGCAGCGCCAGGGATTTAAGCGTATCGGTAGCATAAGGATCCCCCTTCCTCCCCATGGCCGAAACAACCACCACCACTTTGAAACCTTCCTCCAGGGCTTCCTTGACGCGATGGTAGATTAGCTCCCTTTTTTCCGGGGTGGTTACAGAAGTCCCTCCAAATTTTTGCACTAAAATTTTCAATGTTTCTCACCTCGAGTTAAATAAAACAGTATAATCGCTTTAATGGGCTAGATAAGCAGCTCCGCGATCTGGATAGAGTTCGTGGCAGCGCCTTTACGGATGTTATCGGCGACAATCCATAAGTTTAAACCGTGAGGAACGGTACGATCGTAGCGTATGCGTCCGACAAAGACCTCATCCCGGCCTTCGGTATCAACAGGCATAGGGTATAATAAATCAGAGGGATTATCCCGGACAACTACCCCGGGAACCCTGGCCAGCACCTTACGGGCCTCCTGCGGTGAAAGAGGGTTGTTAAGCTCCACGTTCACAGCTTCCGAGTGGCCGTTGAACACCGGCACCCTGACGGTGGTTGCCGTTAACGGCAGATCGGGCAGCCCCATGATCTTGCGGGTTTCCCTGATCAGCTTCATTTCTTCTTTGGTATAATCGTCTTCTTCAAAAATGTCGATATGGGGCACCATGTTAAAAGCGATCTGGTGGTGCCTGCCCGCGCCTTTATAGGGGATATACTCTTTTACTAGCTCTTTTTTGGATAAGACCGCCAAACTTTGCGCCGCCAACTCGTCTACAGCTTCCTTGCCGGCACCGGAAACAGACTGATACGTGGCTACAACCACTCTTTTCAACCCCGCTGCCTGGTGCAGGGGCTGCAGGGCGACAACCAGCTGGATAGTCGAGCAGTTTGGATTGGCGATAATCCCTTTATGAGACGAAACAGCGCCCGCATTCACCTCGGGGACGACCAGCGGCACCTCGGGATCCATGCGGAAGGCGCTGCTGTTATCCACCACAATAGCTCCCCTTCTGACAGCTTCAGGAGCAAGTTGCTGGCTGACATCCCCGCCGGCGCTGAAAAAGGCAAAGTCGACCCCGGCGAAAGAATCAGGTCTGGCTTCTTCAATGGTATAATCCCTGCCGGCAATGTGTATTTTTTTATCGGCAGAGCGGGAGGAGGCCAAAAGTTTCCACCCCTTTACGGGGAACTTCCGCTCCTGCAGAATCTTTATAAACGCCTGCCCTACCATACCTGTAACACCGACAATGGCGACATTATATCTGCTCATGCAAGCATCTCCTCATCTGTTTAATAGTTTTATAATCATATAATATTAAACATCGGGAATTAAGGTCACTTTATTG
>LFRM01055371.1_pt1 | contig 10494 bp, 8 predicted proteins | sample 618341 | NCBI WGS metagenome assembly LFRM01 (sample SAMN03654438, study PRJNA283298) | anaerobic digester metagenome | isolation source: pool of bioreactors CSTR01a, CSTR02a, and CSTR03a thermophilic anaerobic... | place: Denmark: Kgs. Lyngby | collected 2014-05-21 | reverse complement strand
ACAGGAGTTATCGCCTCCACCGGAATCGGTTCAAGCTTTACTATGGTCCCGGCCGGGATCGCTATGCTTGTAGTTTCATTTATGCCGGGAATCGTTTCTTTCTTAAGTGGGATACCGCCCCTGATTATCGGCGTTATTTTTCTGTATATTATGTGCTCACAGATAGCTGCCGGCTTGGTAACTGCCTTTTCCGGCGAAAGTTTCCGTTTTGAAGATGGTCTGACTATCGGTCTGGCTCTGATGCTGGGTTTGATTGTCACCTTCCTGCCTGAGACAACCATCGCTGCTTTGCCCCGCCTGCTCCGCCCCATTCTCGGCAATGGTTTTGTTGTGGGAACGACGGCCGTGCTGCTGATGGAGCATGTGGTCTTCCGCGCTTGCACTAGGCGAGCTGGATGAAGGATAATAATACTAATAATAAGATCTGAAAAGAGTCGTTTTTTTACTAAAAAATATGCAAGAGGAGATGGCTATGGACCTTATCAGTGTTGGAGAGCAACTTATTGACTTCATACCGGGCACAGAGCCGGGGACTTATATCAGGGCAGCGGGGGGAGCTCCGGCAAATGTCGCGATTGCAGTCGCACGTAATAAGCTGGAGGTTGGTTTTTGTGGGAAAGTCGGCGACGACGATTTTGGTGTTTTTCTGCATGAAACTTTACGCGAAAATAATGTTAAAATTCTCTGCCCTCGGCGAACGAGTGAAGCTATTACTACCATGGCTTTTGTTACCCTGAGCGAAGATGGCGACCGCAGTTTTACCTTTGCCCGTAAGCCGGGAGCAGACATGTTCCTGGAAGAAAATGAGCTGTCTTTGTCTGATATCGATCAGGCTTTTATCCTGCACGCAGGTTCCTGCTCGCTGTCCAAGGGCGTGACTGCCACAACGACGGAATATGCAATTCGTTATGCCCATAAGGCCGGAAAGATCACGAGTTTTGATGTCAATTACCGCGATCCGCTCTGGGATGGAGACCGGCAGGCGGCGATAGTTGCGGTGCGGCGAAACTTGCCTTACATTGATTGGCTGAAGATTTCCGATGAAGAGGCTGACTTCCTGGGCAGCGAAGCTGAGATGAAGGCTTTGGTTCAAAGTGCTGAGGGGCCAAGTTTGATTGTGATAACTTTGGGGGCCAAAGGGGCTAAGGTTTTCTTTGCTGATGAGGAAATGAGTATAGATGGCATTCCGGCAGAGGCTGTCGATACGACCGGGGCCGGTGATGCTTTTTGGGGTGGTTTTCTGAGTAGTCTCTATTACTCAGGTGTACGTTCTGCTGGTCAGCTGGAGGGCAAAGTAATTGAAACTGCCCTGCGTTATGGGACTGTCTCCGGCTGGCTCTGTGTCCAGAAAAAGGGGGCTATCGCTTCTTTGCCTGGCCGTGAGCAAATCTTGCAGGAGATTGAGCGGATTTACGGATAGCCGGTTAAGTAGATGTCTCTTGTGTGCTGGCAGCTCCCAAGCGGACGCTGTCAGCACTTTTTTTTAAATCGATTGTCAGATAATCTTTGAATTGTCTGTTATTCGACTGTTTCACCAATGTGTGCAATATGTTTGTGAAACTTTTCATCTTCGCTAACGAGTAGTACCGGTTCAGAAAAGTCCAGAGCAAACAAACCGATAAAGCTTTTGGCATCGATGTTTATTGAACCATCGATTGATGCTATGCCTACATCTTCTTTGGCACGCGTTGCCTGGCGTTGGATTTCCTGGAGTTCGTCAATTGAACGGATCATTTTCTTCGTAATCATTAGAATTTACCTCAATTCTTTATTTTTTTTAAACAATGATTCTCTTCTTTTTAGTGCAGTTTGCATTGTACCACCATTTTCTTGCAAAAGTAGTAACAGAAAACAACACTTAGAAGCGCAGTGCATGGAATGGTGCCTGGCACCAAGTCATGCAGTGCATAGAATCGTGCCTGGCACCAAATGATGCAGAAAACAGCACTTGGAAGCGCAGTGCAGCTCACTGGCACCATTCCATGCAGTTGTTCTTTTTGCTTAATTGATTTTAAACTTGTGTTTAGTAGTTTTAGTCGATGGCTCTGCCGGCAAAGTGTGCTTCACGTATTGCTTCACCTACCTGGGCAACTGTAATACAGTCACCCACCATGACGCTGTTGTGATATTTATTCAGGAGGGCTTCGCCTATTTCACAGTTGGCTTTCATGCCCAGGGCTACAACAATCGAATCTGCTTCGATCTGATGGAGGCCTTCTGTGTTTTCGACGATTGCTCCCTTTTCGTTAAATTCTTTGACTTTTGTCCCTGTCCAGACCTCGACATCATATTCGTTAAGCAGGCGATTTATGCTGAAGCGATCTTCAATGGTTCCGCCGGCATCAATTTGATCCAGCATTTCTACCAGTACCACTTCCTTGCCGTCCATGACCAGATCAATGGCCATGTCGCTGCCGGAAGCACCGCCGCCTGCAACCAGAACTCTCTGGCCTAGTTTTTCTTTTGCATCAAGGTGGGCATCAATAATATCGAAGACATTGTCATTGTCTGCACCCTTGATTGGTGGTTTGAAGCTTCTGGCACCGGTTGCGATAATGATGGCGTAGGCCTTTTCCAGCTCAGGTGAATCGACGGAAATTTCGTGACTATATTTCACCTCTACTCCGAGTTTATCCATCTGTACTTTATAGTAATCGACGAGGTCGGCCAGACGGTTCTTAAATGGCGGATCCATGGCTGCAATCAATTGCCCACCCAGAAGATCAGTTTTTTCATAAATAGTCACATTGTGGCCTTTGATTGCTGCAACTCTGGCTGCTTCCATACCGGCCACGCCGCCGCCAATGATCGCGACGTCGCGGGGGGTCTCGCTCTTTTCTATCTTGCCGTACTTCTTTTCCCGATAACAGAGAGGGTTAACTGAGCAGCTGCCATCGCGCATGGAGTCTGACTGACTCAGACAGAAGCGGTTGCACTTAATACAAGGTCTGACTTCTTCGCGTTTTCCATAATAAAGTTTGTTGGCAAAGTCTGGGTCTGCCAGCAGTCCACGGCCAAGCAGGATGTAGTCGGTTTTGCCGGATTCTACGGCTTCGACCGCAGTTTCCGGTGAGTAAGAGCCGACTGTGAGAATGGGCTTGTCTGTGAGGCTTCTGCCGAAAAGGCCGACGAGGTCAGTCATGCAGGCATCCCCCAGATAGCTGGTTGGGAAGCACCAGTCTTTAATGTCGTAACAGCCCACGTCGAGATTGAAGGCGTCAACGCCCAGTTTGTCGAGGTGGCGGATGATTTCTGCTGATTCTTCCTGAGTGCGGCCGTCAGGAATCATGTGTTCTGTGACCATGCGCACTAAAATTGGATAATCCGGGCCGACGGCGTTACGGCAGGAATGGTAAATCTCGCTAATCAGGCGGGTCTGGTTTTCGAAATTCTGTGTGCCGTACTCGTCATCACGCTGGTTCCACTTTTTGGTCATGAACTGGTCCAGGAGATAGCCGAAGTGGGCGTGGATTTCAATGGCGTCGACTTGTGCGTTCTTGCAGGCCAGAGCGGCTACAGCGTAGTCTTTGACTACCTGGTGGATCTCCTCTCTGGTCAGGGGGCGGGTGTTCTTGTGCGGTTCGTAATAGGTCGGGTGGACGGAAGCTGAGACATAGTCATCGCCGTAACCCGGTATTGCATAGATGCCAAGTCCCATGCTGAGCTGTGCGACGACCGCAGTGCCGTAGGCGTGGGCGCGGTCAGTCATTCTGGCCCAGGACATTTCCTGTAAGGGGGTTCCTACGCCATAGTAAGTCCGTGCTGCTGGGTCTGTGACCCGGGAGACATTCTGAAAGCCGAGTATTAACATACCGGTGCCGCCTCTGGCACGTTCGATATAATACTCAAGACCGACGTCGTCAATCAGGCCGTCGGCGCCTAGGCCCATACCCATCGGGGCCATTACCAGACGATTCTTAAGACCCATGCTGCCAATGTTTGTGCGTTCGAATAGTTTGCTGAAATCTCGTGACATGCTTTTTCTCCTTTGTTTTTTGATGATTGAACTTAATCGTTTTTTATTTCTAAGAGATAAAACTTATTTTGAATTGTGTCGATTGGTCTTGTAATTTGAAAGTTGAAAACAATATTCCAAAGTTGGACAGTGAATGAAATCGTGCCTGAATGAAATCGTGCCTGGCACCAAATGATGCAGGGCAGTGAATGAAATCGTGCCTGGCACCAAATGATGCACTAAGGCATGCAGTTAAAACTCGAGTATTTCCTTCATTTCTGCGTAGATCTTTGGGCCGGCGGCTAAAATGCTGAGCGAGCGGTCGAGTGGAGGTTCTTTTCCTTCCATGGTAGTGACTGTAACTCCTGCTTCGCGGGCGATCAGGAGACCGGCTGCGATGTCCCAGGGTTTGACATAAAACTCAAAGTAGGCTCCCTGACGGCCGTTTGCCACATAACAAAGATCCAAAGCAGCCGACCCCAGACGCCTGATGTCCGCCCTTTTTAAAATTGTAGCAATCAGATTTACTGTCGGTTCTATGCTGGCAGGATCATAAGGAGAGCCGCCGATGCCAAAAAAGGTTTCTTCAAAGGCGAGGTCCGGATTCTGAATGCGTTCATTATTTAAGTATGAGCCCCGGCCCAGCTCTGCCCAATACATTTCGTCTGCAACGGGGTTGAAAACAACAGCCTGAACAATCTTTCCGCCTTCGGTTACGGCGATACTGATGCAATAATGAGGGATCCCGAAAACAAAGTTTGCGGTGCCGTCGATCGGGTCAACAATAAAACCATCCGGCACGAACTCATACTCCAGCTGTTCTTCACCGAGGAAGTGGCCCTCCGGCCATAGTTCCCTCAGACGTAACTCCAGAAAATTTTGCACTTCTACATCGTATTTAGTGACGTAGTCCTTCTGGCTCGATTTAGATCTGATCTGTTCCGCTGTGAGAGTTGCCTGCAAGATTATATTGCCGGCCTCACGAGCAATTTGCTTCAGTTTTTCTATATCAACAGGCATAATTTGTACCCTCTCTTGTCACAACTATAACAAAAAATAGCATCCCTATGGAAGATGGCTCTTTGAATGTAACACAGTGCATGAAATCGTGCCTGGCACCGAATGATGCAGGGCACCGAATGATGCAGCACCGATTGATGAAGTGTGCTAAATAGTGCAGAAATCCTCAATCTGGTCACAATAGTTGCTTATTTCTTAATCTTTCGACAATTGATTAATTGTTTTGGCGGGTGTATCCTTGTCTCGTCAAACAGAGAACCGTTCGCGATTGTCGTGGACGGTTTTCAAATGTTAGCAAGGAGTTAGAAATATGAAAAAAGCTATTGCTTTATTATTAGTTTTTGCAACACTCTTTAGTTTTGCAGCCTGTAAGAATACGGACAAGCCCGGTAATGAACAGACGAACCCGTCCTCACAGGAAACTTTGCCAGCTGAGACGGAGCCGGAGACAGAACCGAATACTCAACCCACTGACCTGGACCTCTTGGCCATGATCGATGAGATTTACAAAGTCCAGCCGCTTGATTTCGAAGTATTCAATTCCGAAATCGATCTTTCTGATACGGATTCTCTTACTTACTATACAGGTCTTACCGACGCTTCCGGCGTCAAGTCCGCTGCAGTATCTGAAGGTGCTATGAGCACTATGCCCTACTCCCTGGTCCTTTTTCAGCTGGAAGCTGACGCTGACGCTGAAGAAGTTGGGGCAGAAATAATCAAAGGCGTTGATCCCCGGAAGTGGATCTGCGTAGAAGCTGAAGACGTCAAGCTGGTCGCTAACGGTGATCTGATCATGCTGATCATGACACCGGCCGATGCCACGCAAACTTCAGCTGATTTCATTGCAGCCTTCACCGAGGTCCGCGGCGAGCCGGCTTTTGAATTGACAAAATAATTTATTAACGTATTTTCCCTGATCTGCGCCGGATAGTTCCGGTGCAGACCGGAGAGGAGAGACCTTGCTTTTTTCCAGCATCACCTTTCTTTACTATTTTCTCCCCATTGTTTTGATCGTATATTTCCTGACGCCAAAAAAAGGCAAAAACCTGGTGCTGATGATTGCTTCCTTCATCTTTTACGGCTGGGGCGAGCCGGTCTATCTGCTTTTCATGCTTTTGTCGGTAGGAGTACACTATGTACTGGCGCTTCTGATCGAACGACATCAGGGAGGTAAACTGGCCAAGTTCTGGCTGATCCTGGCGGTCACCTTCTCTCTCGCCCTGCTCGGCTACTTCAAGTATGCCGACTTTTTTATACAAAATTTCAATGCTGTGACTGGCATGTCCCTGCCTTTGCTGAAAGTGGCCCTGCCCATCGGCATCAGCTTCTATACTTTTCAGATCATGAGTTATACCATTGATGTCTACCGGCAGGATACACCGGCCCAGCGAAGCATCATCAAGCTGGCGACCTATGTGTCCATGTTCCCTCAGCTGATTGCGGGGCCGATCGTGCGTTATGTGGATGTAGCGGCCGGTCTGGATGAGCGCGAGCATAGTTTTGCTAAAGTCCGTTCGGGTTTGCGCCGCTTCATGGTCGGCCTGGCCAAAAAAGTCATCCTCGCAAATTCGCTGGGTGAGCTTTGTCAGGTTTTTCTCAAGACATCTGATCAAACGGTGCTGTTCCATTGGATGTACGCTGTCGCTTTTACTTTGCAGATTTATTTCGACTTCTCCGGCTACAGCGATATGGCGATCGGACTCGGCCGTATTCTTGGTTTCGAGTTTTTGGAAAACTTCAACTACCCCTTCATTTCCAAGAGCATCACGGAATTCTGGCGCCGCTGGCACATTTCCCTTAGCAGCTGGTTCCGTGACTATCTTTATATTCCTCTGGGCGGTAGCAGGGTCGGCCGGGGACGACTGGTATTTAACATTTTCGTCGTCTGGCTTCTGACCGGTTTCTGGCACGGAGCCTCCTGGAATTTTATAGTCTGGGGATTGATTTTCGCTGTCCTGCTGGTGGTGGAGAAACTCTGGCTGGCTAGCTTTTTGGAAAAAATTCCGGCCTGGATCAGGCATGTCCTTGTCCTGCTGGTGGTGGTGCTGAGCTTCGTGGTCTTCGACGCTCCGGATCTGGCAGGCGCAGGCCAAAGAATCGCTGCTATGTTCGGCGCCGGCAATCTGCCCTGGGCTGACCCTGTCACTTATTATTATCTGCGCAGCTATGGACTGATCCTGGTCCTGGCCGCAGTCTGCAGTACGCCGCTGGTCAAAATGGCTTTTGAAAAGCTGCGGGCCAGGGCCTGGGCTGAAAAAGCGCTGGCAGTAGCAGAGCCTCTGGTTAGCATGGTGCTTTTGCTGGTGATAACGGGATATCTGGTTGATTCATCTTTCAATCCCTTCCTCTACTTCAGGTTTTAAAGGAGTCGCTTCATGAAGCTGAAAAAGACAAATTTCATCATCGTGACCGTAGTCGTTTTGTTTTGGCTCCTCCTGGCTCTTGCTGCCTGGACAAATCCTTCTCAGGAGATTTCACTGAGTGAGCGGCGTTTACTGAAGCAGGCTCCTAAACTTGAGCTGGGCTCCGTCGCCTCCGGACAATTCATGCGTGATTTTGAGGATTATGCTAAAGACCAGTTCCCGGCGCGTGACACCTTCCGCAGCTTCAAAGCAATCAGCCGCTATTATGTGCTGGCACAGGCGGATAACAACAATATCTACACCGTTAATGGCTATGCGGCCAAGCTGGAATTTCCGCTAAATGAAAATTCCATTAACAAGGCGGCGGCGAAGTTTCGTACGATTTATGAAAAGTATATCGAGGGCACGGACAGTAAGGTCTACCTTTCAGTCATCCCGGATAAAAACTATTATCTGGCGGAGAAAAACGGCTATCCGTCCATGGACTATGACCGCCTGTTTTCCCTCATGCAGGAGGGTATGGACTTTGCAGAGTATATCGATATAACTGGCGAGCTGACCATAGAGGATTATTACAAAAGCGATCTCCACTGGAAGCAGGAAAATATCGCTGCTGTTGTCGACAAAATTGCCGGAGTTCTGGGTGTGTCGGAAGAACTTACTCACAAGTTCACTGAGCAGGTGGAGGATAAAGTATTCTCCGGGGTCTATGCCGGCCAGTCGGCCCTGCCGCTCCAGCCGGACCGCATAGTTTANNAACGATGCTACGGAAAACTCCATTGTCTATAACGCTGAAACCGAACTCTATGGTCCTGTCTATGATCTGGAAAAGCTGGATGGGCGCGATCCTTACGACGTGTACCTGTCCGGTGCTGTTCCCCTGCTTGTGATCGAAAATCCGACAGCAGCCACTGACCGTGAGCTTGTGATTTTCCGCGATTCTTTTGCCAGCAGTCTGGCGCCACTCTTACTGGAAGGCTACGCTAAAATCACCCTGATCGATATTCGCTACATTAATAGCAGCTTGATCGGCAACTACATCAGCTTCAGCAATCAGGATGTACTTTTCCTCTACAACACATTAATTCTCAACTCATCCGAAATGCTGAAATAGTCCTTCCAATATCACACCCGATACGATCTAACTTTGTTATATTAATAAGGAAGCAAATTTTGCCGCCTGCATGGATTGGTGCCAGGCACCGATCTATGCAAGGCACCGATCTATGCAGCAAACCAGAACCATGTGGCTGTACTAATGAGGAGAATCCTATGAATAAATACACTTTAGATAGAGAAGACACTGTCTTATTTGTTGTTGATCTTCAGGACCGCTTGATCGCTGTCATGAAATACAAGGATCAGGTCATCAAGAACAACCTGACCTTGATCAAAACTGCGCAAGAAATGAACTTCCCACTCATTGCCACTGAACAGTATCCCAAAGGTCTGGGCCGGACAGCGCCGGAACTTTTAGACCTTATCGGCGAGGAAAGCATTTTTACTAAAAACTGCTTTACTGCTTATACCCCTGATGTGGCGGCAAAGCTCAAAGCCCTGGGCAAGAAAAAAGTCTTGCTTACCGGCAGTGAAACACATATCTGTGTATTTCAGACCGCCCGTGACCTGATTAATGACGGTTATGAAGTTTTTCTCATCAGAGATGCCGTGTGCTCACGCAGCAAGGAGAATTTTCTCAATGGCCTGGATCTGATCCGGTCCATGGGAGCGGTAATCACCAATACCGAAACGGCTCTCTACGACCTGCTGAAAGTTTCAGGCACTCCGGAGTTCAAAAAACTCTCACAGCTGATTAAGTAAGGAGAAAAACATGGCCGTTATCTTAGCAATTGATCTGGGCACGAGTAGTGTTAAAGCCTCCTACATTGATCACAATCTGAAGATACTTGCAGAAGCCAGTTGCCCATATCCGACTTCCACTCCCTTTCAGGGAGCTTCGGAGCAGGACCCTCAGGACTGGTGGCAGGCGACCATCTCCGCTGTTCAGGCTCTGAATACAGCTGCAGCTTCCTGCCCGGAGCGTGTTGAAGTAATTGGCATCAGTGGCCACATGCTGGGTATGTTACCCGTCGACCGGTCCGGTCAGCCACTTGGCCCTGCCCTCATCCACAGTGATACTCGTGCTAAAAGTGAAAAGGAGTTTTTAGCCTCCACTTATGGGGCTGATGAGATTTATAAAAGAACTGGTAATGTTCTTTCTTCCGCCAGCACTTTGTGCAAATGTCTGTGGTTCAAGCATGAACATCCCGAGCTCTACCAACGCACCTATAAGTTCATCCAGTCGAAAGACTATCTGCTTTACCGCATGACAGGTGTTTTTTCCACAGATTACTCTGATGCCTCCCATGCTTTGCTGATCGATTTATCGGACCGCAAGTATATGTCGGACCTGCTTCAGGAGTTGAAAATAGATACAGAACTCTTTCCCGATCTGCATGCAAGTCATGAGATTGCAGGTTACCTGAGCCCGGAAGCTGCGCAGGCATTAGCTTTGCCACAGGGTGTACCGGTCAGCGCAGGTGGTGGTGATGGTGCCTGTTCGACTCTTGGTGCAGGCGTCGTACATTCTGATGAATATTACTGTTCTCTGGGCACAACAGCCTGGATTGCTAACCACTCAGCAGAACCCTTTTTTGATCCCAAAAACAGAGTTTATAATATTATGTCCCTGGATGGCGAAAGCTATGGCATCTACGGTTCAATGGAATCAGCCTGCCGCTCAGTTGATTGGACAGCTGAACTTTTTGGCATTGACGACTTAAAAGAATTTGACCAAGAAGCCGCCCAGGTTCCACCCGGATCAGAGGGTCTGGTTTTTCTTCCTTATCTGGAAGGTGAACGTGCCCCTGTTTTTGACAGTAAAGCTCGCGGCGTTTATTTCGGAATGCACGTAAGTCACAGGCGTGAGCATTTCCTGCGGGCCAGCCTGGAAGGTGTGGCACTAGCTTTGCGCAGCATCTTGCAAATCCATAGAGACCAGAAGCCAATCCATGAGCTGCGTATTGTCGGCGGCGGTGCGAAATCTGCAATCTGGCGGCAGATAATAGCCGATGTCCTGCAGCTCAATCTGCTGGAGCTGGATGTGCCCTCACATGCTGTGGCAACTTTTGGAGCGGCAATTGCTGCCGGTGTCGG
>LFRM01146352.1_pt1 | contig 10497 bp, 11 predicted proteins | sample 618341 | NCBI WGS metagenome assembly LFRM01 (sample SAMN03654438, study PRJNA283298) | anaerobic digester metagenome | isolation source: pool of bioreactors CSTR01a, CSTR02a, and CSTR03a thermophilic anaerobic... | place: Denmark: Kgs. Lyngby | collected 2014-05-21 | reverse complement strand
CTAATAATTGCTTCATTATATTCCACCTTCAAATTAGAGTTCTTTACGGGAGTTCTCTTTAATTAAGTTCTCCAAGTTACGTTCAAATGTTTCAACCGCATTGTAGCCCATTGTCTTCGCACGATAATTCATCGCTGCCATTTCGACAATAATCGCCAAGTTACGTCCTGTTTTAACCGGAACACTGATTTTTGGAATTTGGACATCTAAAATCGTAACTAATTCTTCATCACTGCCCAAGCGTTCGAATTTCTTCTCTTTTGTCCAAAGTTCCAGATTCACAATTAAATTCACTTCGTTGGATTGTTTAACGGCACCCGCTCCAAACAACGTCATGACATCCATAATACCGATACCACGGATTTCAATCAGGTGACGAAGAATCGAAGGAGCTTCTCCCATCAACGTGTCGTCATCGTGTTGATACAGGTCAATACGGTCATCCGCCACAAGACGGTGGCCCTTTTGAATAAGTTCCAAGGCTGTCTCGGATTTACCTACTCCAGAATCACCTGTAATCATGACACCCATACCAAAAACATCTACCAATACGCCGTGCATGGAAATACGTTCTGCTAAACGACTTTCTAAAAAGTTTGTCACATTACTAGAAACACGTGTTGTTTTCGATGTCGCTTGTAAAAGCGGGATACCTGCTTCTTGACAAGCCTTGATTAATTCAACCGGTGGCTCTATTCGACGCGCCACGATAAAACAAGGTGTTTCTGTTTGACATAAACGACGCATGATAATGAGACGCTCTTCCGGTGACATGCGCGCCAAGAATGACGTTTCTGTTTGTCCCATCAATTGTACCCGCCAAGATGGATAGAAATTAAAATACCCTGTCAGTTCTACACCAGGCCGATGTATTTCTGTAGAGGTTACTTCTTTATTTAAAAACTCTTCGCCCACGATCACTTTAAACGTTGTCGCTTTAACCAGTTCTCTAATGGTTACACTATTCGCCATTTTATTCCCTCGCTCTTTGTCTAATATGGTCTTATGCTTACATTTATTACAACTATTCTAATTAATCTTAACATTATTATGCATGGTTAGAAAGGCAAAAAACTCTTAAGACTGCTTCCGCTGTGATTGGAATAGAATTCACTTGTAATTCGATTAAAACGTTCCAATATTAACCGATTGGAACGTTTACCGGTAAAATTCTTATCAAAACATTCCAATCCCCGCGAATACAAAAAATGCTCAACAAGTTCGTCGTTAAACGTCTTGTTGAGCACTCGGTTTTATTTTTTATTTTCTAGTGAACTTTGTACAAGTGACAGGATTAATGATACGAGCAGCGCTGTCCCAAATGAGTTGAAATGGAACCCTGGTCCTACCAAGGTTGCTGTCAGTGACAACATGAGCGCATTAATGATAAAACTGAATAAACCTAATGTCATCAATGTGATTGGGAACGAAAAAATGTGTAGGATTGGCTTCACGAAAATGTTAACCAATGCTAGTACTAAGCTCGCTGCCATTGCCGTCCAACCACTCGCAACTGTGAATCCCGGCAAGAAAAAGGCCAGAGCCAAAAACACAAGTGTGTTCACTCCTATTTTCTGCCAAAATCCCATTAAAAGTCACTCCAGTCATCCGTATCTTTATCTTCTTTTGGTAAAGGTTTTACTTCTTTGGGTGCACGACGCGTTGTCGATTTCCCACGTTTCGCATACCATTCTTGATCGCGATTGCTTCTATCGGGTTCCGGCATTAATAATGCCAACAAGAAATATAGGAAGATTGGTGAACCGACTCCTGCAAAAGCGAAAATCAAGAAAACAATACGAACAATTGTAGAGTCAATGCCGAAGTATTCTGCAAGTCCGCCTAATACACCACTGACTTGTCTATCTCTTGCTGATTTCGTTAATTTTTTCATTGATTGTCCCTCTCTTCTGTTATTTTGCATCCGTGTCTTTCATTAAGATGCTTCCGTTTGTTGTTTTTAATTCTACCATAACTGGTGTAGTATCAACTACTCTTCTCAATTGTAAATGTTTATTCGTTTTTTCATCGCGTTGTTGAATAACCTCAACATTTTCCATACGGTTTTTGATACTTCCTAATGAACTGTGCGCGTCCAATTCGATACTTTTCTCTGCTGGAATAGCCAGTTTAACTGTACCGTTGACTGAGGATGCTTCGATACGTTGCACGTCCATGTCTGTATGCGTGATGCGAATATTTCCATTAATAATAGAGAGTTGCGAACTAGACACGTGGCTGTTCAGAGTGATATCACCATTAATTACTTTTGCAAGGATATCTACTAAATGACTGTCTGTAACAGTAATTTTCCCGTTACCGCCATCCAATTCCAACATAGTCGCGTCAACATGTGCGAAGTTCATATTTCCGTTTGTAGATTTCAAATACACATCTTTTCCTTTAAAATCATTAACCGTTACATTTCCGTTCAACACTTTAATTGCTAAGTAGTCGTACTCGCGTGCTGGAAGGTAAACTGTCAAATCACAACGAACCCGTTTATTTGGTACGTGGAACGTCAATTGATCTTCATCAATCGTAATTGTACTGCGAGCTTCAAATGCAGCCAAAGGTGTTTCCTCTTCATACTTCGCATAAATTTTAATATCTGCTTCTACGCGCATATCATTTTTATCCCATTGTTTGAAATGGATATTTCCATTCGCTAATTGGAAGTCGAGAATAGTTGCTGTTGTATTTTCGTAGTTGAATTCATGTTTGAACTTATTGGAGACGATACCCGGAATGTTTACGTTGAAGTCGACTTCTTTCCATTCAAGGTTCTCTGCAATACTGCTTACCGTAGCATTTACAAATTGACTGAACTGGGTACCCAAATGACTTAATTTGCTGCCTAGATCAGTTGCTGTTTCTTTCCACTCGTCTTTGTTACCAAACTTTTCGCCAAATGATTTTACATTTGTTTCTAATTGTTCTTTTTTCAACGTTCGCATTTGTTCTTCCATTTTACGTTTTTCTTCACGTAAAGCTTGCTCTTGCGAACGTAATCCTTCGAGTTCTTCTTCCAGACGTACAACTTCCATCTGTAATTCAGGCGTCATTGTACCCAATTCTTCATGAGTTGCAATCGCTTGTCTGCGTTCTTCTTTCGCGCTAATTTGACGACGTAAAATTTGTAACGCTTCTGTTTTCTCGTCAACTTTTGATGAGAAATAAGAAATTTCACTCGCTAGTGATTCGAGGATTTTCTCAAAGTTTTCTTTATCTTTCTTGTCAGCAGCTGCTTGAACTTCTTCAGCCGTCGGTTCCGCTTTTTCAGCTTCTACGAACGGTTCTTTTGTCTCGTTCTTTTGTGCTTCTTCGACTTGTTTTTTAGCAGTATTTTCTAAAAGTTCGATTGCTTCATCGGTAGAAATAATCCCTTGTTTAACTAGCGCTAAAATACGTTCTCTTTCATTCATAATATTTCCTCCTATATTGACTCAATACGAAAATTATATGTGCTTATGCCATTTGGAACGGTGGTTTCTCTTTATGTTATTATTATGCCAATTTTTCTGTATTTCGTCATAGGTCTTAAGGTTGATTTCGGGTTAAGTAGCAATACCTAGTACATTTACTGGTAAAGTAAAAACATCGGCTATCCCTCCTATGTAGGAAGAATAGCCGATATTTTTTTGTATAGAGTTTATCGCGCGTTATCACGTGCCAGTACTTTTTTAAGATAAACGCCTGTATGGCTTTCTGGCACTTCCGCTACTTCTTCCGGTGTACCGGTCGCAATGACGGTTCCGCCGCCAACGCCGCCTTCTGGCCCCATATCGATAATATAGTCGGCTGTTTTAACAACATCCAAATTGTGTTCAATAACTAATACTGTATTGCCTTGATCTACTAAACGTTGCAACACTTCCAATAATTTAGCAATGTCATGTGTATGCAAGCCCGTTGTCGGTTCATCGAGGATATACAACGTTTTACCGGTTGAGACGCGTTGGAGTTCACTTGCCAACTTCATCCGTTGCGCTTCCCCACCGGACAAGGTTGTCGCAGGTTGACCCAATGTGACATATCCCAAACCAACATCCACAATTGTTTGTAATTTCCGTCTGATTTTAGGAACTGCTTCAAAATAATTCAATGCTTCGTCAATCGTCATATCCAGTACTTCGGAAATGTTTTTGCCTTTGTACTTCACTTCAAGCGTTTCGGAGTTATAACGACGACCGTGGCATACCTCGCACGGCACATAAATATCCGGCAGGAAGTGCATTTCAATTTTTAGAATACCATCGCCGCGACAAGCTTCACAACGGCCACCTTTGACGTTAAAACTAAAGCGTCCTTTACTGTAGCCGCGCATCTTTGCTTCGTTCGTGCTGGCAAATAATGCCCGTACGTCATCAAAAACGCTTGTGTAGGTAGCTGGGTTACTTCGTGGTGTACGGCCGATTGGACTTTGATCAATGTTGATTACTTTCTCCAAGTCTGAATAGCCAGATATCCGCTTAAATTTACCCGGTTTCTCTTTCGTCCGTGTTAGTTCACGCGAAAGAGCTGGTTTTAATACGCGGTTAACTAACGAACTCTTGCCGGAGCCCGATACACCTGTTACAGCTACAAACTTCCCGATTGGAATCGACGCATCCACATTTTTTAAGTTATTTTCCTGTGCGCCTTCTATCAAAATCGCTCCCCGATCTTCGGAACGTCTCTCAGTTGGAACCGGAATAAATGCTGTACCTGCCAAGTATTGACCGGTAATCGATTCTTTGACTTTCATCACTTCGGTAGGTTTCCCTGCCGCAACAATTTCTCCGCCGAACTCGCCGGCTCCCGGACCGATATCAATCAGATAATCCGCCTGCATCATTGTTTCTTCGTCATGCTCCACCACTATTAGAGTGTTTCCCAAGTCACGCATGCTCTTCATGGATTCAATCAACAAGTCATTATCGCGTTGGTGCAATCCGATTGATGGCTCATCCAAAATATAGAGAACACCTGATAAATTGGAGCCGATTTGTGTGGCCAAGCGAATCCGCTGTGCTTCCCCGCCCGATAAACTGCCGGCAATACGACTCAAGGTGAGGTACTTCAAACCCACGTTTCGCAAGAAAGTCAGCCGAGATTTAATTTCTCTTAAAATCGGTGTCGCAATTTCTTTTTCTGCGCCTTCTAATTCCAACTTTTCGAAAAAGTCAATCGCCGAATCAATGGAATATTGGGTCACTTCCGCGATATTTTCGTTCCCCACTTTAACCGCCAATGCTTGCTCGTTCAAACGTGCACCATGACATTTTTGACAGGCCAGTTCGGTCATGTATTCCCGCATGACTTTACGCGTAAAATCACTCGATGATTCATGATAACGACGGTTGATGTTGTTCATGACCCCTTCAAACGGTATGTTCACATCACGAACCGCGCCAAAATCGTTCTTATGATAAAAATGGAATTTTTTCCCTTTAGAGCCATGCAGAACTAGTTTTTGATGCTCAGCTGGTAAGTCATCAAAAGGAACATCCATCGCAATATCATGTTGCTGGCAGAATTGACGCAACATTTCCGGATAATAATTGGAACTGATTGGATTCCATGGTGCCAGGGCTCCATCGTTAATCGATAGTTGACGGTCCGGAACGACTAAGTCTACGTCCACTTCTAATTTAGACCCTAAACCGTCACATTCTGAACAAGCGCCATACGGTGCATTAAATGAGAACAAGCGTGGTTCGATTTCGCCGACTGTAAAGCCACATTTCGGACAGGCATAGTGTTCACTGAACAGCAGATCCTCTCCATCAATAATAGATATAATCACATAACCTTCCGCTAAACGTAATGCTGCTTCCACGGAGTCATAGACACGCGAACGAACACCGTCTTTTACAACGATTCGGTCAATCACGATGGAAATATCGTGACTGTTATTTTTATTCAATTCGGGAACATCCGTTATATCGTAAAGTTCTTCGTCTACGAGAACGCGAACGTACCCTTGTTTTTTAATTGATTCAAAAACTTTTTTATGTTGTCCTTTTTTACCTCTCACAACAGGTGCTAAAATTTGCATACGTGTCCGTTCAGGCAGCTCCATCACTTGGTTTACAACTTGCTCGGGTGATTGACTGCTGATTTCGGTTCCATCATTCGGACAAATCGGATGACCAATTCGTGCAAAAAGAAGTCTCAGGTAGTCATTGATTTCCGTTACGGTGCCGACTGTTGAACGGGGATTGTTGCTTGTCGATTTTTGGTCGATTGCAATCGCCGGACTCAAGCCATCGATACTATCAACATCTGCTTTTTCCATTTGTCCCAGAAATTGGCGTGCATAAGCTGAAAGACTCTCGACATACCGTCTTTGTCCTTCGGCATATAAAGTGTCAAATGCAAGTGAACTTTTCCCTGAACCTGATAAGCCCGTCACAACCACTAACTGGTCACGCGGGATCGCTACATCGATATTTTTTAAGTTGTGTGAACGTGCTCCGCGCACGATAATCTGATCTTTAGCCATAATCTTCTTCCTTTTAGTTGAGATTCTGTTCCCTACCATCATAACATGTCTACCTCAAAAAGAACACTCGTTCGCACTTAGTTATGTGTATGTGCGGCATGTTCAACTGCGAGGTGTAAAATGTCATAAACATGTGAGTCTTCCTGACTGTATAACATGTTTTTTCCGACGCGTCTGCTCTTTACTAACTTCGCTTCTTTCAATTTTCGGAGTTGATGGGAGACAGCAGATTGTTCCATTTCTAGTGCTTCTGCAATAGCATTTACATGCCATTCTTTCGTTTCTAATAAGTACAAAATCTTAAACCGGGTCTGGTCGCCTAACAGCTTAAACATCTGGACCGTTTGCTTCGTTATTTCTGGATTCATTTTTTCCAATAGCCACCACGCCTCCTCATAGATACTTCTTTCTTATTTTACCAGAAGTAGCCTAAAAGCTACATAATCCCGCTTTCGAATACCTACTGAATACGTCTCAAGTAGAATTTCTTTTTCCCACTTTTACTTGAGACTTTTTGGATAAACTCTCAAGTAAGAATGCGAATGTTGCATTCTACTTGAGCCTGTTCTCTCTAAAAACAAAAAGCCGAGACATCATCGTCTCGACTTTTAGCATTTTTAATTAGTTTAATTCTGAAAGTTCTCCCGTTTTCAGGTAGACAATACGCTCGCAAATGTTTGTTACGTAATCTCCGATACGTTCCAAGTAACCAGATACAGCGATGTAGTCTGTCCCCCCTGGTACGACTTCTGCATCTTTAGCCATTTCTTTCAGACACAATTTATTAATCTCAACGAACAAATCGTCTACTTTTGTATCTGTTTCCGCAATTGTATAAGCTGCTTCCACATCAATACGTACATACGCATCAAGTGAATCTTCAACCATATCCTTCACAACTTTCGCTTGGTCTGCAATTTTCCCTTCTACTAAAGGAATACGCTTGTTGTGAAGTTCTTTAACGCGAATGACAGAACGCGCGATGCTTACAGCATGGTCACCCATACGCTCTAGATCGGAGCTCGCTTTCATAACCGTTACGATTGAACGTAAGTCGCTTGATACAGGCTGTTGTAGTGCGATTAACTTGAAGCACATTTCTTCGATTTCTAACTCTATATTGTTAATTGCCTTATCGTTCTTCTTAACACGATTGGCCGCTTCTTTGTCGTGATTTATGAACGCTTTAACTGCAAGTAAAATATTTTCATTTACCATTAATCCCATTTTGGTAAATTGAGCATGCATGCTTTTTAACTCATCATCATATATTCTTCTCATTACGCGCACTCCTCATTCAAACTGTTTTGTTGCTTTATTTTATCATGAAAATACGGATTACCCAAATCTTCCGGATACATAATCTTCAGTCCGTTTGTCTTTAGGATTTGAGAAAATATCTGTTGTATCATCGAATTCAACGATTTCACCGGTTAGGAAGAAAGCTGTACGATCCGATACACGCGCTGCTTGTTGCATGTTATGTGTCACCATAACAATCGTATACTTGCCCTTCAATTCTTGAACAAGGTCTTCGATTTTAGCTGTAGAAATCGGGTCCAGTGCAGAGGTCGGTTCATCCATTAAGAGTACTTCTGGTTCCACAGCTAAAGCACGTGCAATACAAATACGTTGTTGCTGTCCACCTGAGATACGTAAGGCATTTTTATTCAAATCGTCTTTTACTTCATCCCAAATCGCTGCACCCTTCAAACTACGCTCAACAATTTCATCCAAAGTCGCTTTGTCTTTAATCCCATGTGTACGTGGTCCATAAGCAATATTATCGTAGATACTCATTGGAAATGGGTTTGGATGTTGAAAGACCATCCCCACACGTTTACGTAATTGGTTCACGTCGAAATCCGATGCGTACATATCTTCGCCATCCAACAAGAGACTTCCTTCAATACGGCAACCTGGAACCAGGTCGTTCATACGATTTAAGCTCTTAAGGAATGTCGACTTCCCACATCCGGATGGTCCGATAAAAGCAGTGATTTCATTTTCTCTAATTTCCATATTTAGGTTCTTTAACGCTTGAAAATCTGAATACCAAAGATTCATGTTTGAAATACTTAATTTACTCATTGTTATTTCGCTCCTCTTGTTAATCGATTACTTAACCACGTTGATATAGCATTAATAATCAGTACTAGAATAATCAATACTACCCCTGTAGCGTAAGATTCTTTAACGTGCATCCCTTCACTCGACAACACATACATGTGGAGGGCAAGTGTACGCCCTGATTGGAAAGCATCCGTTGGTAAGTTAGTCGACGTTCCAAGTGTATACATCAACGCCGCTGTTTCTCCAACAATACGTCCGACTGCCAAAATGACACCTGATAAAATACCAGGCATTGCGACAGGTAAAACAACTCTAAATATCGTACGCAGTTTCCCTGCTCCTAAAGCAAAACTACCTTCCCTTAATGAAACATTTACAGAGAGTAATGCTTCTTCAGTGGAACGAATAATGACCGGTAAAACCATAATGACCGATGTTAAGATCCCTGCAATTAAAGAATACTGGAATCCCAAGAAAAGAACAAAGAATAACATCCCGAACAGACCGTAAACAATCGAAGGAATACCGGATAGCGTATCCGTTGCAACACGGATGATGTTAATAAACTTATTGTTCGCATCTGCATATTCAATTAGGTAGAAAGCTGTAAATACGCCAATCGGTGCTGCGATTAGCAAAGCAAAGAACACTACGATGAAAGTTGTTATAATCGCCGGCATCATAGAAACGTTACTTGTTGTGTATTTCCAGGCAAACATCTCTGGAGATAATGCGGAGATACCATTAATAAAGATAAAGCCAATGATATAGAGTAAAGAAGCAAAGGTTATAAAGCTAAAAAAGTACACAAAAAATCGGATTAGTTTCGCTTCCATCTAGATCCCCTTCCTTTTCACGATTGAAAACGCACCGTTAATAATGATAATAAAGATAAACAAAACAACGGCAGTTGCAATCAAGGCTTCACGGTGCTGTCCAGCAGCATATGCCATTTCCAACACAATATTTGTCGTCATTGTACGCACACCTTGTGTCAGACTGGATGGAATACGCGGTTGGTTACCTGCGACCAGGATAACGGCCATCGTTTCACCGATTGCACGTCCCACGCCTAAAATAACAGCGGAGATGATTCCTGATTTAGCAGCTGGAACAACAACACGTAAAACGGAACGTTCATGCGTTGCGCCTAGCGCCACACTACCTTCGTAATAACTTTTCGGCACTGCGCGGAGTGAAGCTTCTGACATACCGATGATTGTCGGCAATACCATAATCCCCAACAAAATAGAAGCCGTTAAAATATTCATACCCGTACCGCCTACCCAACTTTTCATGAGCGGAACGACCACGCGTAACGCAAAGAATCCATAGACAATAGAAGGAATAGCAGCCATCATATTGATTGCAGGCTTCAAAAATTTATAAAGTTTCGGTGGACAAAAGCGCGCCATGAAGACCGAAGTGAATACACCTGTCGGCACACCAATAATAATTGCTCCAATTGTAATCACAATCGAACCAACAATCATTGGTAAAATACCGTATTGTGGTGTTGAGTTAGATGGTGTCCATACTGAACCAAATAGGAACTTCCCGATTCCATAGTCCAACATGAACGGGACGCCACCCTCAAAAATAAAATAAAAAATGACGATGATGGAAATAACTGAAATGGATGCGGAGGCAATAAAGATCCCTTTCATGAAATGTTCCCAAAAATATTTCTTTTGCATGTTTCCCTCTCCCTTACCCTGGGCTTTCCCAAATTGAGCCATTACTTTCTTTTAACCCATATATACCAATACTAGAAAAAAAGGCCAGATACCTGGCCCTTTCATTCGGTCAGAAATTTATTGTACTTCTTCCCATTCTGTTACTTCACCAGTAAAGATTTGACGTACTTGATCAAGTGTCAAACTTTCAATTGTGTTTGCTTTGTTTGTGATAACTGCGATACCGTCCACTGCGATTGC
>LFRM01064234.1_pt1 | contig 10498 bp, 7 predicted proteins | sample 618341 | NCBI WGS metagenome assembly LFRM01 (sample SAMN03654438, study PRJNA283298) | anaerobic digester metagenome | isolation source: pool of bioreactors CSTR01a, CSTR02a, and CSTR03a thermophilic anaerobic... | place: Denmark: Kgs. Lyngby | collected 2014-05-21 | reverse complement strand
CATCAATTAAACCAGTAATAGAATAGACAAGTTCTGATTGACCATTTCCTTCAATTCCAGCAATACATAAAATCTCCCCTTCTTTAACTTCAAAAGAGATATTGTGCAACTGTTTTCTACCAGTATCGTTAGAATTTAGGCTCAAATTCTCTACTTTTAAAACCGTTTTACCTAGATTTGGTTCATCTAAGTCAAAGTTTAAATCAATTTTTCGACCTACCATTAGTTCTGACATCTCTTCAACTGAAACATCATCTACATTATAAGTTCCAATGTACCTACCTTTTCTTAAGATAGTAACTCGATCAGCCACTTCTTTAATCTCGTTCAACTTATGTGTAATAAATATTATTGATTTGCCTTCTCCAATTAGTTGTTTCATAATGTTCATCAATTCATCAATTTCTTGAGGTGTTAACACAGCTGTAGGCTCATCAAAAATCAAAATTTCGTTATTTCGATATAACATTTTAATGATTTCAACACGTTGTTGTTGGCCGACACTGATATTTTCAATTAACTCATCCGGCTCAACCAAAAAATTGTATTTTTTCGAAATCTCTAAGACTTTTTTTCGAGCGTCTGTCATAGAAATCAGTCCGTTTTTAACATCTTCAAGTCCAAGTACCACATTCTCTAAAACCGTAAACTTTTGAACGAGTTTAAAATGTTGATGAACCATCCCAATTCCATAACGGTTTGCGTCGTTAGGGTTATGGATCTTTGCGAACTCCCCATTCACTTTAATTTCTCCATGTTCTGGTTCGTATAAACCAAATAGAACAGACATTAAAGTTGATTTTCCAGCTCCATTTTCACCAAGCAAAGCATGAATTTCTCCTTTGTTAACTTCTAACGTAACATTATCATTAGCAATGATACCAGGGAACTCCTTGGTGATATTGAGCATCTCAATTACTTTCATATTTGATTCTCCTTATCTACTCTATTATAACTGAACGCGCTATCATTTGCTAGATTGAACAAAAAAAGAGAGAATCTTTATTCTCTCCTTTTTATTAAATTTTTCTAAGTATTATTCGAAAATTTCTAAAGTCACTTTTTCAAATGTTAAAGTAGACATAACTTCTTTAACTGTTAAGTTATCGCCTTCTTTTGAATCAGCAATTGAATAAATGCTATCAAGAATGCCATCAGTGTTTTTAGCTAACTTATCATAGATAGCTTTGTAATCAGTTTCAGTAAATGTCTTGAATCTTGAAAAATCACTTGATAAAGAAACTCCGTCTTGATCAGCTCCGTAACGAAGAGTTTTTCCACCTTGGAAATTTCCAGCATAAACAGCTTTTGCAGCGTCATAAACAGATGTTTGAAGACTCTTCATAGCAGAAGTGATAAATAGTTCATCTTCAACTGTTTGATCACTATCTACACCAATTACGAATTTATCTGTGGATTGTTTAGCAGCAGCTAAAACAGATGCATAGATTCCACCACCACACGAGAAGATAACTTCAGTACCTGAATTGTACCAGCTAGCAGCTAGTGTTTGGATTTCTGGAGATTCAACAAATTTACCAGTGTAGTGATATTTAACTTCAACATCAACACCCATTTCTTTTGCAGCATATTCTGCTCCAGAAAGGTATCCATAACCAAAGTTAACAACCGCAGGAACAGCCATACCACCCATAAATCCTAGTTTAGTATAACCATCTTTAACAGCTGCATATCCAGCCAAGAAGCCAGATTGTTCTTCACGGTACAATAGTGATACTGTGTTAGCTCCAACTTTTGGAACATAATTGACTGCTGGCTCAAAGTCAACTGCAATAAATTTAACATTAGGGTATTGGTCTTGAGCTTCGTGAACAGCACCTTCAAATAAGAAGCCTGGAGTAACAATAACTTTAGCTCCTGCTGCAACAGCTTGATCAATTGCAGCTTTATAAACTTGGTCCCCTTCTCCTTGTGGACGAATGTATTGAGCTTTTTCAAGTCCTGCTTCTTTAGCAAACTTGTCTAACCCTTCATAAGAACCTTGATTAAATGATTTATCATCAATCGTTCCTAAGTCTGTAATTAAATACAGATCATTTTCTCCAACAGTAAATTCCGGATCAGTTGGTGTTGGATCAGTTGGTGTTGGATCAGTTGGTGTTGGTGTTTCTTCATCCGTAGTACAAGCAACAAGTGTTAGTGCTACAAATAAAGTTAATAATAGTGTCAATAACTTTTTCATATTTCCTCCTTGAGTCCTTTGACTAGATTTATTGTATAAACTATTGTGGTAATTGTCAATTAACAAATTAATTGGTGTTAATCACCTTCTTGTACTTCATCATCCGGTTTGACATAAACATCTCTAGGTTTACTTCCTTGTACCGGGCCAATTATGCATGCTTCTTCAAGGGCATCTATCATTCGTGCAGCGCGATTATAACCAATTCCAAAACGACGTTGTAAAAGAGAAGTTGATGCTTTTTGAGCCTCAATCACATATTCTTTAACTTCTTCAAATAAAGGATCATTACTAGTTTCTATAAATCCATCATTTCCAGAAACACCATCAAGATTAATGAAAGCATCATCAAAGAACGGTTTTGATTTTTCTTTAACAGCATTAGCAACTCTGGCAACTTCATCATCAGAAATAAACACACCTTGTATTCTGATAGGATGTTGCTCACCAACAGGTTGATAAAGCATATCTCCATATCCTAACAAACGTTCTGCCCCTGTTGCATCTAAAATTGTGCGTGAATCTGTACCACTACTGACAGCAAAAGCAATTCGTGAAGGTATATTTGCTTTAATAACACCTGTGATTACATCTACAGAAGGTCGCTGCGTAGCAACCACTAAATGAATACCTGCCGCTCGTGCTAATTGAGTAATTCGTTGAATTGACGATTCTACTTCTTTACCAGAAACCATCATTAAGTCTGCTAGTTCATCAATAATGACAACAATCGATGGCATTGGTTTTAATGTTTTATCTTGGTTTGCTTTTTCATTATAAGAACTTATGTTTCTAGCACCAACTTTAGAAAATTCATCATATCGATTTTCCATCATCTTAACAATGACATTTAGTGCTTTTGCAGCCATCACAGGATCGGATATTACTGGAGCAATTAAATGAGGAACATCATTAAATACCGCAAATTCTACTTTTTTGGGGTCTATTAATAACAGCTTTACTTCACTTGGTTTGGTCCTTAATAATAATGTTGCTATCATTGAATTTACACAAACAGATTTACCAGAACCAGTCGCCCCGGCAATCAATAAATGTGGCATTCGATTGAGAACACCATAAATATTGGTCCCCATTAAATTTTTTCCTAAAGCTAGTAATAGTTTATCATTTTCCATTTTTAAAGGTATAGATTCGATGAGTTGAATCAACCGAACAGGAGACATTTCAATATTAGGTATTTCAATACCAACAGCATTCTTTCCTGGAATTGGAGCTTCAATTCTAATTTCTTTAACAGCAAGTTCCATCATAATGTTATCTTGTAATGATTGAATTCTAGATACTTTCACAGAAGAATCTAAACGAAGTTCAAACTTAGTAACAGCTGGACCAATATGTGTTTCAATGATCGTAGCCTTAATACCAAATGTCTCCAATATCTCAATTAGCTTAAGTCCTTTTTGAGAAGCACTTGTATTATTTGCTAGTGAACCCTTAAATGAAGTAGGATTATCCAATAGAGCTAAAGAAGGTAGTTCATACTTTGAGTCTTGTTCCACAATTCCAGTCGAATCACTTAAAGTTTTCTGATTTTCTTTCTCTTCAATTTTTGGTTTTAACTGAACTTTTTTAGAAACTGGTTCTGCTTCAATAAATGTTACCTTTGAAGGGGTTTTGCTATTAATTTCTTTCTTCAAAGCAGTCGCCATGTCAATTGGCTCAAACTCAACAAAGACATCCATATCTTCATCTTCTATGTAATCGTCTATATTAAGTTGCTTTGGTCTATCTTTCTTCCATTTAAACCCTGATTTTTTCATTAATGGTTTCAGTTTAACGTCTTTGTTCCAGATTTTCTCCTGCAACTCTGATACCGAAGGATAAAAATATAGAATCAATGCGAGGACCATTAAGAAGCCAACCATAATCATAGTGCCAACGCGATCAAATAAATATGTAAACAAACCGTAAAACAACGCTCCAAAAATGCCACCTTGCGCCTTGATGCTTCCATTATATACACCATTTAAATCCTTAAAATAAGTCTGAATTACATTCATTCCTTTTAAAGAATTGTCTGAACTTAAAACAAATAAGAGACTTAAACTAATCCATAAGAAAAAAACCGCAAGCTTTTGTTTTGATGATAAGTTAATTCCTTTTCTACGAAAGATCCATGCAATAGAAGCAAAAATCACGAGAGCAAAATAGATAACTGGTAAATCTCCAAAAAGCAATTTTGTGCAATTCGATAAGAAAACACCGATAGCACCTAACTCAAACATACCTAGCAAGGAAAGTATTATCAGTGAAAGCGAGATTACAAAAACCCAAACAGGTGCCAATGTTTGTTTTTTGCGTTTTCGATAGGTTCTTTTTGTTGTTTTTTTTCTACTCATAGTTTTCCTTATGGGTTTATTTCAATAATAACAGGTAAAATCATCGGTCTCTTACCAGTCATTTTTTGTACATATTTAACCATTTGTTCTCTAGCTTCTGTACGTGCTGCCATGTTTTCATAACGTTTTTCTGCAACTTGCTTCAGTATTACTTGTTCCATTATTTTTCCGCATTCTTTGACTACATAATCAGCATCTTTGAGATAGATAACGCCGCGAGACTGGACATCTGGTCCACCCAATATTTCTTTTGTTTGAAAGTCAATCACAATTCCAATAATAATTGCTCCATCGGTGGCAAGAGATTCTCTATCACGTAAGACTAAACCTGATGAATCAAGAGATTCATTTCCATCAATTAGGACTTCTTCGATAGTGACAAATTCAGACATAGATTTAAACTGACCATCTTCAAAAGTCGCAACCTGACCATTGTCCAAAACAATGATGTGATCTGCATAATATCCTCTATTAAGAGCTAATGTTGCATTATTAACAAGTTGTCTATAATCTCCTTTAAGTGGAATGTAGTATGATGGTTTAAGTAGCTGCAACATCATCTTTAAGTCTTCTGCAGATGGATGCATAGTTAAAACATCTTCTCTATTCAATGTCGCAACATGAACTCCATCTTTGTACAATTCATCTTCCATTTTCGAAGCATCTTTTTCAGCACCAGGTACAACAGGCGAACAAATAACGACTGTGTCGCCTTCTCTTAAGCGGATTGTTGAATGATCTCCTGTTGCTATAGTGTGCATTAACCTAAAAACCTTAGGACCTTGTTCACTGACAACAATTATTACATCATCTAAGTCATTGTGAAAGGAAGGATTTCGAATTTCCATTCCAACAGGAAATTGAAAATACTTTAATTGAGATAAATTGTTTAAATATTGACGTTGATTTTCATTCGCAAAATAAAGCTTTCTTTTGTGTTTTACAGCAAGGTCAATCACTTCCATGAGTCTAAATAAATTTTGTTCATAAAGAGTAACTATAACTCTGCCTTCACTATTTTCAATATATCTTTCAAGTTGAGAAGAAATCCTGTGACGCGGTGATGTGAATCCTGGACGATCACTTGATTTTGATTCTGTCATCAACATTAAAACATTTTTCTTACCTAAATCCGCAAATTCAGTAATATCACAATCATACGGTGACGATTCACTAATATCAAAATCGATGATATATTCACTGGCATGAACAATATATCCTTGCTCAGTATAAATAGCGATACCGAAAGTATCAGCAATAGAATGCGTTAATCCAAACGTTTTCACTTTCAGCTTCCCGACATTTAGATTTCCGTATCGTTTAATTCTATGTACTTTATATCCCTTAAGCCCATGAGATTTTAATATTGAATCAATGACCAAAGCAGTAAAAGGTGCAGTGTAAATTGGAATATTAATTTCTTTGATTAAGTATGGTAAAGCTCCCATCACATCATCGTGTGCATGAGTAATAAAAATCCCAAGTATTTTGTGTTGATTCTCTACAAGATATTGAAAATTAGGGATAATCATTTCTACGCCTAAAACATTATTTTCAGGATACTTTAACCCCGCGTCAATGATGATAATCTGTTCATTTATTTCTATAACAGTCATATTACGACCATCTTCATCAAGACCACCAAGAGCCATGATTCTTACTTTTTCCATTATATTTCCTCCAAAACCTTCTCAGCTAATTATACACCATCCAACTTTATTATCCAATCTGTTAATTGTTACTTTACTAACTCACCAGAAAGATACCAAGTCTTCACTTTATTGATTTTTACTCTAACTATGTCGCCTATATTAATATCATCTGCTTTGAAATTAACAACTTTTGAAGAAGGCGTATAACCTGTATAAATGGATTCATCTTTTTTTGAAAAACCATCAACTAGAACTTCCACTGTTTGATTGATATATTCTTGGTTTCTTTCTAACGAATATTTTTTAACAAGCTCATTTAACTGCAATAATCTCTTCTTGTTTTCTTGAGGTGAGTTGACTGATTCCATATTAGCAGCAGGTGTCGAGTTGCGTGGAGAAAAGATAAATGTATAAGCATTGTCGTACTTGCAATGGTTGAAAACATCAAGTGTTTTTTGAAAATCATCCTCTGTCTCATTTGGAAACCCTACAATAATATCGGTTGAAACCGCACAATTAGGAATTGCTTTTTTTATCTTATCAAATAAAGTTAAATACTCTTCTTGTGTATATCTTCTACCCATCAATTTTAAGACTTTGTCACTGCCGCTTTGAAGTGGAAGATGAATGTAAGGCATTATGTTTGGATGTTTAGCTATAACATCAATCATTTTATCGGTGAAGTCCCAAGGATGAGAAGTCATAAAACGAACTCTTGGAATACCGGTATTTGCGATAGCTTCTAACAGCGTCGCAAACCCATCTTGCGTTTGTCGGTCTTTTCCATAAGCATTAACATTTTGTCCTAGTAAAGTAATTTCTTTGTAATTATCTAATACGAGTTGATTCACTTCTTCGATAATATCTTCTAACAATCGTGATCGTTGTTTTCCACGTGTCATCGGGACGATACAATAAGTACAGAATTTGTCACACCCATACATAATGTTTACCCATGCTTTGTGTTTTTGAGCTCGTGTTGAAGGAAGGTTTTCTATAATGTCACCTTCTTCTGAGAATACTTGTACAGTTCGCTCTTTAGTAAAATGCGCTTGTGTTAATAAATCAGCCAAATGATGTATGTTATGCGTGCCAAATATTAAGTCAACTTGAGGATATGTTTTTAAAATTTTCTTAACTATAACTTCTTCTTGAGTCATACATCCACAAACCCCAATAATCACATCTGGATTAGCTGTTTTAATATGCTTTAACTGACCAATTTCTCCAAATACCTTATTATTTGCGTTTTCACGAATTGAACATGTATTAAGTAAAATTACATCAGCTTCTTCAATCGATGATGTTTTAGTATAACTCATCTGTTCAAGAATACCTGCTAAAACTTCAGTATCTCTTTCGTTGGCTTGGCATCCGTATGTTCGAATGTAGTAACTTTTATGTTTACCAAGAATCTTTTGATCCTCTGATAAATTGAAGGTATTGTAAATAACTTCTGATTGTTCGATTCTTCTTCTTTTTGCATCATCATAAGATGGTAATTGCCAATTTTTTTTCATATATCTCCTTTATCGATTGATTAAAAAAACCAGGATGCCCTGGTTTTCTTACTTAGATTTGTTCAATAGCTGATACTGGACAAGTCGGAATGCAAGCTCCACAGTCAATACAAAGGTCTACGTCACATTCTGCTTTCCCATCAGCATTCATTTCGAGAGCACTTGTAGGACATACGGAAATACATGCTTCACATCCGATACATGTATCTTGATCTACTCTTACTGGCATATTCATACCTCCTTAACGGATTTAATTATACCAGTATAACTTTTTCTGTTCAATACCTTCTAAATTAATCTTTCTGAAAATACAATGTATTCAAGGTCTTGCTTCTGATTTTCAATTACTTTTATACGTTCAATGTGCTCACAACGTCTATTAACAACAGTTAGAAGAACAGCATTCAACATGGCTTCACCAGTTGCTACTGTGTAATGTGTCTTTTCACCATTTTGTCTACGAATTACCTCATTAATATCTCTGCCTAGAATTGAATGAATAACACCAGTCATTCCGACATCACTAATGTAACCACAACCTGAATCTACAGTTTCATCAGAAGTCGTAACATGAGTATGGGTGCCGACAATTCCAACACAATTCATTTTATATGTATGAAAAAACGTTAGTTTTTCACCTGTTGTTTCTCCATGAAAATCAACAAACAGCATTTCATCACGATTGATATATTGTTTCATAGTATCAAAAGGTGATTCTGTGATATTATCCATAAAAGCTTCTCCAGAAATATTAAGAATACGCAGAATTCCCTCACTTGTCATTAGCTGTATTGAGGACTTACCTAAATCGGAAGGAGTCATGTTTTCTGGACGAATTAAGCGATCTAAACAATCAATTTCTTGCTTAATTTCGCTTTTCGCAAATGCATGGTTCCCCAGTGTTACACAATGAACACCTAATCGTATAAACTCTTGATAGATTTTAGGCGTAATACCTTTTCCGTGGGCAGCATTCTCACCATTAACAATAACTACTTCCGCTTTTGTTTTCTTAATGAGTGAACTTAAAGAAGATTTAAGAATACGACGTCCAGGTTTCCCACAGACGTCGCCTATAAAAAGAATATTCATTATTTAGCAATCTCTTGCTTGCGAACTTCACGGATCACAGTGACTTTAATTTGTCCTGGATATGTCATATTTTGTTCTATCTGATCACGTATTTCACGTGCTAATAACGTTGCTCTGGTATCATCAATCTTATCAGGTAAAACCATAACACGGATTTCCCTACCCGCTTGAATGGCATAGGTTTGTTCAACGCCATCAAAGGACTTAGCAATATTTTCTAATTGTTCAAGACGTTGGATATAGTTTTCGTAGCTCTCATATCTAGCGCCAGGACGAGCAGCTGAAAGAGTGTCTGCTGCAGAAACTAAATTCGAAATCAATCCCGATTTAGCAACATCACCATGATGGCTTTCGATAGCATTGATAACTACAGGGTTTTCTCCATATTTCTTGGCTAATCGAACACCTAACTCAACATGTGTCCCTTCTACTTCAAAATCCATTGCTTTTCCAATGTCGTGTAGTAATCCCGCACGTTTAGCTAATGTTTGGTTTAATCCGAGCTCAGCTGCCATCATGCCTGCTAAATAAGCTACTTCCTTACTATGTTGTAATGCGTTTTGGCCATACGATGTACGATACTTAAGACGACCTATCATCTTAACCATTTCTTTATCGATACGATTAATTCCTAATTCATAAACGGTGTCTTCACCAGCTTTTTGAATTGTTCGGTCTAAATCTTGAGATACTTTTGTTACTACCTCTTCGATTCTACCAGGTTGAATTCTTCCATCCTTTATCAGTATTTCAAGTGCTTGCCTTGCAATTTCTCTCCGTATTGGATTGAAACAAGAAATAGTGATAACTTCAGGAGTATCATCAATCATTAAGTCAACTCCCGTAGCTGCTTCAATAGCACGAATGTTTCTACCTTCTCGACCAATAATTCTACCTTTCATTTCTTCATTTGGTAATTGAACAACGGAAATAGTCCGCTCAGTGACTTCATCTTGAGAAAAACGGTCAATAGCATTTGCTAATATATCTTTTGCAATAAGTTCAGAAGTTCTTTCAGCTTCTTCTTCTTTCTCACGAATCAATGTAGCAACTTCATTTTCCATTTGTAATTCTACTTTTTGCAGAATTTGTTGACGAGCCTCTTCATGTGTTAAATTAGAGACTTTTTGTAATTCAATGATCTGTTGATCAATTTGAGCTTGTAGCTCAAGTTCCATCTTGTCTAATTGTTCATATTTTGCATTTAACTTTTTGGTTCTGTCTTCAAGACTTTGTTCAGAGCTTGTTAAAGATTTCTCTCTCGCAACAATTTGATTTTCTCTGCGATCAAGACGATTCTCATAATTTGTTAACTCAGATCTTCGTTCTTTATTTTCTTTCTCTGCAGCTAGCTTTAACTCATAAACTTGTGTTTTACCTTCTAAAACAGCTTCTCTAATAACATTATCTGCTTCAATTCTTGAATTTTCTAACAATGCCTTAGTTTCTTGTTTGGTACGATTGTAACCCAATTTGCTGAGAACAATCATCACGATAACCCCTAAAATTAATCCAATTAAAACAAACATGATGGAAAGTAATGCATCAAGTGGCATATTTTTCCTCCATTAATATTTTTAAAAAAAGAATAAAATAACTTTATTCTTTATTTTTTAATTATAGAATATTTATCAAGAATTAACAAGGGTAAGACAAATGATTATTTATTAT
>LFRM01193055.1_pt1 | contig 10502 bp, 8 predicted proteins | sample 618341 | NCBI WGS metagenome assembly LFRM01 (sample SAMN03654438, study PRJNA283298) | anaerobic digester metagenome | isolation source: pool of bioreactors CSTR01a, CSTR02a, and CSTR03a thermophilic anaerobic... | place: Denmark: Kgs. Lyngby | collected 2014-05-21 | reverse complement strand
CCAAAGGCGCAAGCTATACGGGGCTCACTCAAGGAATCACCGTTGTCGCAGGCGGCGGCGATGCCCAGCTAGGCTGCATCGGCGTTGGCGTCGTGGACAATGCACAGGCCGCTGTATTCGGCGGAAGCTTTTGGCAATATGAGTGCAATACCGTCAGCGGACAAACCGATCCCGGATGCCGCGTTCGCGTGAATTGTCACGCCGTTCCAGGCGTGTGGCAATATGAGGCACTTGCCTTTAAGCCCGGCATGGTTATGCGCTGGTATCGCGATGCCTTCTGTCAAGAGGAAGTACGTCAAGCAAAAGAACAGGGCGTTGACCCCTATCAACTCATGAACCAAGAGGCAGAGAAAATCCCCGCTGGCTGCCATGGGATGCTATGTACCTTTAGCGATGTGATGAACTATATCTCATGGAAGCACGCAGCACCCACATTCACCAATTTCAATTTCGACCCTGCCAAGTTCAACAAATACACCTTCTACCGTGCAATCATGGAGAATACCGCCATGATCACAAAGGGTCATTTGGAACTTGTTTATGAAGCCACCGGCAATTCTCCCAAAGAGATTGTTTTCGCAGGCGGCGCAAGCAAGGGTGATATATGGTGCCAAATCCTAGCGGATGTGCTCGGTCTGCCTGTCAAGGTGCCGGTTGTCAAAGAAGCAACTGCACTCGGTGCAGCAATCCTTGCAGGCTATGGTGTCGGGATATACGATGACATTAGCGCAACGGCCAGAAACCTTGTCAAGTGGGATAAAACCTTTATCCCAAGCGAGGATAATCACAAGACCTACGAGGCAATGTATGAGCCATGGCGCGCGGTATACAAGGCCCAGCTGGATTTATCCAATCAGCATATCACCAACCATATGTGGGCTGCCCCCGGTCTTTAAATTGATGTGAGGAGTGACATGAACATGTTTATTATCAATGAGAACGAGAGAGAATACCGATTTGGAAACAGTGGTCCAAAATATCTGATGAAAGGTCCTCGCAGCAATTTTGCCATTGTTCAATTTCAGGCAGGAGAGGATTTTAAAGCGCACTACCACAATGTAATGGAGGAAAACTTCTTCATTCTTGAAGGTACTGTCGATATCATTGTGGATGGTGTCGTCCATAAGCTCACGCAAGGCGACTTGATCCATATTGAGCCGGGCGAAATCCACTATGTCATCAACAACTCCGATGCGGCTGTTAAAATGATTTCGACCCTTGCTCCCTTCACCGATCCAGATAAGGTCGAAATCGAAAACTATACCTATTAACCGCTGTGTTCAGCACTAAAAGAGGTCGTCCCTTTGATGGGGATGACCTCTTTGTTTTATCAACTTGATACTTCCTCAAGCAACAGCATTTCACCGCCGCGCTCACCTTATCCGTGGTTTGCCATTCATCAAGACTGCACGATTTTCCATCAATCAGTTTCAAATCATACCTTGTATATTGATTTCACATACGATAATATGATAGGGAAACAATGAGATAAAATCACATGGCCGCTTCATACCAATCTAAAAATGGAAAGGTGATAGATATGGAGAGATACATCATAGAGGAAAATGGAATCACGTTAGTTTTTGAAGTCACAGATGAGAAGGATGTGCGCTTTCTGCATTTCTCCAGCTTGCCTTTTGACGAATGCACATTGGCAGATGAAAAAGATCGCTATGCCTATCGTATGTTTGAATTTCAAGCGACTGGATTTGGGCGAGGCGAAAACCACGGCCTTAGGTATATGCAGAACAAACCCGGCATCGATATGACCTATGTGAATCATACAACCACTACAAACGAGCAAGGCAAACGCCTTGATATTGTGATGGAGCATCAGCCCAGCGGCTTATTGGTCAGAAGCGTCTTTCAATTCTATAGCGGGCTGTCCCTCACGCGCTGCTGGAAGGAAATCGAAAACGTCGGCAATGAGCCGCAAGGGTTGGAGTATATTTCGAGTTTTGCATTGACAGGCATCTCCAAGGAAGGCATCAAACCGGACGAAGAAAAGCTCCTGATGCACATCCCCTATAATGGCTGGGAAGCGGAAGTGCAGTGGCTGACCAGCACATTGCCCGAGCTTGGCTTTCATCATTTAGCCGATGCAGGCAATTCCTGCACCCGCATACAGCGAACCAATGTCGGTTCATGGTCATCGGGCGAAACTCTGCCCATGGCCTGTTTGGAGAACACAGAAACCTCCTCCATGCTATTTTGGCAGATCGAAACCAGCGGCGGCTGGCATTGGGAAATTTCCGATATGGTCGGCGAGTTGGTGCTCAATATCAGCGGACCCTTCGAAATCGAGCATCACTGGTGGAAGAACCTTGCACCGGGCGAGACATTCATTGGCGTTCCTATTTGCATTGGCAGTGTGATCGGCGGGATCAACGAAGCGATGCGCGAACTCACCCGCTACCGCAGAAGAATTCGCAGACCAAATGCGGACAATGAGAACCTCCCTGTCATCTTCAACGACTATATGAACTGCCTCTGGGGCAACCCCACAACTGAAAAGGAATTGCCGATGATCGATGCTGCAGCAGAAATCGGCTGTGAGTATTACGTGGTCGATGCCGGCTGGTATGCGGATGGCGAGTGGTGGGATGCGGTCGGCGAATGGCTCCCCTCGCAGGTTCGTTTCCCCGGTGGTTTTACCGAGGTCATGGATCATATCCATGCAAAGGGCATGATTCCCGGCGTTTGGCTGGAAATCGAGGTCATGGGCATCCATAGCCCCAAGCTCAAGGATACAGACGATTCGTGGTTCTTCATGCGCCATGGCAAACGAATAATCGATCGTGATCGCTATCAGCTTGATTTCACTAACCCCAAGGTGCGTGATTTCGCCGCATCGGTCATCGACCGCGTTGTGAATGAATACGGCGTTGGCTATATCAAGATGGATTACAATATCAATGGCGGTGTCGGCACAGAGCAAGGCTCCGACAGTTTTGGCGACGGCTTGCTAAAGCACACGCGCGCTTATCAAGCGTGGCTGGATCAGATATTCGCGACCTATCCTGACCTTGTGATTGAAAACTGCTCCAGCGGCGGCATGCGCATGGACTATTCCATGCTGTCTCGCTACTCCATCCAGTCAACCAGCGATCAAACCGATTACCTGAAATATGCAGTGATTGCCTCCAACGCGCCCACTGCCCTAGCCCCCGAGCAGTCCGCGATCTGGAGCTATCCGCTCAAGACCAGCACACGCGAGGACATCATCTTCAACAGCGTCAATGCACTCCTCATGCGCATTCATCAAAGCGGTGATACCAGCCAGCTGACTGATGATAATCGCGCGCTGGTCGCCGAGGGCATTGCATACTATAAATCCATTCGTCATAACATCAAACGCGCCATTCCGTTTTGGCCGCTTGGGGTATCTCATCAAGGAGCAGAATGGGTGAGTTTGGGGCTCGATGTCGGCACGAAACTGTACATTGCCGTGTGGCGTATCCATTCAACCAAGAATGTCATCACCTTGAAAGTGCCGCAAATCAAGGGCAAAGACGCAAGTATCTCCTGTAGATTCCCAGCTACGGATCAACAGCTTCGTTGGTCTGCAAGCCCTGTGGATGGCACCATTTCAATTGAATTACCCAACGACATTATGGCCCGCATCATAGAGATTGACTTGCCGCAAACGGAGGCGTAATATGCAACGAAAGCAAAACATCATCCCATTATCAAACGTCAAAATCAATGGAGGCTTTTTAGCCGATATCCAAAACCTCATTGCCAGCGAAGTCCTCCCCTATCAATGGGCAGCGCTGAATGACGAGATTCCAGACGCCCAGCCAAGCCATTCCATCCACAACCTTGAAATTGCCGCTGGAAGAAGCACAGGCGAATTCTACGGTGAAGTGTTTCAGGACAGCGATTTAGCCAAATGGCTGGAAGCCGCTTGCTATTGCATGATCATCAAACCAGACGACGCGCTTCAACAGAAGATTGATTTTGCTGTAGAACTCATCGCCGATGCACAAATGGACGACGGCTATCTCAACACCTATTTTTCTGTAATGGCTCCCGAAAAACGCTGGACGGATTTGCAGGAATGCCATGAAATGTACTGTGTCGGGCATTTTATGGAGGCCGCCGTTGCACACTATCAGGCCACAGGCAGCCACCGGATGCTTGACATCATGGAGCGCGCATTTGATCAGATGGCCTCTGTCATCGGGCCCGAGGAAGGAAAAATCCACGGCTACCCAGGGCATCCCGAAATAGAGCTTGCACTGATGCGCATGTATGAAGTGACTGGCAAAGAGAAGTATGCCGCTTATGCTGATTATCTGATGGATGTGCGCGGCAAACAGCCCTTCTTCTACGACGAAGAGCAACAAACGCGTGGGTATATCAAATACCCCGAGAACATCCCCTTTGGGCGAAAATATACCCAAAGCCATATGCCCGTTGTCGATCAGGTGGAGGCCGCAGGGCATGCAGTCCGTGCGCTCTATCTGTTCTCAGGCGTATTGGATGCTGCTGCACACTATGATCATTCCGATCTTCTGCATACGATGAATGCCGTCTACGAGGATATCACGACCAAGAAAATGTTTATCACAGGCGGTGTGGGATCAACGCATGTCGGCGAAGCGTTTACAAGTGCTTACGACCTTCCAAACGCGCTTACCTACAATGAAACCTGTGCTTCCATCGCATTGGGTATGTTTTCCGATCGGCTATGCCGCTTATATGGCCAAGCCAAATATGCAGACGTGCTTGAAAGAGTCCTATACAACGGCATCATTTCAAGCATGAGCATGGATGGCAAGCGGTTCTTCTATGTGAATCCGCTACAGGTCAACCCTGCGATTCAAAACAACAATCCCGACTACAATCATGTCAAGACCGAGCGTCAGCAGTGGTTTGGCTGCGCATGCTGCCCGCCCAATGTGGCACGCTATTACATGAGCGTTGGCGACAAACTCTATACCTCCTGCGAGGATACGCTATTCGTCAATTTATATGCCCAGAGTGAGGTTTGCTGGGACAGCAACAAGCTTGCCCTGCATACGAATTACCCTGCCGACGGCAATATCCGCATTGCCTGCGAGTGCGCCAAGCCCTGCAAGGTATGTCTGCGCATTCCTGATTGGTGCGAGAACTACACACTCAGCGGCACGGCAGATGCGCTAAGCGAGAGCGGCTATCTAGAGGTTGAGCTTCTGGAAGGAACGCATACGTTTGAACTGCATCTAGAAATGAAGCCCAAGCGCATCTGGTCAAACACGCTTGTTTCGGCAGATGCAGGCCGCGTTGCCTTACAGTACGGACCAATCGTCTACTGCATTGAGAGCGCGGATAATGGAGATCGAATTGATGAGCTTTGCATTTTGCATGACAGCGACATCAACATCATTGAAAACGGCTTTGCTTGGGGGCTTCCCGAGCTTGAGGTCAACGGAGTGCGCGAGCACCTCTCAGGTCCTCTCTACTGCGCCAAACCACCCACCCAAGTCCCCGTCAAGCTGCGGCTCGTCCCCTATTTTGCATGGGGCAATCGCGGCAAAGGTGAAATGTCTGTATGGATTCGCGAACGCTAAACATAAAACAAACGGCTCGGATGTGAACACTCACGTCCGAGCCGTTTTATCTATCAATTTTTATCATTCGGCAAAGCTTTTCGAAATTCTGATGGTGTGACACCGTAGCGCCGCCTAAACGCTTTCCCGAAGTAATTGGCATTGCTATAGCCCAGCTTGTCAGATATTTCCTGGATTTGCATATTGGGATTCATTAGATATTCTCTTGCTTTCTCCAAGCGAACTTTGAGCACATATTCATAAATCGGACAGCCATATTCCTCGCGAAATAGTCTGCTCAGGTATTCCTTGCTAAAATAGAATTTATCCGTTAGCTCCTTAATGGAGATATCCCTTTGATAATTGCGATCAATATAATCACGAACCGTTGCGATGATCTCTGTAGGGGTGAGTTCATTCGCATCTAGGCTATCCTCAGGCAGACGATCAATGGCAACCTTTAGCGCCTTCATAATTTCATCACGATCCAGCGGTTTGAGGAGATAATCAACGACATTATACTTAATTGCAGCATGTGCATATTCAAAATCGTCATATCCACTGATGACAATAAACTGACTTTCTGGGTAGAGTCCACTGGCTGATGCTAAAAAATCTTTGCCATTCATCACAGGCATGTTCATATCAACAAACACGATATCCGGATTCAGGCGTTCCATCAGTTCCAGTGCTTCTTTTCCATTGTATGCGGAATACGGTTCATGCGCATGGAGATTTTCCCAATCAATCAGCGATTGAAGCGCAACATGGATGGGCATTTCATCGTCAATGATCAGTACTTTGAACATTCTTCATTACCTCCAATGGAATTATCATAGTGATTTTGGTTTGACGCGGAGCATCCGAGCTCGTTATTTTTATTCTAGCAGATCCATTGTACAATAGTTTGAGGCGACTCGCAAGATTTGTGAGCCCGATGTTTTGTGGATTGAATGTGGTCGGCTTATCAAGCGCCACCCGTAATTCCTCTATCTTGTCAGGACGAATTCCGTATCCGCTGTCACTAACAGAAAGATAGACATTGCTATGCAGAACCGAGCATTGTATTTTAACATGTATGGTATCCACATCATTGGTGAAGCCATGCACAATGGAGTTTTCCGCAAGCGACAGCACGCCAAGCTTGGGAACATTCAATTCGCGAAGCCCTGCGTCCACGATTAGCTCATAGGTCAGCTTATCCCCAAAACGCGCCTGCTGGAGCATCAGGTATTTCTCTATGTTATCCAGTTCTGTATCAAGCGTTGTGAGATTGCCGCCGCGAATGGTATAGCGCAAAATCCCCGCCAGCGCTGTGACCATTTTGTAGATTCCCTCCTGTTTGTTGACAATCGCTTGGGTTGAGATGGCCTGCAATGTGTTAAAGAGGAAATGCGGGTTCATTTGCGCTTCAAGCGCAACGAGCTTTGCCGTTCGTTCGTTGAGTTCGGCGATATAGGTGCTTTCAATCAGCGTATTAACGCTCTCGATCATATTGTTGACGTCCTCAGAAAGCCCGATAATCTCGTAACTGCCTTCCAAATGCGCTTTTGTTTTGAAGTTTCCTGATCCGACACTACGCAGGCGATGCGCCAATTCAGACAGCGGTGTGGTGATGAATCTCACCCAATAGATGACCAACAGCATCGCAAACATCGCCAACGCAATGCCCAGTACAATGGAAAGATTTCGGGTAGTATTCAGATAGGCATTGATAACCGCCTTGGGTTTTAAAGCTGCCAAATAGAGGCTATAATTGCTTTTTGCACTGATGCAAAGCATATCTATGCCATTGATCTTTGTGGAAAAGCTACTGGATTCAACCGATAGATCCGTGAGCCGCGAAGGCATCGATTCGCTATCCAAATCAATGCCCGAGTAATATATATTCTGCCGCTCGTCCACCAAGCAAAGATATTCACCTTGAGCGATATGGCTTTGGGACATGGAGCTGATAATATCATCATTCACGGTAAATCGTACAACCGCAAGCAATGTATCCTGCGGGGAGTTCACAATACCACGCGTAATGGATAAGAATCCATCGCCTTCATCCTGCATGATGCTGCAAAAATCGGGCTTTGACGTAAATTGATCATAGCCTGCGAAATTCAGCGCAGTGATATTTTCACTTGTACTCACTTTACGAAGCTTCGAGTTCATGGAAAAGCAAGTATCGATATTGATCAGATACAAATCATACGTCAACAGGTCCCGTCTGGAATAGAAAATGGCCTTGAGCGCATTCTCAATAATTTGGCGCTGCTCGTAGTCAAGCGGTGTTGTTTGAGTCAGAATGCTCATGAACTCCGAATTGTTGCGCAGCTGCAAAGAAAAGGTACGCAATTCAGAAATGTAATCATCTAGTTGCTGACGTTCCAGTTCAAGCACGCGGCTCATAGCAGATATCTGCTGTTCTTTATTGGAGTTTGCCTGTGCAAGATAGTTATACACAACCATCAGCATCATGACCACCGCAACCGACAAGCTCACCAGTATGCTGAGCTGACGCTGAATCGTCGTATGGTTTCTCCACATTCGAAATCTCTTCGTTACTCTATTATGCATGCACAATCATACCTTCTACTCATTTTTCATCATTATACACCAAATATACAATTCCCGCATATTTTTACGCATGTTTTCCCGATAATTATAGCCTTTTGGTAAACATTTTTCCAGTCATGCCATGAAACAGTGCACAATTATGCATATTTTCGTTTAACATTTTACCTTTTATAAGTGAAAACGATGAGGTACAATGTAAATATGATTAGGGAATGAAAAAATCCCTTGTTTAAAAATTAAATGGAGGTAGGACAATGAAGAAGTTTATTGCAATGTTACTAATGGTATCTATGATGTTGACCATGATTTCCACCGCCGCTTTTGCGGATGATTCGGCAGAAATCTACATGTTCATCAACTCTCCCGAGTATGCTGATGCAGTTGAAGAATTGATCGCAGCTTATAAAGAGGTTGCTCCGAATGTAACCATCAACTATGAAACCACACAGAATGACTATCCAACTCTATTAAAGACCAAGATTAACGCAGGCGAATGCCCTGACATCTTCGCAACCACTTCTGGTAAGGAAATCGTTTCTTATCTGGATTACTCCTATGACTTCTCAGCAGAAGCTGCAGCAGCCGCTATGACAGATCCTGTCAAGAGCGTTATGATGTACGGCGAAGAAGTTCACGGTTTCCCCATCAAGGGCAACTACTTTGGTATCATCTACAACAAGGCAATCTTCGAAGAAGTCGGCCTTGAGTTCCCCACCACCTTCTCAGAGCTTGAAAAAGCCTGCGAAGCAATCTCCGCAGCTGGCTACACTCCCTTCTCCACCGGCTTTGCTGAGTGGTGGGTGTACAAGCATGTCATGCAGCATTTCGTAAACGCTGCTGGCGATTCCGAAGCGATTGTTAACTCCATCGTTGCCGGCGAGTCCACGATCTCCGATCATCCCATGATTTATGACAACTTCTTCAATTTCATTGATCTCGTTGTTAAGTACGGCGATGCAAAGCCCCTAGAGTGCGACCTTGCTGGCGAAGAAGCCGCAATCGGCACTGGCAAAGCAGCTATGATCCTTGGCCAAGGCGCATGGGTTGAAGATGACATTCTCGCAATTGATGATGCATTCCAACTCGGCTTCAACGGCTATCCCGTAAGCGAAGATCCTGCAGATTGCATGATCATTGCAGGCTCTGACCAAGCACTCCGTATCAACAAGGATTCTGCAGTGTTGCAGGACGTTCTTGACTTCGTTAACTGGTGGTACACCAGCGATTACGGCAAGGCATGGTTCACCAATGTTGCAGGCGTTATTCCTCCAGTCGTAGATGCAGCAGCTCCTGACAAAGAAGTTGTAAAGCAGGGCCAAGTGCTCGAGGCTGAAAAGGGCGCAGGCGCAGTTTCCATCGTATATTCCACCGACTCTTTCCACGAGGCTTGCGGCGTGATCTTGCAGTCCTACATCGGCGGCAACGTCACCAAGGACGAGGCTTGTGCACAGATCGAAGCAAAATGGATGGATCTGGACGGCACAAAGTAATCAGCTTGCTATCATAAGCAAAACCACAGGCCACGCTGTATCTTTGGATATGGCGTGGCCTGTATTCAAGAATTCACATCGAATCTATCGTAAGGAGGGATTGCCGTGCGCAGAAATAACAAAAGTGCCATTTCGCAAAACGCACTCAAGGAAACACTGCTTTTTACGCTTCCCGCGCTGATCTGTGTCATCATTGTTATTTATATTCCATTNNTATTTATATTCCATTTGTTATGGCTGGCTATTATTCTCTTACAGAGTGGAATGGCATTTCCAAGACACCGATTTTTATTGGTCTTGAAAATTTCAAAACAATTTTCTCTTCTGGTAGTCCTGAGTTTTTGAATGCGATTGCATTCACAGGAAAATACACAATGCTATTTGTTGTCTTTACCAATATCTTCGCACTCGGTATTGCCGTAGCGCTTTCAAAAAAGTTTCGACTTGCCAATTTCCTCAGAGGCATGTTCTTCGTGCCCTATATCATGAGCATGATTATCGTAGGCTTTATCTGGAAATTCATTTTTACACAGGGCTTTGAGAAGCTCTATGAATTCACTGGATGGAATATCTGGGCATTGAGCTGGCTTGGCGATGACAAGCTCGCATTCTGGTCGGTTCTATTTGTAGGTGTTTGGCAATCACTGGGCTTTTACATCGTCCTATATATTGCCGGACTCAAGTCGGTTTCTACCGAAGTGCTGGAAGCGGCAAGCATCGATGGCGCAACCGGAAGCCAGTGTTTTTTCAGGGTCACATTGCCGCTTCTGGGTCCATCCATCACCACCTGCATCTTTATGGCAGTCACCAATTCTCTAAAAGTATTTGACATCATTCAGGCGCTGACCAAAGGCGGTCCCGGCGGATCAACTTATAGCACAACGCTTGATATCTACCGCGAAGCATTTCA
>LFRM01088473.1_pt2 | contig 10502 bp, 10 predicted proteins | sample 618341 | NCBI WGS metagenome assembly LFRM01 (sample SAMN03654438, study PRJNA283298) | anaerobic digester metagenome | isolation source: pool of bioreactors CSTR01a, CSTR02a, and CSTR03a thermophilic anaerobic... | place: Denmark: Kgs. Lyngby | collected 2014-05-21 | reverse complement strand
GCAGGAGCGATATTTTTAGGAGAGTACACTCCTGAGCCAATAGGGGATTATATAGCTGGGCCAAACCACACCTTGCCAACAGGCGGCAGTGCTAAGTTTTATTCACCTTTAAATGTAGAGCATTTTATGAAAAAATCTTCCATTATTAGTTTTAGTAAAGAGGCGCTTTTTTCTTTAGGAAAAGATTGCGCGTTGCTTGCTGATACTGAAGGATTGGGGGCTCATGAAGCTTCCATTAAAATTAGGCTAGAGAGTTAATCTAGCCTTTTACTATAAAAATCTTTGTAAAACTTTTCAAAACTTCCACTTAATATAGCTTCTCTAGCTTCATTTACTAAAGAGAGATAATAGTGAAGATTGTGCAAGCTTGCTAGTCTAAAAAATGTAAGCTCTTTTGCTCTAAAAAGATGATTTAAATAGGCTTTGCTATATCTTTGACAAGTGTAACAAGTGCAGTTTGAGTCTATTGGAGAGTTGTCATTTTTATGTTTAGCAGATTTGATATTTACCTTGCCAAAGGTGGTAAATAAAGTTCCATTTCTTGCATTTCTAGTTGGCATCACGCAATCAAACATATCTATACCCCTTTTAATGCACTCAACTAAATCCTCAGGTGTTCCAACTCCCATTAAGTATCTTGGCTTATTTTGAGGCGTAAAATCAGTGGTAAACTCTGTTATCTCATACATAACTTCATTTGGCTCACCAACGCTAAGTCCGCCAATGGCAAATCCATCAAAATCAAACTCACAAAGCTCATTTGCAGATTTTTTTCTAAACTCCTTACTATCTCCTCCTTGGATGATGGCAAAGATATTTTGATCTACTCCAATCCCATTTTCTTTTGATTTTTGGTGAAATTCTAAAGCTCTTTTGGCCCATCTAGTAGTTCGCTCAACTGAGAGTTTTATCCTCTCATTTGAAGAAGGAAGTGCAACTAAATCATCAAGTACCATCATAATGTCTGAGTTAAAATCTTGCTGAGTTTTGATGACTGATTCTGGAGTAAAGCGGTGCATTGAGCCATCAATATGGCTTTTAAAAGTTATGCCATCTTCATCTGGTTTTGAAATATCGCTTAAACTAAAAGCTTGAAAACCTCCGCTATCAGTTAAAAAACTGTTTTTAAATTTTGTAAAACCGTGCAGTCCACCTAGGTTTTTTATGGTGCTACTTCCTGGCCTTAAATATAGATGATATGTGTTTCCTAAAATGATTTTTGCCTTTAAAATCTCTTGCATATCAAAGGCGTCTAAGCTTTTTACACTTCCTACTGTGCCAACAGGCATAAATATGGGGGTTTTAATTTTGCTATGAGCCGTGGTGATTGTGCCAGCTCTTGCTAAGCCATCTGTTGCTTCTAAGTTAAATTGCATTTTGGTATACTATCCTTTTTTTTGGAGCTTTAATGAAGAAAATTCTTATAATTGCTGATGGCATTTTAGCAAAACATTTTTTAGAAAGGGTTATGGCATATAGGGATAGCAATAATCACTACAGCGTCATAACTTACCACAAAAAAACAATTCCAGAAATATCCAAGCCAGAAAACTTTACATTTTTTAATTTTGATCCTACAAGCTTTGCAAAACTATCTATCATTTTAAGACAAGAGTTTTTTCAAATCATGGTTTTAGTTAGCAAAAGAATAGATGCTTTGGGAACTTATGAAAACATTAGAAGATTAAATAGTAAAGTTCAAGTTGTACTACTTGATAGGTGGGGAGTTGATTTTGAGGATGAGAACCTTGTTTTGATAAATTCAAGGGAGGTTTTAGCCTCTAGGTTTACTGATTATTTATTTGACATGCCAATCATTGCGCACAATGTTGGGCTTGGAGTTGGCGAAATCATGGAGATACAAGTTCCAATTGGAAGCTCATATGTATATAGGCACATTGCAAGTATTCAACAAAGAAAGTGGAGAATTGTAGCGCTTTATAGAAATAATGCACTAATTCTTGCTAGGCCAACGCTGATGATCCAGCCAAATGATGTGCTTTTAACCATTGGAGATCCAAATGTATTAAATAATGTTTTTAAAAGTGTGAAGCAAGATATTGGAAGGTTTCCATCACCTTTTGGAAGCAATATATACACTGTTTTAGATATGAAAAATATGAGCCATAAAGAGATTGAGTCAATCTTAAGCGATTCACTCATAATGCACGAAAAAATCAATAGCAAAAAACTCTACATAAAAATCATCAATCCAACTTTAAATGAATTGTATGACAAATTAAGAGATACTCAAGATAAAACTGTAATAGTAGATGTAGATTATAAAAATCAAGATTTAAGTGATTTTCTAATTGCAGATATTGCAAACTTTGACATAGGACTTTTCGTAACTAATTTGAGCTACTTTAATGCAAAAAGAGAGCTTCTTTATAGCTCTAAAATACCCATTTTAAAGATTGGAAAATGGGGCTTTGATAAGTTAAAAGTAGGAGCTATTTTAGCAAGCGATAGCAAAGAGATAGAAAAAGATTCATCTGTCATTTTAGATTGTTGCACTCAGCTTGATTTAGAAGTTAGTCTTTACCACTACAATCCAGATACTTTATCTCAAAAAAGCTCTTTAGTAGAGCATTTTGAAAACCTATCTAAACTTTTTGGAAAAGAGGTTGAAGTTATTCAAAGTTCAGAGAAAAACCCTCTTTTACAACTTCAAAAAAGAGAAGATTTGCTTCATTTTGTACCATTTCATCATAAAGTGATTGAGTCACAATTTAGTGCTCTTTTTTCAACAGATTTAGAGAGACTTTCATATAGGCTTGAGCGAAGTTATCAACTTTTTATTCCAACTGAAGCATAGTTTTATTTAAGAGCTTTTTGGGTAAAATCCCTTAATTTCACCCAAAGTAGCACTATGATTATAGATATTGATTTTTCTCCAACTATTAGCAAGAGTTATAAAATTTACATTGATGAAGAAAAAGAGATTGAAGTTAGTGGCAAACTAGCTATCATCACAAATGAAAAAGTCTCTTCTTTACACTTAGAGTGGCTAAAAAAACGGATAAAAAATGATTTTATCATCATAAAAATAGCTGATGGTGAAGAGTTTAAAAATTTAGAAACAGCAGAGTTTATACTTTTAGAGTTAATGAGACATAAGTTTGATAGAAAATCTACCCTCATAGCCTTTGGCGGGGGCATAGTTGGAGACATAACAGGATTTTGCGCAGCTATATTTTTAAGAGGGGTAAATTTTATCCAAATTCCAACTACACTTTTAGCGCAAGTTGATGCAAGTGTAGGTGGAAAAACAGGGGTTAATACAAAATTTGGCAAAAATCTAATAGGCGCTTTTCATCAACCAATCGCAGTTTATTGTTACAGCCATTTTTTAACTACTTTGCCAAAAAGAGAGGTTGGAGCTGGCATTGCGGAGATGATAAAAATAGCTACAACCTTTGATGAAGAGTTTGTAAGTTTTTTAGAAAAAAGTGATTTAAACAAAAGTGAAGATTTGCAAAAAGCCATTGCAAAAAGCATTGGACTAAAGGCAAAAGTTGTTAAAGAGGATGAAAAAGAGGCTGGAGTTAGAGCTGTTTTAAACTATGGGCATACTTTTGGACATGTGGTTGAGAATAAAACTAATTATAAAGAGTTTTTACACGGCGAAGCTGTTGCCATTGGGATAAAGATGGCAAATGAGTTAGCTTACGATTTGGGGCTTTTAAGCGAAGGTGAGAAAGGGAGGATTTTAGCACTTTTGGCTAAAAATGAGATAGATTTTGACTTTAAAATTAAAGATTTAGAGAGTTTTTATGAAGCATTTTTCTTAGACAAAAAAAGCCATAATGATAAGATAACCTTTGTGTTTCCAAAGGGGATTGGAGGGTATGAATTAAGAGATAATATCCCTAAAGAAAAAGTTTTAAACTCTCTTAAAAAGTTTTGCAAATGAAAAAACTTCTTTTACTTTTTATCTTAACTTTTACTCTATTTGCTCAAGAGTCTATTGAAAATAGTTTAGATTTTGTGGAAAAAGAGTTAGTAATTGCTTTAGAAAAAGAGGTAGAAGGTATTGATAAAGAGCTTAAAAATAGTGTTTGGCTAACAAGATATAGCAATTTTTTAACCCACCAAGAGTTAAGTGAAGAGTTAAATAGAGCTAATGTAGCAATAGCTGAGCTTAAAAAAAGAAATACAAAAGAAAATAGAGCAAAAATAGAAGAGATAGAGAAGAAAAAAGAGACTATCCATAGGAAAATCGAACTACTTGGCGAATTTACAAAATCCCCTTTTACAGAGATGATAAAGCCACCAGAAATCGAGCAAGCCTCTAAAATATCAAATCCTTTTGCGATAATTTCAGGATTTTCTTACATAAAGCAACTCCATTTACAAAAAGATAGCTTTTTTTCAAATCTTTCTGGACTTGAGATTTTAATCCAAAGACTTGAAGTTAAAAAGGAACTTTTAGAAAAAATTGTAGATTTTACTCAAGAAGATAGATTTTTAAATGAATTAGAAGATACGACATTAAAACTTAATGAATTCAAAGAGGCAAAAGAACTTTTTAGCACAACTTTTGCAGTTTATGAAAAAAAGGTAAATGAAGCCACTATTAGGGTAACCTCAGACATAAAAGAGCAGATTAAAAGCAGTGTCTCGATAGCGGTTATCATCTTTATTGTATCCTTGCTAGCCTTTTTTCTCAAATTTGCTTCAAAGCGTTATATTGAAGATAATGAGAGACTTTATATGACAAACAAGGTGATAAATTTCATAAATATCACTCTTATTGTTCTCATTTTACTCTTTGCATACATAGAAAATGTGACATATCTTGTTACTGTTGTAGGTTTTGCTTCCGCTGGACTTGCAATTGCTATGAAAGATATGTTTATGAGTCTGCTTGGGTGGATTGTCATTATGATTGGCGGTAGTTTTCATGTTGGAAATAGAATCAAAGTGCAAAAAGATGGAGTTACTTATGTTGGAGATATTATCGACATATCTTTACTTAGAATGACTGTTTTTGAGGATATTACCCTTACTTCATACATGGAAAGTAGAAGATCTGGAAGGATTGTATTTATCCCAAACAATTACATTTTTACTACCTTAATCTCAAACTATACGCATTTAAGCATGAAAACAGTTTGGGATGGAATTGATGTAACCATAACCTTTGATTCAAACCATAAAAAAGCTATGTATCTCATAAAAACAATCGCTAAAAAGTACTCCAAAGGATACACGGACATAGCTAGAAAGCAGTTAAACTTGCTTAGAAATCAATATAGCTTGAAAAATACAAATGTTGAGCCTAGAATCTTTTCTATTTTAGAGCCTCATGGGCTTACCATTAGCATATGGTATATGACTAATTCATATGCGGCTTTGTCTCTTAGAAGTACCATAAGTGCGGAGATAATAGATATGATTAATGAGACAGAAGATATAGCCATAGCCTTCCCTACTCAAACTATTCAGTTAAAAGATAAGATTAAAAAACTACCGCCAGTTAACCTTAGTGAGGAGTTAGATATTTGATGAATAAGGTTTTTTTTAAAACTTTTGGATGTAGGACAAATATCTATGATACCGAGCTAATAGCTGCAAATTTAGAAAATTTCCAAAGAGTTTTTAGTGAAAATGAAGCGGAAATTGTAGTTGTAAACTCTTGTACTGTTACAAATAGTGCCGATGCAACTGTAAGAGCCTATATAAAAAAGATGAATAGTTTAAATAAAAGAGTCATAATCGCAGGGTGTGGGGCTCTTAGCAAGGGTGAGAGTTTAAAAAAGAGTGGATTAGTTTTTGGAGTACTTGGACACTCAAAAAAAGGTAACTTAAATGAACTATTAAGCCTAAATAAGCCTTTTGTACAAAAAGGAGATTTAACCAAACTAGATGAGCAAAAAAGCATAAAAAGTGATAAAACTAAAGCCTTTATAAAAATACAAGAGGGGTGCAATTTTCAGTGCAGCTACTGCATTATCCCAACAGTTAGAGGAAAGGCTAGAAGCTATGATGAGAAGCTTCTTTTAAATCAAGCAAGAGAGTTAATTGATAGCGGATATAAAGAGATAGTATTAACAGGAACCAACATAGGCAGTTATGGAAAAGATAAAAATAGCTCTTTAGGAGGACTTCTTAAAATTCTTGGTGAAATTGATGGGCTTAAAAGAGTAAGGCTTGGAAGTATTGAGCCAGTTCAAATTGACAAGGAAATGTTAGAAGTTTTAAGCCAAAACTATATAGAAAAACATTTACACATAGCCCTTCAGCACACAAGTTCTAAAATGCTAAAGATAATGAGAAGAAGAAATGAAGTTGAAAAAGATTTAAAACTTTTCGAAAATCTCTCATCCATGGGGTTTGCGCTTGGGACTGATTATATAGTAGGTCATCCAGGGGAGAGCGATGAGGTTTGGAACGAAGCGTTAGAGTGGTTTAAAAAGTTTCCCCTAACTCATCTACATGGTTTTACTTTTAGTAAAAGAGAGGGTACAATCTCTGCTAATATGGATCTTGATGTTTCGCAAAAAGTTGCTAAAAAGAGATTAAAAGAGTTAAAAGATATAGTTTTTACTAATAATTTAAACTTTAGAAAAAAACATAAAGAAATCAAACTAGAAGTTTTGGTTGAAAAGTATGAAAATGGCTTTTCATCTGGCTATGATCAGTTTTATAATTTAGTAAAAATAGAAGGGGAGTATGAGAAAAATAGATGGCTAGAACTCCCTAGCTATGCCATAAAGGATGGGTATAATGAAGCGAATTTTTAAATCACAAAAGCTTATGATATCAATCATGGCGCTATCAATTGTCATTGGATTGCTTGGTTTTTCATATTTAAAAAATAGGCCAGTAGTGATTGATTTGAAAATGTATGAAACTCTTTTAGAGGCTAAAGCCATTAAAAAAGCTAAGATTTTTGATAATGAAGTGATTTTAACAACAAATAGTTATAAATATAGTGTCATTAAAGATGGAGTAAATTTAAAAGAGTTATTAAATGAAGTCCCTGTTAGCGTAGCAAAAGAGTCTGGACTTTTTCAAGACATAATCATTTTAACCCTTTTTCTAGGTGCTATATTTGGTTTTGGCTACTACTTAAGAAAAGAGAATGAAAAAAACAAAATAGAAATTAAGCAAAGAAATCAAGCGTTTGAGCTTGAAACTTTGATGCCCTCTCGCATAACTCCAGCCATATCAAATTTAAAATTTAAAGATGTAGCGGGGATTGATGGGGTAAAAGAGGAGCTTTCTGAAATCGTAGATTTTTTGAAAAATCCAAAAAAATATAAAGAGTATGGCATAAGGCTTCCAAAAGGCGTTTTATTAATAGGCCCACCTGGTGTTGGAAAAACTATGATAGCAAAGGCAGTTGCGGGTGAGGCAAATGTTCCGTTTTTTTACCAAAGCGGTGCTAGTTTTGTGCAAATCTATGTTGGCATGGGGGCAAAAAGAGTTAGAGAGCTTTTCTCTAGAGCAAAATCCTATTCACCATCCATCATCTTCATTGATGAGATTGACGCAGTTGGAAAGGCTAGAGGAGGGTTTAGAAATGATGAGAGAGAAGCTACTTTAAACCAACTTTTAACTGAGATTGATGGGTTTGAGGATAGTTCTGGAGTCATAGTAATAGCTGCTACAAATAGGCTAGAAATGATAGATGAGGCGCTCCTTAGGTCTGGAAGATTTGATAGGAGAATTTTCCTACCTATGCCTGATCTTGAAGATAGGAAAAGAATTTTAGAGATTTACTTAAAAGGTAAACCAAGCAGCGTGGATATTGAAGATGTGGCTAAAATAAGCGTTGGTTTTAGTGGGGCTGCTCTTGCAACTTTAGTAAATGAAGCAGCAATTAATGCTTTAAGAAACAATAAAGAAGAGGTTACATTTGAGGATTTTCAAGCTGTAAGAGAGAAGGTTTTGCTTGGGAAAAGGAAAGTTTTAACTTATAGTGAAGAGGAGAAAAAAATCCAAGCTTCATATCAAGCAGCAAAAGCATTAAGTGCCTACTGGTTTGAAGTAGATTTTGACAAAATCACCATAACTCACGATAGAGTTAAAGAGATTGATCGTGAGATCGAGTCAAAAACACAAATATTAAATAAGATAAAAGTTTATTTAGCTGGAACTGCCGCAACAACTATGCTATTTAATGAAAAGTTTTCAAACTCAAAAGATGATTTAATTCATGCTAAAGAGCTTGCTGAAAAGATGATAGGAAGTTATGGGATGGGAGAGTTTTTACTTCCACAAGGAAACGATGTCACAAAGGTTTTAGAAGATGCGCTAAAAGAGGTTGAGAGCTTTTTAGAAGGGCTAAAAGAGCCGCTTGAGCTTATAACTAAAGAGTTGCTAGAAAAAGAGAGCATCACAAAAGAAAAATTAAAAGAGATTGTAAAAAACTATTTTTAAGGAAGAAAATGAAAGCAAAGATTGGAATTTTAACACTATCAGATAGAGCAAGTGCGGGAGTTTATGAAGACATTTCAGGAAAGGCCATCATCGAGACTTTAACTAGCTACTTAAGCTCTCCTTGGGAGTATATTTATGAAGTGATTCCAGATGATCAAAAAGGGATTGAAGAAAAACTAATTGAAATGATAGATGAAAAAGGGTGCTCTTTAGTTGTGACAACAGGAAGCACAGGCCCAGCACCTAGAGATTTAGCTCCAGAAGCAACTGAAGCAGTTTGCGATAAGATGATGCCTGGTTTTGGAGAGCTAATGAGACAGATAAGTTTAAAATATGTTCCAACCGCAATTCTTTCAAGACAGACTGCTGGCATTAGAGGAAAGGCACTCATTATAAATCTTCCAGGAAAACCAAAGTCTATAAAAGAGTGTTTAGACGCAGTTTTTCCAGCAGTTCCATACTGCATAGATTTGATTGAAGGGCCTTATCTTGAAACTGATGAGAGCGTGATAAAAGCTTTTAGACCAAAGCAAAAATAGTTAAGCCTTTTTAGGCTTTTCTTTTTTTCCAAAAAAAGTATAGAATTGAAAAAAGTAAGATTAGAAAAAAAAGTAGTAAGATTATCTGCTTTAGATACTCTTTTATTAAAGCTTCATTATCTCCTAAAAAATATCCAAGTCCTACAAGAATGCTAACCCAGATGAAAGCTCCCAAAGATGTATAGATTTGAAATTTTAAAAGATTCATTTTAGCTAACCCTGCAGGCAAGGAGATGTATTGACGGATGCCTGGAAGAAGTCTTCCATTGAAGGTTGAAATCTCACCATGTTTAGTGAAAAATATTTCAAGTTTATTTAACTTCTCTTCATCAAACCAGATGTATTTCCCATATTTTAGCAAAAGTGCTCTTCCTAACTTAAGGCTTAAATAGTAGTTAAACAAAGCTCCAGCAAGTGAGCCTAAAGTGCCAAAAAAGATGGCAATGTAAGCGCTCATTTCGCCTTTATAAGCTAAATATCCAGCAGGTATCATCACAACTTCACTAGGAAAAGGGAAGAATGAGCTCTCCAAAAACATTAGAAAAAAAATCCCAATGTATCCTAAAGAGCCGATAGTTTCAACCAAAAAGTTGATAATTTCAAAAAACATTAACCATCTTTTTTAGTTAAGCTCTCTAACTCTTCATTTACTTTTTCAAGCTTCTCTTTTGCTTCTTTAAAAAGCTTTTCATTTTGTGAAATAACCTCTTTTGGGGCATTTTCAATGAATTTTTTATTTGATAGCATTCCATTTAGTTTTGCTACCTCTTTTTCAAGTTTTACTGCTTGATTTTTGAGTCTATCTATGATTGGAGTTAAGTCAATGCCACTTAATGGGATGAAGACTTCAAGATTATCACTCACATCTCTTATGGCTTTGAGCGTATTTGTTTTTACAAACTCCACACTCTTGCATTTTGCAAGCCTTGTGATAAATGGTTTTAAATGCTCAATATTTTCTTTAAGCTTTATATGCGCTACTTCAATGCTTTGGTTTGCTAAATCTATGGTTGCTTTAGCCCTTCTAATGGAGACAATGGCTTCAATGACTAGGTTAAAAGTGTTTTCAATCTCTTTGTTTTGCTCTATTTTTTCTGGATACTTCATTATCATTATAGATTTACTATCTTTGAGTGAAGTTGCGCTTAAGTTTTGATAAAGATGCTCAGAGATAAATGGCATAAATGGATGAAGTAGTTTCATAGCCTCTTTGAAGATGGCGCCAAGTTCGCTAACAGAGCTTTTTTCTGCTTTACTAAGCTCAATCCCCCAGTCGCAAAACTCATTCCACAAAAACCTGTAAAGAGCAGTTGCGGCGTCATTAAATCTATATGAATCTAAATTTTGTCTAACCTCTTTAGTGGTTTGGTAAAGCCTACTTTGCATATATTTTCCAAGATCACTTTTTATCTCTATTTCATCTAGGTTTTTAAATGAACTTTGATTAAGCAAAAGGTATTTTGAAGCATTGTATAGCTTATTTGTGAAGTTTCTCATCTGCTCTAATCTATCATTGCTTAGTTTTATGTCTCTACCTTGAATTGCTAAAATGGCTAGAGTAAAGCGCAAAGA
>LFRM01364373.1_pt1 | contig 10505 bp, 8 predicted proteins | sample 618341 | NCBI WGS metagenome assembly LFRM01 (sample SAMN03654438, study PRJNA283298) | anaerobic digester metagenome | isolation source: pool of bioreactors CSTR01a, CSTR02a, and CSTR03a thermophilic anaerobic... | place: Denmark: Kgs. Lyngby | collected 2014-05-21 | reverse complement strand
GCTTCAGGACATCAGTGATGCGCACTTTTCCCAGGGCGTCATCGGCCAAATCCTGGAAAACCCGGACAAAAGAGCCGAAGTACAGCACGATTCCCCGGCCCATGGTTCCGCCGGCCCTGTATTCCCCCAGAATGTAGGCAGGCCTGCCGGAAGCGGTGCGGGGGTTTAGTTTACAGCCTTCAACCACGCCGATGCCAAGGTTCAGATCCTTGAAAATCTCCTGTGGCAATTCGGCGGCTGCTTCCTCCAAAAGCCTGGTAAACTGGTTGACACTTATCTGGGATTCTTTCATGGAACTCTTCCTTGTTCAGTCTGGCAATTCGTCCAGGTGCTTTCCCAAGCCAGGCATAAGGGGTTAGAACTATCCTACCACAAGGAAGCCGAAGTAAACACAGGAGGTCTTACATGAGAACACTTGTCTGCGCCCATCGGGGGGCTTCCGGCTATGCCCCGGAGAACACCCTGGAAGCCTTTCAGCTGGCTGTTGAGCAGGGGGCGGATGCGGTGGAACTGGATGTGCAACTCACCCGGGACAAACAACTGATTGTGGCCCATGACGAACGCATTGACCGGGTGTCAGACGGCAGCGGGCTCATCAGCATGCTTTCGCTTAAGGATATCAAGTCGCATCTGTTTAACGCTACACATCCCGCTTATTTGGATTCCCGGGCGCCCACGCTGGAAGAGGTATTCGACCTGCTGATGGCGACAGGCCTTGTTATCAATGTGGAGTTGAAGAACAGCCGCATCCCCTATGCGGGGATGGAGGAGAAGTGCATAGAGTTGGCGCGCCGCAAGGGAATGTCGAAAAGGGTGATTTACTCTTCTTTTAACCACCATTCTCTTGTTAAAGTTAAGACCATCGACCCGGACGCTGCATGCGGGCTGCTTTATGACTGCTGCATGGTAGAGCCCTGGGTATATGCTGATCACCTGGGGATTGAGGCCTTACATCCCCATTATTCAGAGCTGCTGCTCAACCCCCGGGAGTGTGGGGAAGCGCACAAGGCGGGCCTTAAGGTCAATGCCTGGACTGTGAATGATGACCGGGACATGAAAAAGGTGTTTGAGCTTCAGGCTGACATGCTCATTACCAATTATCCGGATCGGGCATTGGTGGTACGGGATGTTTGACGGGGGTTTTGCAGGCGTGGTAGACTGTAAAAAAGTAAGAGCAGTGGGGGATTCAAATGTCAGGGCATTCCAAATGGGCCAACATCAAACACAAAAAAGGCAAGGCAGACGCGGAACGGGGAAAGACCTTTACCAAAATTGGCCGTGAGATAGCAATCGCTGTCAGGGAAGGCGGAGCTGACCCGGCCACCAATGGAAAGTTGCGGGATGTCATTGCCAAGGCCAAAGCCAGCAACATGCCCAACGATAATATCAACCGCAGTATCAAAAAGGCTGCTGGCGAGAGCGGAAACGTCTCTTATGAGGAAATCAGCTATGAAGGCTATGCCCCCGGGGGAGTTGCGATCATCGCCGAGGTGGTAACAGACAACCGCAATCGTACCGCTTCGGATGTGCGGCATATCTTCGACAAAAACGGCGGATCCCTTGGCACAACCGGATCGGTGGGATATATGTTTGACCACAAGGGCTTAATCCTTATCGAGCATGAGCCTGGCCTGGACGAGGACGAGATGATGATGCTGGCACTGGAGGCAGGGGCGGAGGCCGTACAAGTCACTGAAGAGGTTTTTGAGGTATATACCGCTCCAAACGATTTTTCTGCTGTCCGGGAGGGGCTTGAGCAGGCCGGACATGGCTTCCTTTCGGCTGAACGGACCAGGATCCCCCAAAACACGGTACAAGTCACCGATGGAGAAACGCTGCAGAAAGTCCAGAAACTTTTAGAAATGCTGGAGGACAACGATGACGTGATGAATGTTTATCATAATGCAGAGCTTCCAGAAGAAGACGAATAGAAGACACCTGTCTCCAGGCAAAAGAGGCCGGCGCGAAACGCCAGCCTCTTCAGATTTTTTGGCTGTTACCTCATGGGTGCCACATCCACCACGGGGCTCCAATCTTTTGTGGGAAGATTAAGCACGGAATCGGGCAGGCGGCCGGAGTCAACCAAAACAAAGCCAAAGTCGCAGTTGAGATTACGTCCGCCGCTGGGGACGAGCACTTTGTCAGCCCGGCCGGCAGTACCTTCGCCCGGGTTCAGGACGCTGGCTACCAGAGGAAACTCCGCCTGGATGCGAGTAGGCTGTAGTTCAGGCGGCATGGTGACAAGCACTGTGTAGATACCGGGGAAAAGGTCATCAATCAGATAGCGGCCATAGGCGTCCGTGGTATCCTGGGTTATGAGCTGTCCGTATTGGTACAGGGCGATTCCAATATCAGGCACGCCTGGTTCGCCCGCGTCCTGCATGCCGTTGGCGTTCAGGTCCAACCAGGCGAAATCACCCAGTTTTCCCATAGCGCCTATGCCAATATCCTGGTCTGTCTTCTTTTCGCCCATGGTGAGGCTGATGATGCTGCTGCCGCCTGGTGTTCCAGCATTGTCCGAGGTGATAATGCTGACGCGCTCTGCAGTGTCCATTGCGCGGGCAAACCGGTGGTTTTCTGGCAGTGCCAACATGAAAGCATACCGGCCGGGATAGAGTTTATCAAACAGGAAATGGCCATCCTCACCCGTAACCGCTACAGCGAGTGTGTTTCCCTCAGCGCCCAGCAGGGTGATTTCAAGGCCCTTTACACCGCTTGAACTTCCGTCCATATTCCAGACGCCACCCGCTAGCGAGCCATACTGCACAAAGCCCAGGTCCAGCTGCGCGGCTTCCGGAGTCAACAAAATATCAGCGCTCCAGACGCCGCCAGCCTGGCGGATACCAGAAGGCAGGGTAAGCAAATGATCGCCCGGCAAATCCACCTTAAGCTCGTATTCCCCTGGAAACACCTTGGACAGCTCAAAGCTACCATCATGGGCCGGCTTCAGGGCATACTCGGTTTCCGTTGCCAGATGCCGTACCGTGGCTTGAGCGGCATAGGGGGTATCAATGCCAGGGCTGAAGTTGCCGCTCAAATCATTGTCATAAAAGGCAGTTCCCGCCACAGCCAAGGGGTTTACAGCGGCGATCAGGTATGAGTCCCGCACTTCTCCCATGGCGAGTTCAAGCGCCTGGGTGGTGTACCCCGTGATAGCGGGACCTGTTGGGCTGTTATCCCCAATGCCGATAGCCAAGCCTTGCGGCATGGTTACCTCAAGGGTATAGGCACCCGGGCGGATACCGCTTAAGGTAAAAGTGCCGTCATCGCCAGACAGCACATCATGGACCGACCCAGCATCTGAGCGAATGGCCACGCGCACCTCTGGAAGATTGCTGTCTCCTTCGTCAAAGATGCCGTTGAAGTTCGCATCGTGGAAGGCTCCGCCCGCCAGAATCACTGTCTTTACCGCGAATACCAGATCAGCGGGGTGCTCCTGGCCCGCCGTGATGTTGAAGGGCTCCGTCAGCCATGTGGTTTCCTCAATCATGGGACGGCTGAATCTGGCGTGAGGGGGCAAGGTGTAACGCAACTTGTAAGTGCCGGGAAGCGCGCCTTTTAATGAGAATGCACCGGACACATCTGTGGTGGAATGCGTATAATCGCTCACCAGGTCATCGTTCTCATCCATCAGTTCCACCAGAACACCTTCAAGGCCGCCCATTGCGCCGCTATAGCCGTCGCGGTCATCACCCAGCAGCACACGGCCGTACACCACACCGGAACGGAAGGCGCCCGCGTCCACCCCTTCGATCCGTTGGCCAGGTGACACTTGCAGGACCCCAGTTTCGCCATAATCGGGGGTCTGAACGACAATTTTATTTTCGACGCCCGTGCCGGTGTGGGAGGCATCGGAGAAGATGTATGGGGACTGGAGTATTACCCGAACCTTGTACTCTCCGGGAAGAAGGGGCTGAAGCTCATAAGCCCCGGTTTCATCAGATTGGGCTTCCGCAGCGATATTGGTCTTCTTATCAATGGCTTGCACCGTGAAACCGGAAAGACTACCCTCTTGGGCATCAAGGATCCCGGAGGTGTTCATGTCCTCAAACAGGCTGCCTGTGATGACCGCCGGCAGGGTAACGCCCGCATAGAGCGTCGTTTTCTGGCCAAGGGGTGCCGCCGCCTCAATGGTGATATCATTTTTGGCAGTCACCGAGGCGAAGGCATTCCCACCTTCACCGCCTGGGACAGTGAAAACCTGCCCGGAAGGCAGGGTGCCCCTGACATGAAGGACTTCGCCGCGTACCCGTGGGATAAGGGCGAGGCCCTGAGCATCAGTCTGAGCGCTGGCGGCAACCTGGCCCGCATCCAACACCTCAACTTCAGCGCCTCCGAAAGGAAGTTCCCCCTCGTCCAGGAAACCGTTGAAGTTGCTGTCATGAAAGGCGATGATTTCAAGGCTGGCGGATGGCATGATGCCGATTGGTTCCATCTGGGTGGTAACGCCTTCAGATACGGTCAGCCGGGCATCCTGGCGGTCTTTGTATCCATCCGTAAACAGCGAATCCCCGCCGGGGAGCGCAAACATCTGGCCTTCGGGCAAGGTGGCGGATAGCACATAGTTACCTGCCTGTAACTGATTGAACTCGTATTCCGCGTGGCTGCCCGCTTCCAGGGTGCGGATGACGCCAAAATCAAGGGATTCCAGGGTGAGAACCAGGCCGCTGGCCCCAGGTTCATCCGCGTCCCTTAAGCCGTTCATATTCTGATCAAACCAGGTGAATCCCTTCAGGCTGCCCGACTTGACGCCGCCCACTCCCAGGCCTATGCTTCCGGTTACAGTAAAGGGGTCGGATTCTCCACGGTTTGATTCGGATGGATTGATCACATTATAAAAAGCGCTTACCTTCGCCCCCCGGGGCCCGATAATATAAGGATCTGGCATGGTGGCTGCGATGCGGTAGGTGCCCGGGGTCAGCTCCGAAATCCTGAGCAACCCTTCTCTGCCGGTGGTTCCGGAGGCAATCACGTGACTTTGGCCCTCCACTTCAAAAAGCACCTCTATCAGCACATCACGAAGCAAGGGCTCGCTGCTGAAACGCCCGCCATTGCTGTTCTCATCCCCAAAGGCGACGATGCTGATATATACGCTTTTTGCTGTGACTCCGATATGCTTTTCCATTGGATCCCCTTCCAGTCGGAAGGGGAGTGAGTGACTGGTGCGGCCTGAGGCCGGCAGCATGACGCTGCCTGAAGCATGGTAGGGTGCAAATTGAAGGCCCTTTGGAAGTCCGCCTGTCAGGTAATATTCCCCGGGCGCAAGCCGCGTGAACTGGTAAGCGCCGTCAGGCCCGGTGAGCGCGGTGGCTACGATGGTCTCGCTGGCGCTGTCCATTTTTACCAGGGATATCTCAACACCTTCGCTTAGGCGCTCACTGCCGTCAAAGAAGCCATCCAGGTTGCTGTCCACAAAGGCAAATCCGGAAAGGGAACCCGTGTTTTCAGCAGAGGCGGGGAGCGCAAACGCCAGAAGGATAAGAAGCACCATAAGCAGGGCTTTTCGGGCGGATGAGTGGTTCATTGTTTCCTCCGATCACATATTAGCGGATAATGCTGATTTTCTCGGGATGCTTTTCAGGGGGTGCCTTTTCATCAGCCGGGTGTCCCACAGCAAGAGCAATGACAAAGCCATAGCCTTCGGGGAAGTGAAGCGCGCTTTCCAGTTCCTCCCGATTGGGGCCCGAAAAAGCGTCACGGGGAAGTCCCAGGATGACGCTGCCCAGGCCAAGGGATTCGGCTGCAAGGGCCATACCATACACGGCGATACCACAGTCTACCATCGCGATGGGAAGATCCCGGGGTGCTGAGAGGAAGACCACGGTGGGTGCATGGTAAAAAACCTGGAAGTCCGGATCATCATAGCGGGGGCTCCGCTGGGCGCTGTCCCGGTTCATCGCTCCCTTGGCCGCCTGCTCACTTAAACGATTGAGAAGCACAGAATCCTGCACCACGGAAAAATGCCAGGGCTGGCGGTTGTTGGCCGAGGGGGAAGCCAGGGCCGCGTCCATGATGGCGCTCAGCTGAGGCTGGGTCAGTTGCTGGGAGGTGTACTTTCGATGGGAACGGCGGCTTTGGATGAGGTCCAACATAGGGTGCTTCATTTTCACTTCCCTTTCACAGGTTCTGTGGTATCATTCTCCCCGGGGGGCTTGATGACGGATAAGGATTTTATGCGCCTGGCACTGGACTGGGCTGCGAGGGAACCTGAGGAGGTGCCGGTTGGGGCCGTCATCACCAAGGGTGGCATCCTGGTATCAGCTGCCCATAACCAACGGGAACGTGATGCCGGTGCGCTGTGCCACGCGGAGATGCTGGCCATTGCCCGCGCTCAAGAAGAACTTGGGACGAGGCGCTTGGAGGGTTGCACGATGTATGTGACGCTTGAGCCCTGCCCTATGTGCGCCGGCGCGCTGATATTGGCGCATATCGCGCGTGTTGTCTTTTCGGCCTTTGATAAACAATACGGCTGCTGCGGCAGCCGCTATGCTCTGCCCCTGGACCCGGCGTTTCACCACCGGGTGGCTTGCGAGGGGGGGCTGTTGGCCAAAGAATCCGAAGCGCTGCTGGGCGCGTTTTTCAGCCGCCGCCGGGGAAAGGGCCTTATGTAAAGACCCTGCGGTAGATGGACAGAACATTGTCATGCTTCAGTGGGCGGTAGAAACCGATCGTTCCGGTGGTATTATAGGGAGCCTCATCTGCAAACCGGGCAAGATCCTTTTCCTGAACACCGAACGCTTTCAGCGATTGGGGAAGCCCCCAACTGGTGAACAAGGCGCGAAGGCGGCGAATGCCAGCAATCCCGGTGGCGGAAGCGTTCCTGAAATCATTGGGCATGTTCATCACGTTAACCGCGAACTGCGCAAAGCGGGCAGGATCATGGGGCATCTGCTCCTCCATCCAGCTGGGGAACAGCACCGCCAGCGCTGCGCCATGGGGGGCACCAAATCTTGCGGATAGAACATTGGTGAGCGCATGGCAGCCCCAATCCTGTTCNNATGCGCCATAGTGCCCGCCCACATGATGTCGGCATGCGCCGCATAATCTTCAGGATTTTCAAGTGTTCGAGGGGCAGCCTGTATAACCTGGCGCATCAGCGCTTCTGCCAGCGCATCGGTAAGGGCGACATCCTGGGTGTTGGTGAAATAACGTTCAAAAACATGGGAGAGAATATCCGCTGCGCCGCAGGCCTTCTGCTCACGGGGAACTGTAAAGGTCAGCACAGGGTTCATCATGGCAAGGTGTGGCCGGATGAAAGGGCTTCTCAACCCCCGTTTCAGGGTGAGTTTGTCGTTGGTGATGACGCTGGAGTTGCTGCCCTCACTGCCGGCAGCTGACAAGGTGGGAATGGCGATGAGCATTAGCCCCTCTTTGGGGGCCGCATTGCCAGAATAAAAATCCCAGAAGTCTCCCTGATAGGGTGCACCCACGGCGATGGCCTTTGCCGTGTCAATGGCGCTGGCGCCGCCAAGGCCTAGAATGGCATCGGCCTTCATCTCCCTGGCGAGGCCAATTCCCTGATACACGGGCGAGGAAAGCGGGTTGGGTACGATACCGGAGAGTTCCCTGACAGCAATACCGCTTTCGTGAAGTGATGCCCTGACACGCTCCAGCAACCCGGAACGCAGCACAGAACCCTGGCCGGATACAATCAAAACCCTGCGAACACCCAGCTCAAAAGCATAACGGCCGGTATCCTTTTCTGCCTGCGGGCCAACAACATAGCGGGTGGGGCTATGAAATACGAAAGGGTTCATCCCACAACCTCCTTTTTGGTACTTCTTAAGTATACCACCATCCAAGCGGCCCTGGCAAACCTTGACAGGGCAAGGGATGGAGGATAGAATAGCATCGAAAAGACGCGAAAGAAGGGACCTCCATGAAAATCAAGACGCTTAACACCCGGGACCTGAAGGCAAGCCTTACAGAGGGTGGCTGCGGGGAATGCCAGACCTCCTGCCAGTCTGCATGCAAGACTTCCTGTGGCGTGGCCAATCAGCCCTGCGAAAGCAAGGCGCAAAACTGAAGAGGCAACCGGATCGGAGTAAAGCCGCCCATGAGGCGGTTTTTTTGGAGATAGCATGGTTCACACCTATTCCCTAAATGGCTTTGATATCGCCCTTGATGTCTATTCAGGTGCGGTGCACCTATGTGATCCGGTTTCCCTGGCCGCTGTTCAGTTGTATGAGAATGGCAATCGGGAACAGACGGCCAGACAACTGATGGCGGAATTTCCGGACAATCCGGAGATGACCGTAGAAGCAATTTCGGAACTTCTGGATATCCTGGATGGGCTGAAGGCACAGGGCAAGCTTTACACAGATGACCCATACAGCCATTCCCGTGCATTTTTGCGCCAGGACCCGGGCCTGGTCAAGGCGCTCTGCCTGCATGTAGCCCACGCCTGCAACCTGGCCTGCAGTTATTGCTTTGCCGGCCAGGGGCATTACCGTGGTGAGGCGGCGCTGATGCCCTTTGAGGTAGGGGAGAAAGCCCTGGAATTCCTGGTTGAGCACTCTGGGAACAGAAGAAATCTTGAAGTGGACTTCTTTGGCGGTGAACCTTTGCTCAACTGGGAGGTAGTCAAGGCCCTTGTGGCCTATGGCCGTGAGCTGGAAAGGAAGACGGGCAAAGTCTTCCGTTTCACCCTTACCACCAATGGCATGCTTTTGGATGATGAGGTGACCGATTTCTGCAATCGGGAGATATATAATGTGGTGTTGAGCCTGGATGGCAGGCCCCATGTGCATGACCATTACCGCAAGGACAGGAAGGGCAGGGGCAGTTATGAGACTGTGGTGCCAAAATTTCAGCGCTTTGTCCAACGGCGCGGGGGCAAGGAATATTACATCCGCGGCACCTATACCCGCAAAAATCTGGACTTTTTGAAGGACATCCTGCATATGGCAGACCTGGGTTTTGACCGCCTGAGTATGGAACCGGTCGTTACCGGCCCGGACAGCCCTGACGCACTCAGCAAAGAGGACTTGCCGGGTCTTTTCTCCCAGTATGAAGAGTTGGCACGGGAGATGTTGGCCCGGGATAAGCAAGGGAAAGGCTTCAAGTTCTACCACTATATGCTGGATTTGGAACACGGGCCATGCATCCATAAGCGGCTTGCCGGTTGCGGTTCGGGCACGGAGTACCTGGCCGTCACCCCTTCCGGGGACCTTTATCCTTGCCATCAGTTCGTGGGAGACAAGGATTTCTGGCTGGGAAACCTGGATCAGGGTGTGACCAGGAACTCGCTGCAGGCGGATTTTGCGTGCAATACCCTGTATGCACATCCTGCCTGTGATGGCTGCTGGGCTAAATTTTACTGTGCCGGAGGATGCGCCGCCAATGCGTATCACGCCACCGGCGCAATTAACGGGACATACAATTTTGGCTGTGAACTTTTCAAAAAGCGCATGGAATGCGCCATCATGCTGGCGGCGGCAAGGGAAGAATGAAAAGAAGCGTAGTGAGGAGGAAACAACATGGGGATTGTAATTTCAGACAAGTGCCGGGGCATCAGCCCGTCCACCACTCTCAGGCTTAATGCCCTGGTGGGGGAATTGCGCGCTAAGGGGCGGGATGTAATCAGCATGGCCGCCGGCGAGCCGGATATGGATACCCCGGAGATCATCAAGGCCGCCTGCGTCAAAGCGCTTGAAGAAGGAAAAACCAAGTACACTGCCACCGCGGGCATCCTTCCCCTTCGACAGGCAATCGCACTGCGTCTGAAACGATTTTACGGACTCGACTATAATCCGGGGGCGGTCATGGCAACAAGCGGAGCCAAGCAAGCCCTGCTGGCCTGCCTGACCGCAATCCTGAATCCAGGGGATGAGGTGCTGCTGCCATCTCCTTGCTGGTTGAGCTATCCCGAGCTCATTCGCATGGCAGACGGCACACCTGTCATTGTGAAAACAGATGCCGCTCAGGGCTATGTGCCGGATGGGGATGCCATCCGGAAGAAGATTAGTGCCAAAACCCGTGCCATCCTCATCAACTCCCCCTCCAACCCCACTGGTGCGGTTTACAGCCAGGAAAAGCTGGCTGAAGTCGCTGCCATCGCACGGGAACATGACCTCGCTATCATCAGCGACGAAATCTATGAGGCTTTTGTATATGGTGATGCCGAACACATTCCCATCGCCAGCATAAACCAGGACGCTAAATCCCGCACCGTCATCATCAACGGTTTCAGCAAGGCTTATGCCATGACCGGCTGGCGGTTGGGCTTTGCCGTGGGGCCGGAGGATGTAATTGCCGCCATGGACGCCTACCAGGGCCATGCTGCTGGAAATCCCAGCACCCTGGCCCAATACGCCAGCCTGGCGGGCCTGGAAAACAGCAAAGCTGCACATGATATCGTGACAGCATTTGCGGCACGGCGGGATAGGATGCTTAAGGCACTTGAGGGAGTTCCGGGTGTTACATTCTTTCCTCCCAAGGGGGCTTTCTATGTGCTGGCCGATATCAGCCGTCTGATTGGCAAAAAATATCATGCCACTGTGATC
>LFRM01118525.1_pt3 | contig 10505 bp, 9 predicted proteins | sample 618341 | NCBI WGS metagenome assembly LFRM01 (sample SAMN03654438, study PRJNA283298) | anaerobic digester metagenome | isolation source: pool of bioreactors CSTR01a, CSTR02a, and CSTR03a thermophilic anaerobic... | place: Denmark: Kgs. Lyngby | collected 2014-05-21 | reverse complement strand
CCTTTCTTTGAAAAGACCTATAAGCTCTTCATCATGCCGAGTGATGCCAACAGCCGAGTCGACGACCAATACGGCCAGATCTGTCCTGTTCAGTACCTGGCGGGTTTTTCTGACCCGCAGTTCGCCCAGCGTACCGTCATCATCAAAACCCGGAGTGTCTATAATAACGACGGGACCAGCCGGTGGCAGCTCCATTGCTTTGAATACCGGGTCAGTGGTGGTTCCCTTCACATCCGAAACCACCGAAAGCTCCTGCCCGGTCACAGCATTCACTATACTCGATTTTCCGGAATTACGCCTTCCGAAAAAACCTATATGGATACGCTCCGATGATGGCGCAGCATTCAGACTCATATACATACCTCCCTGCCTTTTGCTTCTTCTGCCAGTTCTCTGTTTTCCAACACTGCAGGTGAAATCTTTCAGTTTGCCATCGGACCTGCCAGTTGCAACNNAACCTGCCGATCGCACCGGACAGCTGACCCGACCCATCCGGGGAAATACTGATCGATGCAGGCTCTTCAGGCTCCGGTCGCCACCTGTCATGCAGCCGTCAGAATCTGAAGTCCCGACTCCCCTTCCGGATACTGTCAATATTTTTTATGGCGATTTCCCTGACCTTCTCATTGGGGATATTGTTCAATTCCTTTTTAATGAGCATCTCACCGACTGCCCTGGTTTCTGCAGAAGCATAATCCTCAAGATATTCCATCAGCGTCATCAGTGCGTTGGGATGGCAACAATTCAGTATCTGGCCACTTTTGCACAGGCTCATGAACCTGTCGCCGGTCCTGCCCTCCCTGTAACAGGCTGTGCAAAAGCTCGGGATATAGCCCAACTCGATAAGCCATCTGACTACCTCATCCAGTGTCCTTCTGTCACTTACGTCAAACTGCTCAGAATTCTGATCTTCCTCCTCCGGCTCACAATAGCCTCCAACACTGGTCCTTGAGGCGCCGCTGATTTGTGAGACTCCCAGGTGCAGCAGGCGCTCCCTGCACTCCTTGCTCTCTCTGGTCGATACGATAATACCGGTATACGGTACCGATATGCGTATGCATGCCACTATTTTTGCAAAAGTGTCATCATCGATCCCGTTGTCGAACTTCGACGGGTCAATGCCTTCTGCAGGCTTGATCCTCGGAACGCTGATGGTATGAGGCCCAACGCCGTATACCGCTTCCAGGTGCTCTGCATGCATCAGCAGCGCTGCGAACTCATAGCGATACAATTCAAGCCCGAACAGCACGCCAAGGCCCACATCGTCGATCCCCGCCTGCATAGCCCTGTCCATGGCCTCTGTATGAAATGCATAATCGTGCTTGGGTCCTGTCGGATGGAGCCGTTCGTAGCTCTCCTTATGGTAGGTCTCCTGGAACAGGATATACGTGCCTATCCCGGCATCCTTCAGTTTTCTGTAATCCTCGACAGTAGTTGCAGCGATGTTGACATTCACCCGCCGTATGGCTCCGTTTTTGTGCTTAATGCTGTATATGGTGTCAATGCTCTCCAAAATATACTCTATCGGGTTGTTTACAGGATCCTCTCCTGCTTCTATGGCAAGCCTTTTGTGCCCCATATCCTGAAGCGCTGTGACTTCCCTGCGGATCTCCTCCTGGGTCATCTTCTTTCTTGTGATGTTCTTATTTTTATAGTGGTATGGACAGTAGACACATCCGTTGACACAGTAGTTTGACAGATACAGTGGTGCAAAAAGCACAATCCTGTTGCCGTAAAAGTCCTTCTTGATCTGTTCGGCAAGTGCATATATCTCCTGATTCCTGTCCTCCAGCTCGCAGTCGAGCAGAACTGCTGCTTCTCTGTGTGACAATCCTCTGCGCTGCCTTGCCTTTTGTATTATACTGTCGATGAGCTCGGCATTTCGCCTGTTCTCTGACGCATATTCAAGCGTGTCGAGAACCTCCTGATGTGAAATGAATTCTGAAGCCTTCAATGATTTTGGATCGTACATGATAATCCCCTTTCTTTTTCGGGTCAGAAGCCCTTCAGGTTTCCGGCGCTTTCTTTCCCTTCAGTATCGGGATCCGGACCGGCCGCTCCAGCCGGTACTTCAAAGGATCTCTCCATATTCACCACGGATATACGGCTGTGCCGCTTCCGGTGTATATAAGCCTGCTGTTTCCGGAGTTATATGTCGTGCTATCTCCGGTAGTATTGGGCTGACCGCTCGCAGGTGGCTATGCTTGCTGGTGATGCAGCCCTGTGATCTTCATTGGACACTGCTATGCTGTGCTGGTGGTGTAAGCCCTATGATCTCCCCTGGACACTGCTATGCGGCAGCCGATGCTTTCGATCCTTTTTTCAAGGCAGTGCCGGCATTCAGCAGCCTCATCCCCTGTGCAGATCTTGTTGTCATAGAGCATGTATTTCTGCCTGACACTGGTCGGCGACAGGTTCGGCATCACAACATTGGCACCTGCCAGGATACCCAGTTCACGGCCCTGCGGGTCTATAGTCCCCAATGCGGTGGTCGCAGGCAGCAGTACAGTCGGGAGCATCAGGCGGATGACAGCAAGCAGATACAGTGTCAGTTCCAGTGTCCCTGCCTCCATACCGGCAAAAGGTGTCGCATGATGAGGAATGAATGGTCCTATGCCGACCATGTGGGGCTCGAGTTCCTTGATGAACAGCAGATCTTCAACGATATGGTCCACGGTCTGGAATGGCGATCCGACCATGAATCCGCATCCGACCTGGAACCCGATTTGTTTCAACTCATACAGGCATTTTTTTCTGTTTCTCAGGGACATCCTGTCAGGATGCAGTCTGGCAAAATGAGCTTCATCAGCAGTTTCATGGCGCAGCAGATAGCGGTCCGCACCGGCATCGTAAAAAGCCTTGTATTCCTCATAGCTCCTCTCCCCGATAGACAGCGTAACAGCACAGTCCGGGAATTCTTCTTTAATGGAACGTATTATTGCGGTCATCTTTTCAACGGTATAATAACCGTCTTCGCCGCCCTGCAGCACGAATGTCCTGAAGCCGAGGTCATATCCCGTACGGCAGCATTCAAGTATCTGACTTTCAGTCAGACGATAACGCTGCGCACTGCTGTTGCTTTTCCGGATACCGCAATATAAACAGTCGTTCCTGCAGTAGTTGGTGAACTCTATAAGGCCGCGGATATACACATCATGACCATAGTTCCTGACACGGGCCTCTCTGGCCTTTTCAGACAGATATCCGTACAGTTCGTCATTGCGGTTGCTCAGCAGCGCCCTGAATTCATCCGGCAGAAGCCTGCCCGTATGGTAGAGTTTATCGATTAGTTGCTTCATTTGCTGACCTCGTTTCCTGATCCATTTTCTATGAATTGTCCAATCATCTGCTATTTCAAAAGGCAAAACTCTTGTCATCTGTTGTCCAAAAATGAATATAAACTGGTTACTCGTCTGCTGTTCCAAAAGACAGCTTCGAATAGGCGGTCTTCGCGCTTATGCCCGGCAACCTTCCTATCTTCCCGGACATGGCACTTATAACATCATTGGGAGCATCGACGGCGATACTGATTATGCTGATGCCCTTTTCCCTGTAGGGAAGTCCCATCCTGCCGATGATATAGTCGGCATATTCATGCAGTATCGCATTGAGCCTGGCCGTCGAACCACGATCCTCGACAATGATGCCGATTATAGCCACTCTGGTTTCCATGTTCAGATACCTCCGGATAATTTGCTTTGTCACTGCTTCCCTGCGCCTTTGCCCGCTTCCGCAGCCAATGCCGGTGTGACAGATTTCCTTTTATATTCACTGAAAAACCATATATACTGAAAAAGCGCCCCGAAAGGCGCGCAATTATACTAAGTATGATGATCACTGTATTATCGCTGTGCCTTTCGCCTCATGATACATTGGCTCCGGAAAGGATCTTCTTTACAGGGATTTACCGGATCATTCCGGTATCCCGCCGGGATCTCCTCACCCAAAACCTCTATTCGGCGTCAGTCGCTGTTTTTATTGTTTATCTGTATGTGCTTCGTCCGGAGAAATGCTTTAGAAACCTGTATGATCGGGATCCTGTATGATTGAGATTCTGTAAGGCCGGGATTCTGTAAGGCCGGGATCCTGAAAAATCGGAATCCTGTATGAACGGGATTCTTCAGCATGCTTCCGGGCTTGCTATAATTCTCATGTTATCCCTGATCATGTAATTCTCGGGACTCAGCATAATTAGCATACCACATTGTCATCTTTTTGTCAATGTGCGCAGGAGTCAGGTCAAGCTGTCAAGTCGATCCTGAAAAGCTTCGCCCCATGTGAGGGCACAACAGCCTCAAGATCTGCATCCCTGCACACTGCGGTGTCGCCGCTCCACAATTCCTCAACTCTGTAACCCATAAATGAATCTATGTCTGCCAGTTCCAATTCCTCAGTACGGACTGTGATGCTGCGTTCTTCTTCACTCAAATTGAAAACTGCCACATAGATATTCCTGCCATCTGTATCATCAGATATCCACACCGCCTGCTGATCATCTCTCATGATCTGCCTTGCTCCGCAGGAATGGGACAGGAGTCTGAGCACCCTGCTGTTCGTGATAAGAGACTCAGTCCATTCATCGAGCCTTGTAAGCTCAGCACCGAGCATCATCGGCGATCTGAACATGCACCACAGAGTCATCATGGTGATCTGTTCATCTCTTGAGAAATTTGTATATCGCTCCTGACCGAACCCTTTCCCTATATACCCCAGCGGAAGCATATCACAGTCGGGCCAGCATCCCGGCGCGACATGATCCTGCCACATTTCGCACCGCTCGAACATGTTCTTCAGTAGCGGCCAGTTATCCCAGAAATCATCCGTTATCCTCCACATGTTCGCATGCTTCTTATAATGCCAGGCCTGATCGACCAGCGCAGGCCCGGGTGACAAGCTCAGGACCATCGGCCGCCCACAGCGCTTTATGGCTTTATGGATCATCTCTGTTTCAATCTTAGCCGACGGCATGTCATGTCTGCAGATATCATCGACCTTCACAAAATCAACACCCCACCGGGCATAAAGCTCGAACAGCGAATCATAATACTGCTGCGCTCCATCGGCTTTTACATCCAGCCCATACATATCCGGATTCCAGCGGCAAATAGAATACGGATCAGCTATTTCGCCGGCTGTTGCGGTGGTGCCTTTGATCTTCATATGGTTGTGTGCTGCGATCCTGGGGATGCCCCGCATCATATGTATCCCGAACTTAAGACCAAGGCTGTGGACATAATCAGCCAGCGGCCTGAAGCCCTGGCCTCCTGCTGCCGAAGGGAACCTGTCGGGACAGGGAAGCAGTCTCGAGTACTCATCGATCTCCACCTTCCCGAAAGGTATATACTGATATTTGTCCCGTTTCGATCCGGTATCATATGCATACCACTGGATATCGACCACGACATATTCCCATCCGTACTGCTTCAGACGGGCCGCCATCACATCTGCATTCGCCTTTACCCGGTCTTCGGTAACAGTCGTGTCATAATAGTCATAACTGTTCCACCCCATCGGCGGTGTAAGCGCATAACTGTTCTTGTTCATTCAGTTCGCCTCCCAAATAAGTGTTGTCACCGGCACATCGATCGTTCATCAACTCCGGCGGCAAACAAGTGTCGTGGCCGGCACGACACTTGTTGCGTTCCAATAACTATTTCACAAAACGGAACCATCTGAAGTCAAAATTGCTGCCGGGCAGGAATGTAAAGCTCACCTTCCTCACGCCTTTTACGCTGTCAAGGTTGAACTCGTGCTCGATGCAGTCATCCGAATACGGCACTTCGACGATCTGGACAATGTCCTCATCCCCGCTGACGAAATGGATGTTGATGGTGTTCACATCATTACGCGACCTTCCGCATATCACCAGCTTGCTGAAGCCTTCTTCGCCGAAATCCATGTTTTCGAATTCCAGTGCCACGTTGTTGCCTATCTTCTCAACGGCATCTTCAGTCAGCGTGTAGGAATCGCCATATATCCTGTTGTTTTCGATGGCATACAGCTTCTGATATGCCTTTTCATACCGGGTGAACCGGAAACCCTGTATATTCACCATATCCTTGCCGCCAATGCTCAGTGTCGTGATCCCCTTCAGTCTCCTGGGGAGCTTGTAGGTTTCTGCCTGATATGTGAGATAGATGCACTTTTTCTGGTAAGTGGTCCTGAGAAGCGGTTCCGCATCTTCTTCTCCGGGAACACCCTCCCATATCTCTATCGGAATCCTGTCATCGCCGAGGAAATAGATCGGTATCGTAATCTCATCAGAACCGTACTCACCGAAATCGATCCCTCTGAAGCCCACATATGCGATTTCCTCATCAGCTATCTGGACCCCACCGAGCAAACCGCTCTTGAGCGTTGTTGTACTCGCATTATAAAGTCCGGCAGGGATGAACTCATAGGGATCCATCACGGTATCCCCAAAGCCGCTTATTTCAAATTCAAGCTCAGAAATGACCTGCGGCAGTTTGCGCCCGTTCCGGGCAATACAGCGCAGTCGGAATTCGCCATCTGCCAGTGCCGTTACCACAGCTTCCTTCCCGCTGGTCTCCACCTTCGCTATATTCGTGACGATACCATGCGATGTCACTGCCTTCCACTCTATCTCATCATAAGTAGCATTTCCGGGCCGCAATACTGCAGTTACTCTTGTCGTCGGATTGTCCTTGTCAAGATGGTTCTTTCCATGGTTGAACAGCTCGATCTTTCTTATCGGTATCTCGTTGACCGGCTCGGATTTTTTGTTCTCAGTAAATGCTGAGACACCGGGTATCTTCTCGCATGGTACCGCTTCAAAAACCAACTCCTCAGTCCCGAGTCCCGGTGAAGAGACACTGAACCTGATCTGACCGGGCTCCTGCTTTGCAGCTACCATGGCCAGCAGCTTGCCTGAGAAAAGCCTCCTGCTGGTGCCCTTGTACTGATCGAAATCAGTGCTGTCCCCGTTGTCCAGTCCGACCAGGCGTCCTGCACCGCTCACAGTGACCTCGACCCGGTTATTTGCATTTGCAACGGGGATGCCATCCTTGTCAGCCATGGATATCTCGACGAATATCATATCCAGGCCATCAGCTTTCATAACGGTCTTATCCGGACTGAGCACTATTCGGGCAGCGTCACCGAAAGAGCTTTGAGTATCAGTGGCAATGATCCTGCCGTCTTCATCGTACGCTACAGCCTTCAGGACACCCTTGCGATACGGGATCCTCCATTTGCCACTAAGCTGTTTCCCTTTGACATGATCTATTTCTGCCGTGCCCAGGGATCCATCGTTGAAAAACAACTCCACCTTCGGCGCATTGGAATATACTATGACATCTATCAACTGCCCTTCATTGAAGTCCCAGTAAGGCAGGATGTGGACCATCGGGTTTGTCTTATAGTCGGTCCATGCTGACTGGTACAGATAGAAATTGTCTTTTCTGAAGCCCGCAGTATCGATCTGCCCGAAATATGAATTTTTCGTAAAATAAGGTGTGGGTTCGCCGATATAGTCGAAACCGGTCCATATGTACTGTCCCAGGCAGAACTTCGCATCCCTGTCCTCGATGATATTGTACTGTGCATTCTTTGCGCCCCAGGCTGTGGTGCAGTTGTCCAGGGAGGAGCACTGCTCATCTTCATGGGTCATGACCACCACATCCGCTGGGAAATGGTATATACCTCTGCTCTGAAGGGTCGATGCGGTTTCGCTGCCGTAAATGACCCAGTGCGGGTACTTCTTGTGGTGCTCGTGATAGAGTGACTCCGCATAATTATACCCGGCCACTTCCACCTCTTCCATGCACCTTTGCGCATTATCCCATCTCATATAATTGGAACCGATGGTTACATAACCGTTCTGTTTGGGATCATGTTTCTTCACCAGATCCCTCAGCATCTTCGTGATCTCGAGCCCTCTTTCATCTGCGTGGGTGTCATATATCTCATTGCCGATACTCCACATGATGATGCTCGGGTGGTTCCTGTCCCTCCGGACCCAACTGGCCACATCTCTTTCGCACCACTCATTGAAGAATCTGGCATAGTCATATTCCGTCTTGCTTCTCTCCCACATGTCGAAGGCTTCGGATACGATCAGCACACCCATCTCATCGGCCAGATCCATCAGTTCCACCGCCGGCATATTGTGAGAAGTTCTTATGGAATTTACCCCCATTTCCTTCAGCATTGTTATCTGGCGTCTCAGTGCCGTCTTGTTCATCGCTGCACCAAGGGCACCCAGATCATGATGCTCGCATGTCCCATGGAGTTTTACATGGACATCGTTCAGGAAGAATCCCTCATTGCAGTCAAAACGCAACGTTCTGAAGCCAAAATTCTGGAGAACGGTATCTTTCACCTGTCCCTCAACTATCAGTTCAGATTTCAGCTTGTACAGGTACGGATCTTCAAGACTCCACAAGCGTGGATCCCCGACAGTGAGCACCTGGCTGTCGACAACAGTATCATGGCGCAGAGCCGCCTTTTGCTCGCATACGGCAGTCACATTGCCATCGGCGTCAATGATCGTATGCCTGACGACGGCATCCTGGTTTTCGCCTGCAACATCGCCGTATTTGTCGGATTCGTCTATGATTTCAGCATCCACCTCCACCTTCCAGCCCTCTGCTCCTTTTTTGGCTGAAATATAGATGCCGTCAGAAACGAAATGAGCAGGCTCGGTGGCGATCAGCCACACATTGCGGTAAATACCCGCACCGGAATACCAGCGGCTGTTGGGACTGCGGTAGACTACCCTCACCTTTATCTCATTTTCACCGGGCACCAGGTGTTCCGTTATATCGAATTCGAAAGTGGAGTAGCCATACTTCCACTCACCCGCCTTCTTTCCGTTGACAAAAACCGTGGAATCCATGTACACGCCTTCGAATCGTATGCTTATTACTTTATCCCCGATACTCTCAGGAACGAAGGTTTTCTTATACCAGCCTTCGCTCGCCTCGTACAGATTGTTGGTATCATAGATCAGCCAGTCGTGCGGCAGATCGATGTCCAACCACTCGATCCCGTCCTGATCCAACATTTCAGGCGGCGTGTCAANNTTTCTGCTTTGAGAATTTCCATCCGTCATTGAACAGTTTTTTGATCATAGATCGTTCCCTCCACTTGAATAAATCTGGAAAAGGCGGTAAGCCCGGACGCCATCCGCCGGCCCCGACAGGCGAACCACATGGTGCGTCCAATTTTTACCCATATACTTATAATATAACACACGAAACTGTCTGCAGATATGGACTAATGTTGTTTGGATATGTCATAAGGGGTTTTTTGCACAGTTTTTGCTGGACTGCGCACGCCAAAAAGCCGCCGGCATCCGCATTTATGCCGGCGGCTCATTCCACAGTGTCAGACTGCTGTCTCCGGTGTTTTCTGAGTCATCGAAATCTTCAGACTCTTCCAGACCTTCCGAATTTTCAAAGCTCCAGGTATTCGGTATCTCCAAAGTCTTCGATATCTTCAGTACTGATAACGTCGTTCAGCTCATCAACTGTTATGTCTTTGTTTATTCTGGCCGTAATAGGCATTGGGCCCATGCTTCCTCAGAAAATGCCTGTCAAGCAGGTAGCCGTCTATTGGCCCGATATCCGGACTGAGGGCAAATGTATTGAATGCCATCTTTGCGACTTCCTCCATGACAACGGCATTGACGACAGCGTCATGGGCGTCCTTGCCCCAACTGAAGGGACCATGGCCGCTTACCAGGACTCCGGGCACATGAAGGGCGTCAATATCTTTGAATGCTTCGACTATCACCTTTCCAGTATTGGCTTCATATTCGCCTTCGATCTCTTCCCTGGTAAGCTTTCTGGTGCAGGGTATCTTTCCGTAAAAATGGTCAGCATGTGTCGTTCCCAGCGCGGGGATGCTCCTTCCGGCCTGGGCCCAGCTCGTGGCCATGGTGGAATGGGTGTGCACCACTCCTCCAACTCCGGGAAATGCCTTATATATGGCTATATGTGTCGGTGTATCGGAGGAAGGCTTCAGCTCCCCTTCGGCCTGCCTGCCGTCAAGATCCACTACAGCCATGTGTTCAGGCCTCATTTCATCATAAGGCACTCCGCTGGGCTTTATGACTACAAGCCCCTGCTCTCTGTCGATACCGCTGACATTTCCCCATGTGAATGTGACCAGTCCATGTCTGACCAGATCGAGATTCGCCTTCAGAACTTCTTGCTTCAATGCTTCAAGCATGGTCTCCCTCCCTGTTTTTCAACTGGTTCAGGCTTCATCGGATGCAAGGCTGATCTGCTGTCCGCATATTTCCGTCAGCACTGTCTGTCTCACAAAAACCTGTCTCCTACTTCCCTGATACCGTCCTTTTTATCTCCTTAAGCCGCTTCATCACATCATTGGCTCCTCTTCCAAAATAGTCATGCAGCAGCTTGTACTCTGCATAAAGCTTCTTGTATATTTCCACATTTTCCGGGTTCGGCTTGTAATATTCCTCTTTTACCTTCGACATGTACTTAGCCGCCTCGAATATGGAATCATAACCGCCTTTT
>LFRM01065174.1_pt1 | contig 10506 bp, 9 predicted proteins | sample 618341 | NCBI WGS metagenome assembly LFRM01 (sample SAMN03654438, study PRJNA283298) | anaerobic digester metagenome | isolation source: pool of bioreactors CSTR01a, CSTR02a, and CSTR03a thermophilic anaerobic... | place: Denmark: Kgs. Lyngby | collected 2014-05-21 | reverse complement strand
GCTTTCAAAGTAAAAAATTCTTTATGCCCCTATATCCGGATATAAAATAACCAAGTTGCGATGCTTCCGCTTAAAGAGAACCTCTTTTAAGCGGAAGTTTTTTTATCGACGAAATCAGTCGTCCGGAATGTCGGACAGATGCCGGTTTTAACAAACCCCATAAAATCAACACATTTACAACATAAAATCTCCATACGGTAACGATAGACTAGCATCATGGAACATCAAATGATGTTGATCATAAATTTGGAGGTCGATGTAAATGAAAAAGAAAATTTTGGCAGCAGCAATTTTAGTTCTAGTTTTTGCTGGCAGCGCAATGGCTGCTCCGGGCTATGGCAAGGCAGGGAAAGCTGGTTCCGGTCCCGGAATGCAGATGGGGAATGGTCAGCAGATAAGGCAGAATGTCACACCGGAAGTCAGAGGGAAAATGGATGAGAGGGCTAAGCTGAACATTGATATGAGGGCAGAGCTTCAGAAAGAGGTACCAAACAAGGCGAAAGCTCGCGACATCCACGCTAAAATACAGAAGCTGAACCGTGAGATCGAAACAGCTCATTTTGAAGAAGTGTTGAAGGATCCTTCAAAATTCAATGCAGCGGCAAGAGGACCAAGGCGTGAATTCTCTCCGGAGGATAGAGCACAGATGGAAGAGATAAGAAAGATCCACGCTGAAATAAGGACAGAACTTCAGAAAGAGGTACCGAACAAGATGAAGGTCCGTGATCTTCACACCAAGATACAGAAGATCAAAAGTGACCGGGACAATGCCCGCCTGGAAGAGATGCTCAAAAACCCCGAGGCTTTCAGGAACAGCCGGGGCTTTGGCAGGGGATTTAGAAACAACCCCACACAGTAGTAGGCAATTATGATCTTTGTACTGGGACCGCTCATACCGGTCTCAGTACAATTATCTTTTTTTTGTCTTTTTTTTGCTTTATACTGATTAAAAGTACAGGAAGCCAGGGACGCGGTGCAGTCATTGATGGATAAAAAACGTTGACCATGGGGGTGGAGACTGTGAAGATCCTGATCGTTGAAGATGAAAAAGCCATAGCCGATGTTGAAAAGGCCTATATGCTGCGTGAAGGATATGAAGCAGACATAGCCTCAGACGGCATCGAAGCTCTCAGTATGTTCAACGAGGGAGAATATGATCTTGTGCTCCTGGACCTGATGCTTCCCGGGATGAAGGGCGAATCCGTGTGCAGAGAGATAAGAAGGTCCTCTTCAGTTCCGATAATAATGGTAACTGCCAAAAGTGGGGAAGACGAGGTCATTGCAGGTCTTGATGCAGGAGCGGATGACTACATAATCAAGCCGTTCAGTCCGAGGGTCCTTATGGCTCGTATAAGAGCAAACCTGAGGGGAACGGCGGTTCCTGACCAGGAGAACGGAGAGACTATAACAGTAGGGGATCGTCTGATCATAGATGCCACAAGTTTCACAGTTACAAAAAACGGAGAGGACATACCTCTGACAAAAAATGAATTCATGATCTTTTCAAAGATGGCATCAAGACAGGATAAAACATGGACGAGAGACGAATTGATCACCTATGCGCTTGGTTATGAATATGACGCTTTTGAGCGTTCTATTGACAGCTACATCAAAAACATCAGGAAAAAACTTGCTGACCCCGAGCACGAGAACGGATATATTAAAACAGTTCACGGCTTCGGATACAGGGTCTCGGAGTAAATAAATGAAGCGCTCACTCAGGACACAGATGCTCGTTCAGTATGTGGTGATCGTTATCATATGTATGCTGGTGATCCCAACCGGTATCTCAAAGCTTCTGGACAGACAGTTTCGTCTTTTCTCTTCTGACAGTCTTCGGGATGACCAACAGGAGGCAGTCAGGGTATTAGAGGATATATATAGCTCAGGCGGCAACTGGAACAGAAATATGCTTGCAGAACTCAGAGGAGATATCCTCAGATGGCCGATGGTCCAAGCTTCGCTCTATGATCCGGATGGCATACTGATAGCTGAATTCAGACGTTCGATGAGACATGGAGTTATGAGGGGGCCCGGTTCAAGAAAAGATAACAATGAAACACAGGGCTTTATGAGATCGATGGTACCTGAACTGGTAATGAACGAGCTTCCTGTCTCTTCAGGGGGCAAAATAGTTGGAAAAGTCCGTTTTCTCTGCCTGCCTTTTAGGGAGAGCAGGGAGGGAATGTTCCTGAAGAAGTTTAATTCTCACATGGTATACGCAATAGCATTCATGCTTGTGATAGCTGTGATCATATCTTTTATAATGGCCGACGTTATAAGCAGGCCGATACTTAAAGTGTCTAAGAGAGCATCCCTTATCAGCAGGGGCAGATACAAGGAACAGGATGATCTCAGATCTGACATTACAGAACTACAGCTGCTGATCGACAGCATCAACAGGCTTGGACTTGGTCTCGAGGAACAGGAGGAGCTGCGCAAGAGGCTTATGAGCGATATAGCTCATGAGCTGAGGAATCCTCTTACTATAATCAAATCACACCTTGAAGCATTTGAGGATGGGGTGTGGGAACCAACAAACGAGAGGGTCAAACTCACAGTTGATGAGATCGACAGGCTTTCCAGGATGATTTCTGAAATTGAAAAACTTACTTCCATAGAGAATGCCGGAAAAGGTCTTGTACTTGAATCAGTAAACCTCTCAAATGAAGTCAAAAGGGTCGCTATGACCTTTGATCCTCTCTACAGTGCAAAGTCAGTGGAACTGAAAAGGGAAATAGAAGAGGATATAGTGATTGCAGTAGATGGAGGCAAGATAAGACATNNTCTAAGGTATACAGACAGTGGCGGCAGGGCCTCTATTTCTCTTGAAAAAATGGGTGGGGATGTACAGATCAAAGTCAGTGACACAGGTATCGGTATTTCAGACAGAGATCTACCCTACATATTTGAACGTTTCTACAGGACAGACAAGTCACGGACTAGGTCAAGCGGGGGGCTTACAATAGGTTTGGCAATAACAAAGGCCGCAGTGGAGGCTCATGGAGGCAGCGTGACAGTAGAAAGCAGAGAAGGTAAAGGGAGTACGTTCATAATCAGGCTCCCATTGGCATAAAAAAGAATATTTTGATCGGAGGTGCTTCGTCTGTTGAGAAATAAAATTATTGCAGCGTTATGTTTGATCCAAATATTGTTTGCAGGTGCGGCGGCAGCGGAAACACTCACGCTTGGATCATGCGTCAGAACAGCTCTTGAAAACCATCCTGACATGGTCGCGGCAGAGAGTAAGGTCGCTTCAAAAAAAGCTGCTGTTGGACAGAGCGCGGCAGACAGCAGGCCCCAGATAAAGGGAGGCGCCTCATACACAAGAAGCGACAGCACGGAATCAGTAAACGATTCAGGAAAGTACAACGCATCCATCTCGCTTGAACAGTCAATTTATGACTGGGGCAAAAGAGGGCTGAAGATCGAAGGTGCAAAGCTCAATATGGATGCTGCAGAAGCAGAATACTTAGATACCAGAGATAAAATAATTTTAGGGGTAAAGTCCGCCTACTACAACCTTAACAGGTCGATAAGACAGTATGAGGTGGCAAAGACCAGGTACGACAATTATCAGAAGAGGCTTTTGTGGGCAAAGTCATACTACGAAGTAGGGACTAAGCCAAAAATTGAAGTGACAAAGGCCGAGGCGGATCTTGCCAATTCAAAGCTTACTCTTGTAAGAGTAGGGTCGGCTGCTGAACAATACAGGGCACAACTTGCATCTTCAATGGGGATCCCCATGATGGACATAAAAAATGTTGCAGATGTGTTGTCGTATGAAGAATGGAGTGTCCCGATAGAACAAGCCGTTGAAAGAGCGGTTTTAAATAGGCCCTATCTTGCTTCCCAGCGTAAAAGGGTCGAATATACCGAGACCTTGCTGGCTTTGGAAAAAAAGGGTCTATCCCCTGAGATAAGCGCGTCTGCCGGCTACAACGCGTATGGCAGCGCACCCTTTGATGATAATGGCTGGAATGCAAGGCTTTCATTAAATATCCCGTTGTACGACGGGGGACTTACCAAGAGTAGGGTCGAGGGTGCAGAGGCCGAACTTGTTACAGCAAAGGCACAGCTTCAAAGTGCATCCAACGAGGTAATGCTGGAAGTAAGAAAGGCATGGCATGCACTTGCCGAGGCCGGGGAGGCTCTGAACGCTTCCCTTGAAGCTGAAAGACAGGCCAGGGAGACATATGAGCTTGCAGAAGGACGTTACGAAGCGGGTGTGGGAAGCAGCCTTGAAATATCCGATGCAGTCGAGAGTTATGCTTTAGCTCAGACAAACACGATCCTCTCTCTTTATGAATGCAAAGCAAAACGTCTTGATCTTGAAAAGGCCATGGGAGGTCTCGAAGAATGAAATTAACCGAAAACAAATTTTCAAAAAAGCTAAAGGGAAGGATCATGGGCGTGATCCTGCTTTTAATAGCGATTTCAGGCGGACTTTTCTGGTACTACAGCAAGGGCACGGATGAGATCCGGTATAAAACCGCAACTGCAGTAAAATCAGACCTTCGTTCAGTCATACAAGCCACAGGTAGACTCGATGCTGTTGAGACTATAGACGTGGGAACGCAGATATCCGGAACAGTCAAAGAAATATATATAGATTACAACAGCGTAGTCAAGCAAGGCCAACTTATTGCTGAAATTGACCCTGCCACTCAGCAGACTGATGTTGCACAGGCAGAGGCAAACCTTATGGTGGTCAAAGCAGATCTAATGAGCTCGGAAGCGATACTGGCAAATGCTGAGAAAAGCCTTGCCAGGACAAGAAAACTGGCTGAAAAAGACCTGATCGCAAAAGCTGACGTTGATACAGAAGAGAAAACCTACCTGACCGCCAAAGCGCAGGTCGCCGCATCAAGAGCAAGGATAGAGCAGTACCGGGCAACGCTGAACAAAACAAAGATAAATCTTGGATACACTAAAATACTCTCTCCCGTCGATGGGGTAGTGGTAGCTAAGAACGTTGAAAAAGGGCAGACTGTTGCGGCAAGTTATCAGACGCCGAGCATTGCCGAGATAGCAAAGGACCTTAGTCAGATGCAGGTCGAAGTGAACGTGGATGAAGCAGATATAGGTGGAGTAAAAGAGGGACAGAAAGCGACCTTTACCGTCGACGCCCATCCCAATGACCCTTTTCAGGGAAAAGTTACTCAGGTCCGGCTCTCTCCCTCAACGACAGACAACGTAGTTACTTACGTTGTGATAGTCAAAGTATCGAACGACAACGAGCTTCTGATGCCGGGAATGACCGCCAACGTCTCTCTCATAGTTGAGGAAAGAGAGGATGTATTAGTGGTTCCCAACAGCGCTTTCAGATTTAAACCTGCAGACACTTCGGCAAAGTCAGCTCAGCCGGGTGCCGGCATGATGGGGAAACAGCCCATAGCAGAGGTAAAAAAACCTGCCGTCTATGTGTATGATAAAAAAGTCCCTGCAAGGGTAGAGGTCAAAAGGGGCATCACTGACGGTCAGAACACGGAGATAATATCAGGACTGAGTGAAGGTGATGAGGTCATTACAGGAATCATTGTCCCGAACGGAGCGAAATAGATGGCTCTGGTCGAGCTGAAGGAGATTCGCAAAAGCTTCACTATGGGAAAAGATGAAGTAGAGATACTTCATGGTATCAGCCTTTCTGTGGAAAAAGGAGAATTTGTAGCCATGATGGGTCCTTCAGGTTCGGGCAAATCTACAACTATGAACATTCTAGGGTGTCTGGACAAACCTACCGCAGGGACTTATATCCTCAACGGACAAAATATTAACGACCTTGAAGGCGACGATCTTGCAGTTATAAGAAACAGCACGATAGGTTTCGTATTTCAGGGGTTTAACCTGCTGCAAAAGACAAGTGCAATAGAAAATGTCGAGCTGCCCCTGCTCTATGCCGGCATGCCGAAAAAAGAACGCAGGGAGAGGGCAAAAGAGGCTTTGATCCAAATGGGACTTGAAGACAGGCTTTACCATGAGCCCACACAGCTCTCCGGAGGGCAGCAGCAACGGGTCGCTATTGCGAGAGGGATCGTCAACAGGGCTCCCATTCTCATGGCGGATGAACCGACAGGGAACCTTGACTCAAAGACCAGCGATGAGATAATGAAGCTTTTTAAAAAAATCAACGAAGATGATGGCATAACGATACTCCTTGTAACGCATGAACCTGACGTCGCAGTTTACGCGAAGAGGATAGTCCATTTCAAGGACGGGGTCATTTCGAGCGACGAGCCGAACCCGGGGGTTAAAAGATCATGATATCTATGGCGGAAATTTCTCTTACAGCAGTGAGGGCACTTCGTAGGAACAAGACAAGATCGATGCTGACGGCATTGGGGATCATAATAGGTGTAGCAGCGGTAATTGCGGCCTTCGCGGTGGGACAGGGAGCCAACAAGAGCATAGATGAACAGATAGCCTCCTTCGGCAGCAATTTCATAATGGTATTCCCCGACAGAGCTGCCTCCTCGGCTTCGGGAACGGTCAAATACCTGACATATGATGATGCAATTGCTATTAATAGGGAAGTGTCAGGTATAGAGGCTGTGGCACCTATGATAAACACGTCGGCCCAGCTTGTTTACGGCAACACAAACTGGAACACGAGCGTAACAGGGAGCACTCCCTCATATTCGCTGGTTCAGGACCGTGAAGTCGAGTCCGGTCGGAACATAAGTGACAGTGATGTCAGGCAGGGTGCCAAGATAGCTGTCATAGGGAAGACCATAGCAGACAAGATGTTCTTTGGTGAAGACCCCGTAGGTAAGTCGATCAGGATCAAGAGGATCCCCTTTACGATCATCGGAGTCTTAAAAGCAAAGGGACAGAATACGATGGGACAGGACCTTGATGACTTAGTCCTTGTACCTCTGACCGCTGCGCAAAGAAGGCTGGTCAGGTGGAACACTCCCGGAAGAGTCAGCAGCATTTTCATAAAAGGGGTCTCTATGAATTCACTTCAGTATATACAGAGCGAGACAGAGGCTCTTCTAAGGGAAAGACACAGGATCAGGCCCGGTGAAGCCGATGACTTTTCAGTAAGGAACATATCACAGATGCTTGAGGCCCGCCGAAAAACTACGGCGATAATGTCTATGCTTCTTGGGTCTATAGCCGTAATATCTCTTGTCGTCGGAGGAATTGGCATAATGAACATAATGCTTGTATCTGTAACGGAGCGTACGAGAGAAATAGGAATAAGGATGGCGGTCGGTGCAAAATCCCGCGACATCCGCTTCCAGTTCCTTATAGAGGCGGTATTGCTTTCGATGATAGGAGGCACTCTGGGAATAATACTGGGAATCTTTACAGGCTATGGCTTGGCCAAACTCACATCGGCTCCTCCGATATTCTCTGCCGGATCAATAATACTTGCATTTGTCTTTTCGGCTCTTGTAGGGGTCGGATTCGGATACTATCCGGCATGGAAGGCATCCCTTCTGAATCCGATCGACGCGCTAAAATACGAATAACATCTATCAACATATTCTTGGTGATCACAAAAATAATTGTGGTTGCTCTTCCATTTTTTTAAATAATGCCTTAATATATAGTTGCGCAACAATGAAAAAGTTTCATTTAATAGGAAAGCGGAGGTGTATCCATGTTGACCAGCAAATTGCTTGATGACATCGGAATACAGATACTGAAAATACTTCAGGAAGATGGAAGAATATCCTTTAATGAACTTGGAAGACGAGTCGGCCTTTCTTCCCCGGCGGTTGCCGAAAGGGTCCGCCGCATGGAGGATGCAGGCATAATAATGGGCTATAAAGCTGTAGTTGATCAGGCCAAAGTAGGCTATCCCATTATGGCTTATATCCGTCTGGCTATCCCTGTCGCTCTTCTTGCTCAGTCAGACGAAATGGCCAAGGCAATACCGGAAGTCCTTGAATGCCACCACCTTACCGGAAGCGACGGAGTGATCCTTAAAGTAGTAGTATCTTCAGTAGGGCACCTTGAGGATGTAATAAGTCAAATGGGCAGCTGCGGAATGACTACTACCGCAATAGTTCTATCTTCACCCGTTCTCGGAAGGTCTATAGATCCGGTAAAACCTACAAACAACAACGGTCATTGATCGAAGCAGTAGTCTGAATGACTGAGATAAACCGGGAAGCCGTAAGCAATATTCTCAGCAGAAGAAGCATCCGCAGGTTTGATCCGTCAAAACATGTGGACGATGCTTCTTTGAAAATCATTTTGGAGTGTGCAAGCGCGGCGCCAAGCGCAAACAACTACCGTCCGTGGCATTTTGTGGTCATAAACAAAAGAGAGATACTTGACAGGATGGCAGAGCTGCACCCATACGGAAAGATGCTTAGAACAGCTGCTCTTGCGATAGCCGTATGTGCTGAGACAGAACGTGAAGGCAAGATACTTAGGTATTGGGAAGAAGATTGTGCTGCGGCCATGCAGAACATACTGCTTTCAGCTAATGCGCTTGAATTCGGGTCGGTATGGCTTGGCGTCAAACGAGGCGACAACGACCTGGAAGTAAGGTTCAAATCGCTTCTCAATTCGCCAACCGAAATTTCGCTTATGGCTATTGCCGCCATAGGCCGGCCTATTGAAACAAAGGATCCTCACAGAGGGATAGACCCACATTCACTGCACTCTAATAAATGGTGAAAATCGTACCCTATAGTGGTAAAATAGATAAATCTTGCAGATAAAGCGGCGGAAACACCGCCGCTTGTCATGTGGTAAAGCAGTTCGGGGGAGTAAAAGTGGATCATAAGAATAAACAGGTAAGTATATTCGAAGTTAATAAAATAATAACCCTTCCGCTGGAAGAAGAAATAAAGCGGAGCTATCTCAACTATGCTATGAGCGTTATTGTAGGCAGGGCACTGCCGAATGCAAAAGACGGTTTGAAACCGGTCCAGAGAAGAGTGCTTTTTGCTATGCTTGAGCTTGGTGTCAGGCATAACCAGGCTTTCAAAAAATCGGCCCGTATTGTTGGGGAGACGATGGGAAAATTCCACCCGCATGGTGACTCTGCAATTTACGACACAATGGCAAGGCTCTCACAGGACTTCAGTTTGAGATATCCACTGGTCGAGGGGCAGGGAAACTTCGGTTCGATCGACGGAGATCCGCCCGCGGCAATGCGTTATACAGAGGCCAGGCTTCACTCTATCGGAGAAGAAATGCTTGCGGATATCAACGAGGAAACGGTTGAATGGGGACCAAATTTTGACGAATCCCTGATCGAGCCTCTTGTACTGCCCTCCAGGATACCAAACCTTCTTGTAAACGGCAGCACAGGTATAGCTGTAGGAATGGCCACCAATATGCCTCCTCACAACCTGGGCGAAGCTGTTGATGTCTGCTGTGCACTGCTGGAAAATCCTGACACAGAGCTTGGTGAACTGATGACCCTTATGCCCGGGCCTGATTTTCCTACCGGAGGAATAATAATAGGCCGGGAAGGGATCATAGATTCGTACCGCACAGGCAGAGGCAAGCTAACTGTAAGAGGCCGCGTTGACTTTGAAGACAGCCGTAAGGGCAGACAGAGCATAATAATTTCTGAGATACCTTACATGGTAAATAAAACAAACTTTATAGAAACAATAGCGAAATGTGTCCAAAATGGAATGATAGACGGCATTTCCGACCTCAGAGACGAGTCTGACAGAGAGGGAATGCGGATCGTAGTCGAACTACAGCGTGATGCGGACCCCAATCTTGTCGTGCGGCAACTCTATACAAGGACACAGCTCCAAAGTACGTTCGGGGTAATAAACCTCGCAATTGTTGATGGAGAGACACGCGAACTCCCGCTTAAAGAGATGGTCTGGGTGTTTCTTGACCACCGCAGAACGGTCGTTCGAAGAAGGACAGAATACAGGCTTCGGAAGGCAGAAGACCGCGCTCACATTATTGAGGGACTGCTCAGGGCTCTCGATGCCATTGATAAAGTTATAAAGATAATAAGGGGTTCTGACAACGCTGCTACCGCCAGAAACGGCCTGATCGAAGCGCTTGATTTTACTGAGATCCAGGCTCAGGCAATGCTTGACATGCGTCTGCAGAGACTTACAGGCCTTGAGAGAGAAAAACTTAACAGTGAGATGACCCAGCTTATCATGGATATCGAGCGTTACAAAAGCATCCTTGGAAGCCAGCTCATCCTTGATTCAGTAGTAAAGGACGAACTGATGGAGGTGCGCAGGCAGTATTCCGATAAGAGGCGCACAGACATAGAAAATTCTATGGATGAGGTATCTGAAGAAGACCTCATACCTGAAGAGGAAATAGTCGTAGCTCTAAGCAGGGATGGTTATATCAGACGTATGCCGCTGCAGGACTACAGAGTCCAGTCACGGGGAGGCAAAGGTGTTAAGGGCGTTACGACAAAAGCTGAAGATGAAATAGCCCTTCTTACCATTACAAATACCCACAGGACATTATACCTTTTCACAAGTCTGGGAAGAGTTTTCGGAATAAGGGGCTTTTCTCTGCCGGAACCCAAAACAGGCAAGGGCAAACTTG
>LFRM01022989.1_pt1 | contig 10506 bp, 9 predicted proteins | sample 618341 | NCBI WGS metagenome assembly LFRM01 (sample SAMN03654438, study PRJNA283298) | anaerobic digester metagenome | isolation source: pool of bioreactors CSTR01a, CSTR02a, and CSTR03a thermophilic anaerobic... | place: Denmark: Kgs. Lyngby | collected 2014-05-21 | reverse complement strand
CGGTCAATCTCCCGGGCAATCTCCACAAATTGTTTCAGATTGCTGGTAAGATCGACGATTTTCAGCCCCACATCAATATCGATGCCCAGTTTGCTCAAGGTGCGCCGGGCACCGGCATCATCCCTCTTGCGGTCGACAAAGGAAAAGGACGGTCCAAAAAGCCGCCTGGCAAAATCCACGGTGTTCTCGCGACCCAGCTTTATATTCTCCGCTACTGTCATATCGGGAATCAAGGCGAATTCCTGGTGTATCATGCCGATGCCCTGTTTTATGGCCTGGCCGCAATTCTTGAAGACAGTTTTTTGGCCGTTAAAATAGATTTCCCCTTCATATCCGCCCGTGGCCTCAATAACCGGATTGCCGAACAAGATGTTCATCAAGGTTGTCTTGCCCGAGCCGTTGGCCCCTATCAGACCGTGTATCTCACCGGCCGGTATGGACAGATTGATATCGCGCAAGGCTGGAATGCCGTTATAGCTTTTGCTCAGATGCTTTATCTCCAGTAGGTTTGTCATTGTCATCCCATGTCAATTGATAATTTCCCGCAATAGCCGGGGCCAGGCAAAAAATAACACAGGCTGTCGTATAAAACATACGACAACCTGCTCCATATTACAATTTGTAAATTTAATAGAGAATAGTATTCATAATCATCACAAAGTAATTGGGATACTCGGCGCCATCCTCCTTGGCCTTAAACCTGCTGAAACTCACTTCGCTGTTGGCAACCTCCTTGGCGAACTGGTTCAGAGTGTCGATATCGTTGTAATTGAAACTGGGGTCTTCTATCATTCTCTTGGCCAGTTCAACGGCAAATTCCGGCATGAATACCGTGGCCGGCATGGGCCATCCGCCCAATCTGCCCGTCATTCCGGCAGCTGCGGCTTTTTCCGATATCATCGCGTTCAATTTGGGGAAGTTCCAGGCATCTTCCTCTGAAATCTCCAATCCCAATACGGTTGGGTAGGCCTGAAGGGGCGTCGGGCAGCACTGTTCAACTACCATGAATTTCAGTTTAAAGGCTTCGTCGATGATCACATCATACATGGGACAATTGGTGCCAAATATAACCGTATCAGGTCCGTATTTTTCGATCTGCCGGGGAATATCCTCGCGCAGGAACTGCAGCATAGGCCCGGTTCCATCCCCGGTCTGCGGATCGGGAGTAATCACCTCGACCCACTGCATGCCCAGTTCTTTACAGGTTTTCTCCATGGCATCTTTTCTCTGGGAAATGACCTCTTTGGCCAGATGAGTGGGGAATGAAAAGTGAATGATGGTTTTGGCGCCCATCTCGTGCCCCTTTTGCGCAATAGCGGCCCCTCTCCTCACCCAGTCGGTATCCAGGTTCACATCCACGTACTTGGACATCAAGGCCGGGTCGTCCCAGATGGGAGCAGTCATGGTTATTATCTCCGGTCTGGTTTCTTCCACCTTCTGCAAAGCGGGCAATAACCCGGCCTGCCCGGATATCACGATGATGGCTTTCATTTTGGGATCATCGGCCAGTGAGATGATCTGGCTCAATCCGGTTTCGATCTCGGTGGAGAAATTCTCCGGCAAGGTAATGTGTTTGACTATATCCGGGTATTTTTTGGCCATCTTGTCGGCAGCCCTGAACTCATCTTCGCTGGTGGATAAGGTCGGGGTGACCACACCAATTTTGTAGCCACTGGATGGTTGTTCAACAGTAGTTGTAGCGGTATTGCTGCAACCCGTCACAACAGCCGCCATCATTAAAACCATCAATAACAACGCTATGTATTTTTTCAACTCTGTTCCCTCCCCAAATCTTCCTTTTTCAACTAAACTTTGAACGCCTTGTGGATTGTCTCTTAATTTGCTGTAATCATTCATACCCCCTGACATCAAGATGTACCGACTCACTTCGACTTATCAGGCATGCAGCAAATATATAGCCTCCGCTGCTTCCTGCGCTTATCCCTTCAGTCATCCAACTTCTAACTCATTATTATGTATTGCATTACTTCATGTTATTATAGTTACATAATATAATAGCATTGTAGAAATAAAAAGTGTTTATTTAGTATATTTTTCCGATTGACTACGATTGACTGGTGTTTTGCCCTGGCAGGGCATTCCGTTTGGAAATATTTGCTGAAATGCATGGCTAATCTGTACGAGTATATCAATCTACCAGATGGGGAGTGGACTGCATGAACTATGTTGGCATCGACATCGGCTCGACCGCCGCAAAAACCCTGGTTTTGGATGGGGAAAGAGTGGCGGCGGCCTTCACTCTGCCCACCAGTTGGAGCAGCCGGGAAACTGCCGCCCGGATCAAAGCAAAGCTTTTGGAACTGGGATTTGATGTCGAGTCGAGGACGGTCAAAACCATTGCCACCGGCTATGGCCGGGTTGCAGTGGACTACGCTGATAAGGTTCTCACCGAAATCACCTGTCACGGCAGAGGCGGATCCTATCTGTTTCCAGAAGACTGTGTGATCATTGACGTGGGAGGCCAGGATACCAAAGTCATCACCGTTGAAAACGGTGCTGTGGCCCGGTTTTTGATGAATGACAAATGCTCGGCCGGTACCGGCAAGTTTTTGGAGATTATGGCCAATCGGCTGGAAGTCGACCTTGACGAGCTTTTCCTTTTGGCCCAAAGCGGCACCCCTATTCCTATCAGCAGCATGTGTACGGTTTTTGCCGAATCTGAAGTGATCAGCCAGATAGGAGTCGGAAAATCCAAACCGGATCTGGCCGCCGGCATAGTGGAATCGGTAGTAACCAGGGTGGCTCTTCTGGCCCAGCGGCACGATATAAGGGGAAAATGCATTCTCACCGGCGGCTTGAGCCATATCCCTTATTTCCGGGAAAGACTGGCAAGCAAACTGCAGCGCGAGATTTACACCCACGAGCTGGGGAAATATGCTGGTGCTTTAGGAGCCGCATTGATAGCAGCGGAGAAATGCAATTAGATCCCGGCATATATATACAGCAAGCCTACAGCACAGGGAGGAATAAAATTGTTAAAATTGCCACCGAACTTCCAAAACTATTCCGAGGCTCGCCAGCAGGGGTTCATGCGCATGAAGGAGTTGAAAGAGAAAGGCAAGAAAGTAGTGGGGGTTTTTTGCACTTATACTCCGACGGAGATGATACTGGCAGCAGGAGCGGTGCCGGTTAGCCTGTGCGGGATGAGTGACGAGCCGATTCCCTTTGCGGAAAAAAGCCTGCCCAAGAATTTGTGCCCCCTGATAAAATCCAGCTATGGCTTCGCGGTTTCGGATACCTGTCCCTTCTTTTATTTTTCCGATATGATTCTGGCCGAAACCACCTGTGACGGTAAAAAGAAAATGTATGAGCTGTTGGGTGAGCTGAAATACACCCATGTGATGCAGCTGCCCCCGGGCAGAAGCGGCAGCCTGGCCCTGGAAAGCTGGTATGGCGAAATGCTGCGCTTAAAGGATGTGCTGTGCCGGCAGTTGGAGACGGACTTCAGCGATGAAGACCTGCGCAATGCCATTCGTCTCAAAAACCGGGAGAGAAAAGCCATGCTGGATTTCTTTGAATTGGGTAGATTAAAGCCCTCTCCTGTCTCCGGTTATGAAATCAATACGGTTATCGATGCCAATGGATTTATATTTGATACCGAAGAGAAGATTGCGATCCTGGAAAACCGCACCGCAGAATTACTCCAGGAATATGCAAACAACTGCCAGGGCAGGCCATCGCGGCCCCGGATTTTGATCACCGGCTGTCCCACCGGAGGAGTACGGGAAAAAATCATACGCCAGATCGAGGAATTGGATGCTGATATCGTAGGCTTCGAAAACTGCTGCGGGCCAAGAGCCCAGAAGGAGCTGGTCGATGAAAACAAAGACCCGTATCTGGCCTTGGCCGAAAAATACCTGGGCATCAATTGTTCAGTGATGAGCCCCAATCCCGGCAGGATCGAAGCCCTGGAAGAAATGCTGGAAGATTATCAGGTCGACGGGGTAATCGAGGTTGTCCTCCAGGCCTGCCATACTTTCGCGATTGAATCCGAGCGTGTAAAGAGATTCGTAACCCAGGAAAAACATCTCCCCTATCTCTGCCTGGAAACCGATTATTCGCAAACCGATACAGGCCAGATAAATACCAGAATCAGTGCCTTTTTGGAGATACTGACATAGCCAACCCAGGGGCCGCCCGGCCCCTGGCCCGGCCGGCCAGCGAATCCTTTCCTACTATTTACTGCCATCATAGGATATAATAGTCACAATAACCTGCTGCTTTGACATTAAATCGGCAATATCCCCATTTACGTTTATCCCACGGCAAAACACATGACAGAAAGGATGTAGATATATGGACCCCAATATCTTCCGCAAAATCAGTTATGGCCTGTATGTTATCAGCTCTACCATGGAGGGCAAATTGAATGGGCAAATAGCCAATACCTTTTTTCAGATCACTGCCGAACCCGCTATGGTGGCCATCGGTATCAACAAGAACAATCTCACCAACCAGTTCATCAAGAGCAGCGGGGTGTTTTCAGTCTCCATCCTGCCCCAATCGGTACCTTTAGATCTTATCGGCCATTTCGGGTTTAAATCCGGACGCGACATCGACAAATTTGCCACCGTTCCGTTCCGACTGGGGATGACTGGAGCGCCTTATCTGGTGGAGAACAGTATCGGCTATCTGGAAGCGCAGGTCGTCAACAGTATTGATGTCGAGACCCATACGCTGTTTATCGGCAAGGTGATCAATGCAGAGGTATTCAGCGAAGAAGAGCCCCTGACCTACACATATTATCAACTTCTCAAGCGAGGCGCAGCCAGGCCTGCGCAAACTGCACAGCCGCCGCTTGCAGAGAAAAAGGCAGAGGCTCCAGCAGCAGACCCCGCTACACAGAAGTACGAATGCCCGGTGTGCGGATACATTTATGATCCGGCAGTAGGGGATCCTGATTCCGGCATCGCTCCCGGCACCGCTTTTAAAGACATCCCGGATGATTGGGTGTGCCCGGTCTGCGGGGTGAGCAAAGACGAATTTGAGCCCCTGGAATAANNCCCTGGAATAACCGCCGTTTGATTGAGAGACTTTAATCCGCGACAATATAATGTGGAGGTTATTTTGTATGAAAAAGCATATAAAAGGCAATGTGTTCTGGGTTGGCAAAGTAGACTGGGAACTGGAGACTTTTCACGGCGAAGAATTGACCACTCACCATGGCACCACCTACAATTCCTATTTAATCCAGGAAGAGAAAACCGTTCTCATCGATACGGTCTGGACACCGTTTGCCAGCGAGTTTGTCAATAATCTGGCCAGTGAAATCGACCTTAATCAGATCGATTACATCATCGTCAATCACGGCGAGATAGACCACAGCGGAGCCCTTCCGGAGCTGATGAGGCTGATACCCGATACCCCCATTTACTGTACCGCCAATGCGGTCAAATCGCTTAAGGGTATGTTTCATGAGGATTGGAACTTCAATGTGGTCAAGACCGGCGACAAGCTGGATATCGGCAACGGCAAGCAACTGGTTTTCGTGGAAATGACCATGCTGCACTGGCCGGACAGCATGGCTGCTTACCTGACCGGTGACAACATTCTTTTCAGCAATGACGCTTTCGGGCAGCACTACGCCACCGAAATGCTCTACAACGATCTGGTGGACCAGTGCGACCTGTTCAAGGAATCCATGAAATATTACGCCAATATCCTGACACCTTTCAGTGCGGTTTTGAAGAGAAAGCTGCAGGAGATCAGCAATTTGGGGCTGCCCATTGATATGATAGCCACCAGCCATGGTGTCATATGGAGAGACAATCCCCTGCAGATAGTTGAGAAGTATGCCCAGTGGGCTGACAATTATCAGGAGAACCAGATAACGATTGTGTACGATACCATGTGGAATGGCACCAGGGCACTGGCTGAAAACATTGCCCGGGGGATTCAGCTGGCCGATCCGGATGTCACGGTAAAGCTTTTCAACCTGCCCAAAAGTGATCAGAACGATGTCATTACCGAGGTGTTCAAGTCTAAGACGGTGGTGGTGGGCTCTCCTACCTTTAACAATGGCATTCTGCACACAATGGCCGGTTTTGCGCATTTGATGAAGGAAATGAAGTTCAAGAACAAGAAAGCTGCCGCATTTGGCTGTTACGGCTGGAGCGGGGAGTCGGTCAAGATCCTCAACGAACTCCTGCAGGGTGCAGGCTTTGAGCTTATCGATGAAGGTTACCGTACCCAATGGTATCCAGATCAGGACAAACAGCAAGGTGCGATTGAATTCGGGAAGAAAATCGCCCTTGCTTGATATGATTAAGATTGTGGATGAGATGCACTAGCCGTTAATCGGCATTTCCAGAGTTGTTTCAAATCGTGATAGGTATGCTTATAGCCGGGGGAGAAATCCCCCGGTGCTTTTTGTTTCAATTCCTGATAGATACGCTTTGATCAGCATCGATAAATGTTGAACAGAGACCGGCGGCGGGCGCCTTCCGACTGTGGGAGAGAGCCCACCCCACTGATGTGAAACCGCCGACATTACCACATAAACGGGCCTGCCCTGGCAGGTCAGAGTACAATGACCGACGGTGCTGATGCACTTGGATCGCGGCTGATACTTAATCCATTAGTACAAGGCGTGTTTTTATTACCTGCTTTTAGCTACTCGTGTAAAATCTACCATAAATGTGTAGAATTTCTATCTTCATCTACATACCATATTAATGAGCTAGAGCTCCAACAATATACAGAAAGGGTGAATAGAGTGTCATACAACTATTCTGATGATTATTCTTACTCAAGAAAGTCTTCGCAAAAAAGAAAGACTTGGAAAAAAGTAATTCAAGTAGAGTGTGGACACAATCCTCAGGACGCAATATTCGAAATTGATGACGGGGTGGTAAAGGAACATCAGAGCTTTATATTAGACCGGCTGACGATCGATACTTCTGATATTTTCAAACCCCTGGTCAAAATCGAATTCTCGAGCCTGGTTATGTTTGAAGGAGAAGATGAGGAAACATATGAGCCTGAGGTAGAGGTTGATCTGCTGTTTAAATTAGAGCGGGTCTGTAATGGTGTGAAGGAGGTTATTCAAAGCTGGAGATATCTAAAGGAGTTTGATGTAGAAGACGAACATGAAATCAAAAAACTCGAACTTGAGATAGAAATCAGCGAGCCTTTTACTGTGACCTTCTGCGACAGAGGTATGTGCCCGGGTTGCTGTGAATACCGAATGGTAGTTGAGGGCAAGGACTTTGAAGGCAGTTTTGAATTTTTAAGAGTAGTTAAACCAGTCTTAACCGCCATTATCCAGGGACATATTCCCAGTGATTATTAACTCTTAAACTGTTATTTGCTGTCCATAAGGAAGATGCTCTAACGGGGACAGGGAGAACAAATTCAATGCTCCCTGAACAACTGACCTGAGCATGTGAACATCAATAATCATGCGACTGTTTTGTGCTCCATAGAGCAGCATGGATGCAGACCTTGTTGGGCATTCTAACTGCTCTACCCGAAAACTCGGATATCTCCCAACAGCATTATCCGAGAAAATATCATGCTCGGCACCTGCATAAGCCAGGTGCCGTTTTATATACTGCTCGAGCTGGAGTCGATGCAGGAGGGGGATAGCTTGCACTGTAGATAAATGTGCTGACACGGGGCTAGGAGCTGGAGTGTTAATGCTACCCTAAAACTAGGCCAGATGCTAGGGAAAAAAATAAGCCACCTTGACCATCATCTGGCCTCATTTTTGATTGACATTAACACCGGAGCAGAAGGATCGAAGCAAGTAAATTAAGAATGTGAAGACTAAGAGCTGTCGGTGCCGTGTAACTTTAATTAGCTTTTTAATCTTCCGTCCTTCGGCTTATCACCCCCGCACACGCGGGGACCACGAGACCTCTATAAAGCCATTCAGGAGGGATTAAGGATCACCCCCGCACACGCGGGGACCACAGCATTCCCTCACTCGTTCTCTGCTGTGACCTTGAATCACCCCCGCACACGCGGGGACCACAGTATTCTTTCTCTCTATAAATAGTGAAACCCAGGATCACCCCCGCACACGCGGGGACCACCCGTTTGAGCCATGTCCCAACTCACTGTTAATGCTACCCTAAAATTAGGCCAGATGCTGGCGAAAAAATAGGCCACCTTAATATTCCAATCCTGTATGATTATTGTTGGCAAACATAATCGTGCGGCAGGAAAGGAAATGATTAAGATGGCACAATTAGAGCATATCAGGAAATTGTATCATTTAGAAGGGTTAAGTATCCGGGAAATTAGCAGAATCACTGGTCATCACCGTGACACTATTGCTAAATACTTAAACGCAGATAGTTCTGATCCACCACGATACAGGTTAAGTAAGGCCAAAGAACATCCAGTTCTGGGTCCATACATACCAATAATCAATGAGATCCTGCAAACAGATAAAACCAGGCATAGAAAGCAGAGGCATACCGCCAGGCGTATTTACGAAAGGCTTCAGGATGAATACGGATATACCGGAGGGTATAGCACAATAACCGATTACCTCCGTAAGGTGCGCCCTAAAAGGAAAGAAGGATTCCTACCGCTGGAATTTGAGTTAGGCCAACATGCCGAAGTAGATTGGATAGAAGCCCGCTTCTTTCTAAGCGGCAAAGAAACCATTGCTTATCTGTTTGTAATGAAACTCGGAGCTTCCGGTGGTTTCTATGCTCAAGCTTATCCTTTCGAGAAACAGGAAGCGTTTTTTGATGGACACCGTAGATGCTTCGAATTCATGGGTGGAGTACCAGCCGAGATAGCCTATGACAACTTAAAAACAGCGGTTAAAAAGATACTGAAAGGCAGTCAGCGAGAAGAACAGGAACAGTTCATAGCCTTAAGAACCCATTACCTTTACCAGGCCAACTTTTGCAGCCCCGGGAGAGGCAATGAGAAAGGCGGGGTAGAAAAAGCCGGGCAGGAAGCAGTACGAAGATTCTTTGTACCTTATCCAGATGTAAGTTCATTTGAAGAATTAAATCATTACCTGCATGAAAAGTGTACCAGCTTACTGGAGCAGAATCCCCGCTGGCAAGCCGAACTGAAAGCATTGAGACCGCTGCCGAAAGCCCCCTTTAAGTGTGTTAGGTACAGCGAAGCCAAGGTAAACAAGTATTCTATGGTACATTTTGAAACCAATCGTTATTCCGTACCGGTTAAATACATAGGTGAAAAAGTTTTAATTAGAGCAAGCGTTGATCAGATTGAAGTACTTTTTGGCCATGAGCAGATAGCTGTACACCCCAGGAAATACGGAAGACATCAGGAAAGTCTGGTTTTGGATCACTATCTGGAACTGCTGCTCATGAAATCAAGAGCACTGGGTAACACCAGAGTATATCGACCCGATGTCTTACCTCCCGTATATGAGCAATACCGTAGATGCCTGGCAGCCAGAGATCCCAAAGGCAACCGGCAGTTTGTAAAAATACTAATGCTAAATCGGGAATACCCGGCTGAACAGGTCACCGATGCTATTGGTCTTGCAATGACCTACAATGTTTACAACTATGATGGCGTATTAAACATATTAATGCAGCTCAATAGCAGTAGTCCAAAGATTGCCCCGTTAAGACCAGAACTTACTGAAAATATTCCTCAGGTACGGGTAATCCCCCCTGATCTAAGCAAATACCATGCTCTGATGCATATGGGAGGTGACCGGTAATGAATACGACTACCCATATGCTGATTCAAAGCTATTTCAAGCAGCTAAAGATGCCCCAGGCTTCAAAAGTTTATCAATCCATGGCCCGGGAAGCCGAAGACAATAACTTAAGTTATGAGGAATACCTCTTAGGTGTCCTGGAACAGGAGATAAGCCAACGGGAAAGCAATCGCATACAGCGGGGAATACGGCAGGCTAACTTCCCTATCATCAAAACCCTGGACAGTTTCGATTTTAAGGCCATACCATCCCTAAATAAGCAGAAAGTATTAAAGCTGGCCGGGTGTGAATACATTAAAAACCTGGAAAATGTAATCCTGGTAGGAAACTCAGGGGTAGGCAAAACCCATATTGCTACTGCCCTGGCTTATGAAGCCTGCCGCAAAGGAATGAAGGTTAAATTCTATACTGCTGCAGGCCTGATTAACGAGATGCTGGCAGCTCAACAAGAATACAAATTAAGCCGATTGGAAAAACAGTTTCTATCCTATCATCTGGTAGTGATAGATGAACTGGGTTACGTCCCTTTTAGTAAAACCGGAGCTGAATTACTGTTCCAATTCTGCTCAGCGCGGCATGAAAGGGGCAGCCTAATTATCACAACTAATCTCGAATTTCCAAAGTGGACGGAGGTGTTGCTAGACGCACAGTTGACGGCTGCTTTGCTGGATAGGCTCACTCACAAAGCCCATATCCTAAACATCAATGGCGAGAGCTATCGTTTTAAGCAGGCACTCGCCAGGCAGACCACTGATTAATGTTTTTGCGTAAGTGGCCTAATTTCTGACCAGCAAATGGCCTAATTTTTGATTGACATTAACACT
>LFRM01074082.1_pt1 | contig 10508 bp, 16 predicted proteins | sample 618341 | NCBI WGS metagenome assembly LFRM01 (sample SAMN03654438, study PRJNA283298) | anaerobic digester metagenome | isolation source: pool of bioreactors CSTR01a, CSTR02a, and CSTR03a thermophilic anaerobic... | place: Denmark: Kgs. Lyngby | collected 2014-05-21 | reverse complement strand
TGGTGTCCATTTCTGGAACAGTGGTTAGCCTTATAAGTACAGATATAAAGTCATCATGCTGTTCTTTCCCCACGGTGTAAAGTGCCCTCGCAGCTCCCTTAGACATAAACTTAATAGATGCTAATGCATTTGATATCGTCCTCTTTTCTTTATCAATAAAGTAACTACGGTTATCTTGCCTGAAGTGACACGGTGAAACAGTGATGTTAAACCCAGTCTTCATTTCCTCTTTGATTTTTGCAACACGTTCTTTGCCGTTTGCTTTTGCTCCATACACATCTAAGATTGTTGTGTAGAATTCAAATGGATGATGTGCTTTTAGATATGCACCATATAAAGAGTCAATCGCAACACAAACTGCGTGAGAGGCATTGAACAGATAAGCCGTGGCATCGTCTATGATACGCCAAACTTTTTCTGCTGACTCAGCATCCGCTTCTTTGGAAAACTCCCGTAAGAATCTTTCCTTAAGCTTCAACACTTTCTCTGGATGCTTCTTTGCAATATCCTTGATAGCAGAATATGATTCTGGTCCAGTGAACCCAGCATACTGTAGTGTCTTCATTATCTGCTCCTGGTATAGGATGAACGATGATGTTAACTCTCGTGTTTGAATTAACTTATCAAACGCTGGTATACCATAGTTAAAATCTTGTCTGTCAAGGAACACATTAATCATTGATTGGAATGCAGGTCTTATCGCTGCAACAAACGCTGATAACTCAGTAATGTTTTTGGGCTTATACCGCATAATCTTTTCTGTAGTGTTCTGCTTCTGCACTTGGTTAAGTGATAATGTTAATCCCTTAGAGTACATACTCCAAGTTTCCTTATCATCCTTTGTCATTTTTAGAAGCTCCATGACTGATGGCAGTGGTACTCCAATGATATCGAATGCTATCTTATTTATCCCGACAACATCAACACTCAGAATATCATTCTTTACATATCCATAATGGTCGGCAGTATCACCGTCAATGAATGCAGCGTATACTGGTTCCTTTTTTGTTTTTGAGTTGATACGATATATACCAAACTCTCGTCTTACGTCACCTTGGAACAATACAAATCCACATGGGTGAGGAGCTATCGACTCTATCATACCCATGTATTTCTCGCTTTCAACAAGAAGGTCATGATACTCTTCTGGAACATATGAGAACACGTCAATGTCATCAACATCTTCTTCATCAGCATAACTAACATCAATCTCGTATCTCTTAAGTTCACTTGATATCTCATTAGCAGTTTCATATTCAATGTTTGCAGCTCTGCAATACATCTTCCATGCACTCGCTCTTTTAAGTGTACCAAATGAAACCATCGGTGCAGATGCCCACTCCCCAAGCACTTCTTTCTGTGCTTCTTCAACAAACTCCGCATAATAACAATTCAGGTCAACGTCTGGAAGTGAACCAGAAAGTAGCCTGTCTTTAGATATGAATCTATCAGGGAACATTTCAACTGGTATCTGAAGCCTATCAACAGATGATAGTCCAAGCAAAGAGTTTGTGAAGTAACTTACAGCACTACCCCTGCCAGTTTGAGTTATCAGTGCACCTTTCTCTTTTGCTTTCTTGATAATCTCAAAGTCTATTAGAAAGTAATCAGATGTATTGGTTGAAGTTATGACTTCTGTCTCATAGAGAATTTCCTTAACATATCTTTCTTTCTCGTCATCTTCCATGCCAAGTGAATATACTTCCCACTCCGACATAACAGTGTCAAGATACAATTGGTTTCTTTCTTCTTGTGAAAGTTCCGGATACATATTAGGTAGTTTCTTGTCTTTACTCAACACAACATCCTCAAAGTCAAGGAATACGTTTGTGTTTTCCATTGCTTCAATTATTTGAGCATCCGATAATACTCCTTGCTCCTTGAAGCGTTTAAAGGCTTCATCATAGGAGGGATAATCTAAGTACCAACCCTCTTCATCGGGATAGCGGATGTTATTTGCTTCAAGCCTATGGTCTCTAAGAACAGCCTGTTCTGGATATATGAAGTGACTATCCATTCCATATATAAGTTTGATGTTGTGTTTTCGATACATCTTAAGTATAAACTCGTTAACTTCTACTTGTTTAGGAGTGTTATGATTCTGTACTTCAAGCATGAAGCTGTCACCAAACCGATTATGTATTTCTACTATAATCTTTTCTGCTTCTTCAAATCCGTACTTATATACTCCGCCAATGCATGCTGTTGTTATGAAGACGTCTCTCGGGTCAAGCCCCATTAATATCTCCATGTCAAGACGTCCGTGGTAATAATATCCTGTTAGGTTAGCTTCAGAGAACGCTTCATTAATATCCCCTATGCCCTTTGCTGTCTTTGCAGCTAATACAAGGTGTGCATTTGTTCTATCTTTTTCTTTTCTATCCTTAACAAAATAAAATTCTGATACATATCTCCATTTTAATCCGTATTTTGAAGCAAGGTCAGCACATTCACGCCAAGCACCTGGAGTGCCGTGCTCGCAAGAACTCAATATTGTTCCACCGAGTTCAACTATTCGTTTGCAGTAATCCTCATTAGTAACAACAGAGTCAGTAATAACGGGGTTACTATAGTGTGAGTGTCGATGATAATTGGAAATTACCAACGCTTCACCCCTTTCTTTTATAGTTTAATTAGTCTTCAAACTCAAGTATGAACCACACTATAATTGCAATAACACATGATATCATTCCAGCAATCCTGAGTGGTATTGAGAATATCCATGTTAATAATGCGGATAATATCGCTATTGGTATAGCAAACATAAGAATTATAATAGTAGCAATGACTATTCCGAACATAAAGCTATCTTCATTCATAAATATGCCTCAGAAAATGCCCAAGTCATTAATGCTGCCGCTAATACGAGGAATGTTATCAAAATTGCCAATGCACTCCACGTAAGGAACCAGAAGAAAAATGCACCAATCGCAACCAATGAAACGAATGACCCTATGAACACCAGTATAACTTTTATAACCATACGCCCATTGTCTTTAATCCAATATTTAACCCAGTCTTTAATCCCTTGAATTATCCCAGTCTTCATTATTTCCCTTTCTTTTTAAACGTACTTGCAGCATCATATGCGGGGCAATTTTTCTTCACTCCACATATGAATTGACAGAAGTATGGCGACGGTGATACGAGCCAGTCGGTTTCCATAATAATATCTTCTATGACTTCTACTATCCATCTCATTGTTTCTTCATACTCTTCCATGATAAACGGAACTTCAATCGGTTCATCCGCCTTAATCATGTTAAATGACATTGTTTCTGGATACTCACCAAATTTCTCATGCACATATCTTGCATAAACATACAGTTGTTTCTTATATGTTTTGAACTCACGTTTCATGCTTGCTTCCGACTTAGTCTTATGGTCAATCACCTTATACTTACCAGTATTCTTATTCCGAACAACTAAGTCACCTATTCCTGAAAATACATATCCACCAATATCTGTTAGAAACTTCTCTTCAGTAGAAACTATTTCCCATTCATCCCCAAACCCATTAAAGTTAAGGAAGTAATCATACCCCTGTTGATATGCCTTGTCTGCAAATCCTTTGGGGTACGGTGGAAAGTCATGCACAACAACGTCATAATATCCTTTCTCATATACATCAGCAAGCTCATATGTTTGTAGCTTACCTTCCGCATAGTCCTCAAGGATAGTATGTGCAAATGTTCCATATTCAGAGAACGCATTTTGCTCCTGTGGAACATTGTCTATATATGTCTACTTAAAATTCATTGGACAATTCTCATAAGCAGTTAGCTTACTGAATGACCAACGAAAGTCTTTTGGAAGTGATTTCAAATTTATTTATCCTTTCATAGGTTAGTCGTTTAACGGAGATAAGTCTAAGGCTTGCCCACAGTTCGGGCAAAATGATGGACCCTCCCATACTACAACTGGGTAGTGTTGACTATCTGAATGCAGTCTGAACCCTCCACAGTCAACAAATTCTGGGTCATGCCCACAAGTCGGGCACTCTAACCACATATCCATCAATGGAACGATTGGTATTGTTTTATCTATCTTCAATTTCGGTGAATCATCCATAATTATTCCTCCAAATTTAACTTATCATCCTCTTGATTATAATATGCAATGTCCCATCTAATACTCCATATACCATACCACAGTATGGTTCCAAACCCTAACCATGCAGTAATGAATGATTCAATGTTTATCAAAGTAAACATCCCTACGAATGCTTGGAAGTGACCAGCACATTCCACATTCAGTACAATTTCCGGGACAAGGCAGTGCGTCACTTGGGATACGCTTTTCTGTTCCATCTTGCATCCAAGCCCTTTGCCTTGTGTTAGGTGGTGAAGGACATCCTGGCCATGCACTATATATGATAGTGAAGTTATCAGGAAAATCCATGTCGTCAACAATATCCCAACGCTTAGTAAAAGCAAGGAACTTTGTTTCTGGGAAACACTTACCCAAACTGCTCCACACTTCAGCATATGCCAATGATACAAAGTCTCCAGCAACATGAACCCTAAAGAATTTTGGTTTTTTCTTGTCTAAGTATTCAAACATTTGCTTGAATAACTCAACTGGATTCTGTGTTGCAAAGTTCGTGTTCTTGTTCCAAGCGTTCCTCGTTCCAGGGTATTGGATATACGCTTTCATTGCATAACAATCATGTAAACATGTTCTGCATGCTTCCTCAGAACATGATGCCCCAGGAGTTAATGAGAAGTTTGGTATCTTACCGAGCTTTACATTCCCGTTTGATATTGAAATCCTATCAGAGTTCTTTGTTTTTTCTAACATACCTTCACCATTATTTTACCTCTTTCTTCATATGTGTTCATTGTTCCCTTTCACTCATTATCATATTTCCAAATAAACCCAAAACAAGTTTTTAATACTCCCCTACAGCAATGTGATATTGCCGAGCGAGTACATCCTATTGATTCAGATGCAATTTTTACAGATGGATAACTCTTTACATATACTCCATCCAACGTATACTGATAAACAGTTTTACCAAGCTTCTATATGTGTTCATCTGTGAATGGAATCCTTTTTTTTCCAGTTTTATCTTTACTTAAATTAGCCCTATGTTCATCTGTAAATGGACCAAGTGGTTTTCCTTTTCTTGCATTGCTCCAGTTTTTACGTGTTTCATCAGAAGGGTTCCATCCGAGTGTCCCCTCTCCACCATCCGTTAAATTATATCCATATTTAGGGTTATTAGTTTCAAATGTACGAATAAAATCTATTTCCACCTATTTTGCATTTTCATGACTAAGATTTTCTGCAATAATACTGTGAGCTATATTGCACCATCCATGTTTTTGGATGGCCCTCCAAAATAACCGCTGTGTTTTATAACCTTTCCCATCGGTACCCCATCTTTTTTTAAGGGTATGTCTAGTCATCCCAACGTATCTTTTCCCATTTGGGAAAACGTGAACATATACTGTATGCCCATTATTCTGCAATGACATTTCCTCCCTTCATTAAAATGGCTGATTAGATTCTTCACTCATAGATATTCCATACTCAGGTAAGTCGCAAGCCCTCTTTTTAACTTTTTCTATTCCATCTGTATTCCATGAAAACTTAGATTTGTCTCCAACATTTGCTTGATATATACGACGACTTGCACCGCAGTAGCAGCATTCAATCAATTTTTGAATTCCTTCTTCTCTATTCTTGGTTATCCTCAGGTTAGGACGCAACAACAATAGCATTGTCCGCAAGGTTCACAATTGAACTTGAACCAGACACGTCATCGTTCCGTAACTGCTCTCCCATTCTAGTCTTTCTTGGATGTGCAACAACCAGAACATGAACTCCGTATCTAACTGCAAACCGTTTCAAAGCATTGACGAACACGGACTGTGCTCGCATTTCTTCATCAGCATCAGACAAGCTTGTCATCATGTTGTCAACAAGATACAGTTTGCACCCATATCGTCTGGCAGCCATAGTGAACACATTAAGGATTGACTTAGCTTGATTCTCTTCAAACATTTCATTGTTGTCAAACAAGTAAAACTTACCACGGTAGTAGTCACGTATTCTTTCCTGTACTGGATATGGAACAAATGGTACTTCCTTGCTACGTACAGAATCGAACTTAGTTGTTATGTAATCACTTCCTGCAGCCTGTAAGTGTATCCATTCTTGGAATTTCTCCTTACGAAGTTCACCAGAGTATGCACAAACAGAGAACCCTTGTTCTATTGCATTGAGCATAAGCAAACCATTGAGTGTTGACTTGCCGAAGCCAGTCTTACCAGTCAGGATTGTGATACCTCCTTCAAGCAGTCCGCCAATTGATTCGTCTAATGCAGGTATCATCGTCCTAATTCTCGGTATGATAGTTGAGTCCAGAGGAGTTACATCTGCAAGTTCAACTAACCCTTTGATGGGAAAGTCTTCAGCATCGTCCAGTGTTTTCATTAATGCTTCTGCACCTAAGAAGAAAAGTATTTCATTTGCATCTTTACATGGCCCATTACCACTGGGACGCATTGGGAAGTCGTTTACAATGGCACACCTATCTTCCCCCAACCTTCTTGCAAGTGTCTGCACCATGCGAATCCCTGGCTCGTCAGCATCACCAAACAATATGATTTGATGAAAGCGTTCTAACCATTCCCAACAAGTGTCTACCCATTCCATATTGTCAACACCACTGGGGACTGACACTACGTTTCTTGCTCCAGCTTCATAGAGTGCCATAGCATCTATTTGGCCTTCAGTTATAATCTATGGCTTAGAGAATGAACACATGTCCATTCCGAACAGTATCGGCATGGTGTTTGGTGCCATCCATTCCTTCCTATCCTTTGGCCCTGGCTTTTTAGGTTTTCTGAATTTCACATACACAAGGTCTGAGTCTAAGTAAAACGGGAACACGATGGTTCCATTTAAGTCTGACTGTATTTCAAACGCATCAAGTGTATCCAGTGATATCTTTCTTTGGTCAAAGTATTCTATAATCTCATCAGTCACTGGCAGTAAGTCAAGGTCTGGTCTTTCATAATTCTTCTTTGGTTTTGCAAACGTCATGCCACGTTCAACCGAAACCTGTTCGCCAAAATTCTTCGCTAAATCTTCCAATCTTCCCTTTCTCGCACAACTTCCCCTTTTGCATTGGTATAACCCATTCTCAAGGCTCAAGTAGAATGTCCCTTTATCAAGGTTATCTCCTCCTGCACAGAACGGGCATAAGTCTGCAATGAGTTCATTGTTACGTATGCTAAACGGTTCAAGGTGCTGTTCAGCAAATTTAATAACTGTTTCAGAAATATGTTGTGCTATTCCTCTCACCTCTTATTTTCTTATATGCCTTAATTGATGTTTCCTTGGGGGTTAGAGGGCTTGTAATTTAACTAAGGTAAACTACAGCCCCCTATCCCAAAGACGCTGGGCGGTCAATCCCGTGGCCTCTCCGTCCATCTTGTGTTACGTGGTGTAATGTTTGCGTTACGAGGTATGTATCCGTTATCCATATAGTGCTGTTTAAGTCCTCGTAGCCAACAATGCACGGTTGAATATGGTAGATTCTCTTGTTCACTGAAAGACATGGTGTCAAACCCTTCCAATAGATGTTTTGCATATTTCCGATATGGAAATGGAAGGTCATTTGTTGCAGCGTTTATCATTGCAACCATTTCAACTGGTCCGTCAACCATACTCATAAGCTCGTTATCTTTTAATTCCTCAAACTCATAAAGTTCTGTCTGAGTAAACACTCCATGAGGATAACTTATTGTGAAGCTAGAAGCAATATACATGAATATGTCCCTGTCGATACTTATGAAACAATCATATATTTCATCCTTTGATTTAACTCTAGATGAACGTATGTGCTTAAAGAACGAAACATCAGCCTCACTGAATAAGTCTTCAACAATACCCAATACGTGTTCTGATGCATACATTTTTACCCTTTTCCAAACAAGCTTCCTTAATGCAGGTTTATATTGTTTATATAACTCCTATTCCTCTATTGGTGTTAGTTTCAAATAATTTCTCCTTTCAGAGTGTCTTAGTTAAAACGGTGCGTAATCGTCATCTTCCATGTTGACTTCGGGTTCATCCGCCTTTTGTACTGTTGTTGATTCACTCTTAGGTGTTAGGAACTCAATTGTGTCAACGTTAAGATTATATGAAACCCTATCATTACCTGATGTGTCCTTGTATTCCCTAATGCTGAAGTCACCAATTACCATTGCCTTTGAACCCTTCTTCAGATACAAAGCACATGTGTCAGCAAGCCTACCAAACACTGCGACACGATAGAATACTGTTGAATATTTACCCTCCGCATCTTTGCTGTTAGTTGCTGCTGCCAATGTAAATGTAGCGTAGTTCTTGCCATTCGACGTTGTTTTAATTTCCGGGTCAGCCGTGAGGTTACCAATTGCGATAACTTTATTTGTCAAAATTCATACCTCTTTCATTTTCCTTTTTATTGTTGAACTTCCAATTGAATCCGCCAGCTGTCTCTCTTGTCCCATTACAACATTTTGAAATTCCACTATAATGTATTCCAGTTTCTCTACCAGCTTCTACCGTGGACTTAAATGTCGCAATTTTTTCCCCGTCCTTATATTGAGAGACAAGCTTATCTTTTGACTTCTTTTTATTGGTCAATATTTTTAATATGGTTTGCCTTGAAACAGCGTGTCCGATTTGAGCGTGAGATAGTATTCTTCTGTTTTCTTCGGTAAGTTTTTTACCAATACGAGCTACTGATAATCTTTCTCTGTGCTCCTTAGTGAATGGGTTTCTTTTTATTCCCATCTAAGACGCAGAGACTTTTGCCTTATGTTCTTGCGTTCTTATATATCCTCTCGCTATTTTTTCTCCACCAGAAGAAAAGTTATATCCCTTATTCCTATTTTGTGTTTTTAGATTACTTATTAAGGTAATCTCTAGTTCGTCAGCTTCTTTAAGTGTCATGTTGGTTTTAATAATCTCATGCTCTATATTATCCCATCCATATTTACAAATGGCACTCCAAAAATAATTATTGTTTTTATATTCAACTCCATTATTTCTCCAGCGTGAGTCAACGCTTCTTCTGGTTTGTCCGATGTATTTTTTATGGGACGGTGTTGTATGACAATATACTGTATATATTCTTTTATTGCACTATGAATCACCCCCGATATTTACCTTATTTGTCATAAATTATTTCCTCTTTCCTTATTTCTGTTCTTCTGGGTGGAGTGAAGCATACAGTGCCTTAAGAACCTCAACGTCCTCAATGATTTTGTAGTTCAGAACTCCATCAGTGAATGGTTTGATTTTAGTGTCTCCATATTCACGTTTCTGCTCCTTGCCAAAACCCCTTGTATCTTTCTTGACACGAGCGTCAATCCGTCCCATTAAAGACTGTTCAACTGTTTGTGCAACAGGTTCAGCTACTTTTACGGGTGTTTCAATTGTTTGAACTACTGGAACATCATCATCTTCAATTACCTTAATTGGTTCATCGGACGGGGGACGGTATCCTTTTGCCTTTGGTTCAGTATATGTAAAACGAACAGTTCCAGATTTATCTACCAATACAAGTTTTGATATTTCCTTATTTTCATTATACTCTATGTCTCTAACGGATATAGCAAACGAAAATGATGTTTGGAATTTTCCGTTATTCTCTCGATATTCTCCCTCACGCAAAGGGATAAAAATCACTGGAGCAGAATATAATTCCTTCCCAATTCCTACCATAAAACACGCTCGTTTAAAACTGTCGCTACTTTCACCTTTTATTTTTTCAACATCAGATGGAGTACCTACATCTTGTTTTTTAACCCACTCAGAGTCCGCAGATTCACGAACTGATACAGTGCAAAACAAATTTCCTTGAATAGAAAAATGCTCTCTCTGCCAGTTCATTGGTCCAAAGTGTTCATCTAGAATTGACGCATCTGTTCGGGCATCTTTATATAAAAGAATAAGCGCAGATTTCTGCTTAGTAACTTGCTGCACCCTACAGCTAATCTCGTTGGGACGTAGTAATCTTATTTGCCTAAATTCCTTTTCCTTAATCAAATTTATTCCTCCTTGATTCCTTCCTTGGTGAATCTCCATGTGAATCCACCTGCTGTTTTGCTTTTACCATGACAACAATTTGATATGTGTTGCTGGTATACACCAGTGATAATTCCTGCATCCTTTTGCGATGAAAACCTTGCGACCTCCTTACCGTTTAAATACTGGGTAACAGGTTTAGACATCTTTGCCTTGGCTTCTTTCGTATGATTTTTACCACCCATGCTCTTGTTGCCAATTCCATATTGGTTTCCTATCATTGCCTTAGCAAGTTTTTCTCTGGTTTCTTTTGTTGCAACACGACCCATTCCAGATGCGGACATTTTCGCCTTAGTCTCTTTGGTATGCTTGTACCCCAATGTATGAGTGTTACCCATCTAAGATGCTGATTTTTTTGCCCTCTGTTCAGGTGTCCATTTAGTTCCCTTAGAGCCACTCTCTCCGCCAGAAGAAAGATT
>LFRM01042306.1_pt1 | contig 10510 bp, 8 predicted proteins | sample 618341 | NCBI WGS metagenome assembly LFRM01 (sample SAMN03654438, study PRJNA283298) | anaerobic digester metagenome | isolation source: pool of bioreactors CSTR01a, CSTR02a, and CSTR03a thermophilic anaerobic... | place: Denmark: Kgs. Lyngby | collected 2014-05-21 | reverse complement strand
TGAAGTTCTGCTCACGTGATAAGGGATAGAGAAAGAAAAGATACCTGGCGGACCTTCTTTGATTCTTTTAAATTAAGAGGTTTATCAGGAATAGACCTTCTGTTATCCGACGCTTATAAAGGGCCGATTCGTGCGGGTAATACTATTTTTATATGAAGCCCATCACAAATATCCGGAGTTCGTTTTCTAAGTAATACCTTGGCTCCATCTCCTCGGAAAAACTCGGAAGACTTTTGGGAAGCGGTAAAAGCAATTATAAATTATATAAGAGTAAGCAAAAAAATATAAAGAGGTAAACTTATGGAAATAAAAGGGTTAAAGATAAAAGACCTTGATGTATATTCAATGATTTTTTCGGGAGTTTTATATGTAGTTCTAGGTATAATATTTTTAACCCAGAAGGGTGTACTTTTATTTGCTGTAGAAAGCCTTTTAAATCTTCTAGTTATACTATTTGTGATCACGGCTTTCTCTCAGCTCCTAGGTCTTACTCCACTTAAGAAAAAGAGGCTTACTTCAATATCTAAAGTGATTGGATTTTTGATTAATATTGCTTTTGCGGGGCTCATATATTTTAAGCCAGAACTTATTGTAGGTATACTTCCAGTTTTTTTTGGGATTTATGCAATTTTTAGTGGAATTATTAGGTTTTTAACATACCTTCAGTACAAGAACAATGATGTAGCTAGAAGGTTCTTGGTTTTATTTGTAGCGATTATTCTTTTTATTATGGGTATTTCGATAATTATTCATCCCTTAGATTCTATAGTACCAATTACAAAAATTATTGGGATATTTTTTATTCTTTATGGGATTTCATTTATTATTGATTCAATATTGGATTTTATCCCTAAAGCAACTGCGGATTCCTTTAAAAGGCGTATTAAAATAAGCCTTCCTGTATTTATGGTGGCCTTAGTTCCGCATAAAATGCTGATGAAAATAAATAGGGCATTTGAAACGGAAAATATAAGACCAGAAGACTTAGTTGCTTATAAAGAAAATATTCCATATGATTTGGAGGTTCTTATCCATGTAACGGAAAAAGGTCTTGGAATGTTGGGTCACGTAGATATATATTTTGACGGAAAAATTATGACTTATGGCAGTTATGACGAGAAAACCTACAGATTAAAGGGACTTATATCTGATGGAGTATTTATAGAATCTCCAAATAAAGACGATTATATAAAATTTTCCCAAGGACATATGGGAAAAACCCTGTTTGGATTTGGCTTAAAATTAAATGAAGAGCAAAAAGATAGAGTTAGAAGTGAAATAGCAGATATTCATAAAGATTTATATAGATGGAAACCTCAAAGTGAATTAGATAGCCAGATAAGCTTAGTGCCTGGTAAGCCTAGAGAAGACTATGCAAGTATCCTTTATAACAATATTCAAGGAAAGTTTTATAAGTTTAAAAGAGGGCCTTTTAAAACGTATTTTGGATTAAATACAAATTGTGTTCTCCTAGCCGATAAGATTGTTGGGCAATCGGGAATAGATATAGTCAAGATTCAAGGAATTATAACTCCGGGAGCCTATTTTGAGTATTTTAATAGAGAATTTTCTATAAAAAACAGTATAGTAATGTCTAGAACTATATATTATAAGCAAAGTAAATAGGGGGAAAGGTTTTGTCGTAAACTCTTCAAGAATTTCAGCATTCAAGAAAAAATCCCTCAGATTCAATAGCAATTTCTATAAAATATAGATTTCCTGTTATCTTTCTTGCATAGAATGGATTCCAATTAGTATAATATTGAGTTTAGAATAAAGGACTAAAGAAGGATCAAAAGCATTAATTTCAAGAGATTTTAAAAACGACTTGGTTGATTTCATTGCTTACCATTGGTATACTTTTAAAGAGGTGGACATGAGTGCGAAAACGTCTATAAAAAATGCTTTTTGGGAATTATTACGAGAATTACCCCTAGATCAAATTACAGTGATCATGTTATGTGAGAGGGCTAGTGTTAATAGGCAAACTTTTTATTACTATTATCAGAATATCGTAGATTTGTTAAAGGATGTACTGTTTGAGGAAATCTATGACGAGGTTTCTAAGGGTAGGGCTTTTGACACTTGGAAACACGGTTTTCTTACGACAACTTGTTTTATAAAAAACAATAATTTTGTGTTTCAAAATATTCATCATTCCCACTATTGGGATGAGGTAAATGATTTTTTCACAGAGACATCTAATATTCTTCTTAAGGGAGTGATTGATGAATGTATTGAATTGACAGGAATCCGAATCTCCAAAGAAGATGAGGATTTTATGATTCACTATTATAGGGTTCTTTTTAACAGTATTATGACGGAATGGGTAAAAGACGGCATGCAACTCAATCCTGAAGCTCTACTTTCTAAGGTAGAAAAGCTAGTGGATGGAACTGTTTGTTCTGCCCTGGAGCGTTTTGCTATTAAGTAAATCTATACAATTATGTTAAGTTGTCTAAAGACTGCAAACTATCCCTGAATTACAATTAAGGTAACACAACAAAAGGGGGGTTAGCATGTTTACTTTCAATTATGCAGCTGGTGCGACGACCTTTTCCGCCTGGGGAATGTGGTTTGTTGTTCTGGCTGCACTTTTTATTTTTAATGAGTTTTCAAGGCAATCAAAAAGAGGAGCTTTTTTAAGCTTTATCCTTTTACCGATTGTTATGTCTATTCTTTGGTTTACCGTTCTAAAAGAAAAGACCTATACCGATTGGTTCCATGTCGCTAAGGTCTATTCCGCCCTGGCAGGATGTATTGGTTTTTGGTTTATTAGGCACTATGAAAAAAAAGATAAAGAAGGAAAGGTCCTTTGGAGACTCTCAGACAAAAAATGGATCCTTGTCTTTCCTCCTCTGATTCTCGCTATTAATATCGCTGAAGCGGTAATTAGAGATTTCCAAATTGGGGGTCTTGCTTTACAACAACAACTCTTCGAAGGTCAGGTAATGATCAGTGGACCTTGGAACTATATGAACGGTATCGCTGGCATCATTAACATTATTACTATTACTGGTTGGTTTGGGATTTGTATTCGAAAAATCACGTCAAAGGATAAAAGCCAAGATATGCTTTGGCCCGATATGCTGTGGTTTTGGATAATTGCATATGATTTATGGAACTTCTCTTATACATACAATTGCCTTCCAGGTCACGCATGGTACTGCGGTTTGGCGCTGCTTCTTGCTCCTACACTATGTGCCTTTACCATTGGAAAAGGAGCTTGGTTGCAACACCGGGCTCACACCCTAGCTATTTGGTGCATCTTTGCTCAAACTTTCCCGAATTTTCAAGATGTGGGAAAATATGCAGTAAATTCTACTTATAACCCTAGAATATATTTCGCAGTAGGTCTTATTGCTCTTTTAGTAAATCTTGCAGTTCTAGGTTATATGATTTATAAGGTGATGAAAACAAAACGAAATCCTTACAAAGAGGAACTTTACACAGATCTTGCTGGGTATCGCGAAGTGAAAGCCTTATCGGCAACATAGACATCAAGGACATCTTAAAGAAGTCATGGACACAGAAAGTGGAGGAGAAAAATGTCAAAGAATATACCTTATGCACGGGAATATACCCCGAAAAGAAGGAGCCCTGCGTTACTAGATTATGCCAATCTTATCAATAGAACAAAACCAGGAGATAAGGGTGCACTTACCTATGAAGATCCTGAATACTATGTCATGGAGAATATTGTTAGCGATGAAATGGCTAAAGTGGGTATGGGTCTTAAACTTCGTGAATACAGAACGCCAGAGCAGGTAGCAGACATAGTTCAGATGCCCCTTGATTTAGTCAAGGATGCACTACATAAATTAGCTATTGCCGGCGTCGCCTTTGAAGCCAGTATAGAGGGCGAAGTGAAGTACTGGTTGGAAATTTGGGTTCCAGGCCATATGGAAATGATTATGAATAATCGGGAAAACGCGAAGAAATACCCCGAAATTGCCATTGGATTTGATGCCTATGGAAAGAAAAAAGGGGTCCTTGCCCCTGGGGTAATACCTATGGGCAAAGCTCCCATGCGCGTTATCCCCATTGAATCGGCTATTGATGGAAATTCAAGAAGTGCAAGTTACGAGGAAATCTCCCATTATCTTAATAAGAACACGCTTTTCTCTGTTTCTGATTGTTCCTGTAGAACAGTACGAGAAGAAATGGGAGAAGGTTGTGGCCATTTGAAAGAAAATATGTGTATTCAGATGGGCACAGCAGCTGATTACTATATTCGTACGGGTAGAGCAAAAGAGATTACCAGAGAAGAAGCCTTTGAGATTATTCATAAGGCAGAAGAAAATGGACTTATGCATCAAATTCCCAACCTGGATGGAAGTGGAAACACCCATGCCATTTGTAATTGCTGTGGATGCGGATGTCTTGCTCTACGAAACGCCAACATGTTTCGTAATCCGGACTTTTCCCGTTCTAATTATGTAGCAAAGGTGGATGCCGATAAATGCGTTGCCTGTGGTGAGTGCGTAGAGCATTGCCCGGTTAACGCCCTAAAACTGGGCCAAAAGATCCCTTCCATTAAACCTCTGCCAGAAATGGATAAACACCTAGACCGTCCCGGAAATACCAAGTGGGGAGCAGACAAATGGAATATCGATTATCGAGAAAACAGAGAAGTCGTTCTAGAATCAGGCACCAGTCCCTGTAAGTCCCATTGCCCAGCCCATATCGGGATACAAGGCTACATCAAACTTGCCTCTGAAGGAAAGTACGGAGAAGCTCTTGAGCTGATCAAACAAGAAAATCCCTTCCCCGCTGTCTGTGGCCATATTTGTCCGCGCTACTGTGAGGACGCCTGTACTCGTAACAGTGTGGACGATTCTGTCGCCATTGACGAGATCAAGCGCTTTATTGCTGAACAAGATATGAAAAGTGAACACCGTTATGTGCCAAAGAAAAAGCATGACTATAGTGATGTAAAGGTAGCAGTAGTTGGTGCCGGCCCTGCTGGACTAAGCTGTGCCTATTATCTTGCCATTGATAATTATGATGTTACGGTTTTTGAGAAAGAAGAATCTCTTGGTGGCATGCTGACCTGGGGAATTCCATCCTTCCGTCTGGAAAGAGACGTCATCAATTCGGAAATTGACGTTTTGAAGGAACTAGGAGTCAAATTTAAGACAGGAGTAGATGTAGGTAAAGATATCACCTTGGATCAATTACGCAAAGAAGGATACAAGGCATTTTATCTTGCCATTGGTGCTCAGGGTGGGAGAAAAGTGAATATCGAAGGAGAAGAAGCCCTAGGTGTTTATAGCGGAGTTGATTTCTTAAGAAGAGTAAATCTCACCGAAGAAAGACTGCTCTCGGGTAACACTATCGTTATTGGTGGAGGAAATGTAGCCATTGATGTTGCCCGGACAGCTGTACGTTCCGGAGCTAAAAAAGTACAAATGGTCTGCCTAGAAAGTCCAGAAGAAATGCCTGCTTTACCGGAAGAAATTCACGAAGCTCAAGAAGAAGGCATTGAAATTATCAACGGTTGGGGCCCAAAACGAATTTTAACAAAAGAAGGCAAAGTTACTGGTATTGAGTTTAAAAGGTGTACAAGAGTTTTTGATGAAAACCATAGATTCAGCCCTCTTTATAATGAAGAAGAAACATATTTTCTTGAAGCTGACAATATTTTAATTTCTGTCGGACAAAGCATAGTCTGGGGTGATCTATTAAAGGGAAGTAAAGCAGAAGTCAATCCCAATCAAACCCTCCCAGCCGATGCCACTACTTTCCAAACCGCAGAGAAAGATATCTTTGTTGGGGGCGACGCTCATACAGGACCAAAATTTGCCATTGATGCCATAGCCCAGGGCAAGGAAGGTGCTATTTCTATTCACCGCTTTGTACACCGTGGTCAAAGCCTTGTTCTTGGAAGACTAAGAAGAAATTATCTCGCTTTGGATACTGAAAATGTTGATTATCAAGGTTTTGATCTAAAACCAAGACAAGAACCAGAGAAGGTTAGTGGGACCATTTCTAGGACAAGTTTCCGGGATTTAACAAAGAGCTTTACACCAGAACAAATTCAAGAAGAAGCCGATCGATGTCTAAGCTGTGGTAAGACCTATGTAGATGAGCATATGTGTGTTGGATGTGGACAATGCACAACCAAATGTCGTTTTGATGCCATCACTCTTGAAAAAGTGGCCGATGCTGAGGGCGTGGATCTTAGTGAAATGAAACCCTATGTGGTGAAGAACTTGCTGAAGACTAAAGGAAAAACACTAGTACACAGTGCTAAGAAGAAAATAATAGGAAAGTAGGATTTTAGTGCACGAACTAGGTATTATGATAGAGGTTGTAAAGCAAGTGGAAGAAGCGGCTCGAGAAAACCAAGCAGAAAAGGTGGAAAAAATTGTCTTACAGATTGGGGAAATTGCCTCTGTAATTCCCCACTATGTGGAAGCAGTTTTTCCTGCAGCAGTTTATAATACGATGCTGGAAGATACAATTTTGGAAATCGAAATCATCCCTGCCAATGGACGCTGCTTAAAATGCGGAAAGGTTTTTTCTCTAGTAACGCAAAATGGCATATGTACTTGTGGAAGTGAGGATTTTGAAGAGCTCACAGGAAGAGAATTCATTCTCAAGGAAATACAAATTAGCTAAGGAGTAAAGATGAGTGCAATTCGTGTTATTGAAATAAAAAAAGGCATTTACGAGCAGAATGATAAAAAAGCGGAAGAAATACGCAAAGAGCTAAAAAGTAAAGGACTCTTTCTTCTTAATCTTATGAGTTCTCCTGGCTCGGGAAAAACAACCACCCTGGTTAGTACGATTAACCAACTAAAAGGAGAAATGGAAATTGGCATTATCGAAGCAGACATTGATTCAGATGTGGATGCTAGAACCATTGATAAGACAGGAGTGAAGGTAATACAGCTTCATACAGGGGGCATGTGCCATCTGGATGCTGAGATGACTAGGCAGGGCATAGAGGCTTTGGATGTTGAGGGCCTTGACTTTATGGTTCTTGAGAATATTGGAAATCTTGTTTGCCCTGCGGGATTTGATACAGGAGCAACCAAAAACGCAATGATCATCAGTATTCCTGAAGGCCATGATAAGCCTTTGAAGTATCCTGCCATGTTCAAAGTAGTAGATGTGGTACTTGTTAACAAAATAGATGCCATGGAATATTTTGATTTTGACTTGGATCTTTTTACGGCGTATGTGCATAAAATCAATCCTGAGATCCAAATTATTCCTATTTCTGCAAAAAATGCCCAGGGGATGGAACCTTGGTTTGATTGGATTCGCGAGCAAGTTGCCCAGCAAAAAGCCTAAGAAAATACACAAGACATAAAAGAGGATATTTAGGTATCCTCTTTTTGCATTCTAGAATTCTATTAAATGAAAAGAAGAGAACAAGGACTTTACAATCAAAACAGCTTTTCTCAAAAATTAAGGTGGGTAAACCCAGTTAAAAATATTAGGACACAAATAATGGGGAATAAGCGAAAAATTTCCCTTTGCAAGGCCTTGTCATTGAATCTAGGGTGGCCATAATAGGGGACCTCTACAGTTTAAGAAAATCTAAGAAGGGTAAAATTAGATGTATAAAAGATTTTAAATAAAACATGGAGGTTGAAATGAAAAAGTCTAAATTTTATATTTTAACTATAGTTTTAATTCTTATAATATCAGCATTATCAGCATGTAGTTCGCCTGAAGTTAAGGCTAATGAAAAAACTATTAATCCGGAAGATCCCATCGTTTTGGGTTCCTTTGTTGATACAGAAGGTGGGATATTAGGAAATATGGTGCTTCTAGTTCTTGAGAAAAATGGCTATGCTGTTACCGATAAGGTACAATTTGGAACTCCTGATGTCCATAGAAATGCACTTTTACAAGGTGAGCTGGATGTTGGAATCGATTACACTGGAAATGGGCAATACTATTCTGAAGGCTCACAGGAGAGTATCTGGAGAGATGCAAAAGAAGGATATAATTTCATCAAAGAATACGATGAAACAAATAATGGACTCATCTGGTTAGAGCCTGCCGATGCCAACAACACAGAGATGTTAGCAGTGAGAAAAGATTTTGCCGAGGAGAATAATTTAAAGTCTCTAGAAGATTTTGCCGATTATCTAAATGGCGGAGGAGAGGTGAAATTTATAACCAGTCAGTTGTTTGCTGAGAAAAACATGGGCCTTTTGGGTATGGAAGAGGGCTATGGTTTTAAACTGAAACCAGAACAACTTATTTTTCTACCCCATGGTAATACGGCAGAAACCATCAGTGCTCTAGCCAATGGAACCGATGGAGTAAATGTTGCCCTTGTATATGGTACAGATGGCTCCCTTCCAGAACTAGATTTAGTAGTACTAGAAGATCCCCTTTCTATTCCACCGGTATTTGAACCCTCTGTAATCGTTAGATCTGAGGTTTTAGAAAAGTATCCGGAAATCAGAAAAATTATTGTAGATGCATTTAAAACTTTGAATCTTGAAAATTTACAGATTATGAATAAAAAAGTAATCGTAGATGGACTATCCTCAAAGGATGTAGCAAAAGAATATTTAATGGAACAAGGACTTTTAGATTAAATATAGCAATAGGTGATCGCATGAATATAATAAAAGATAAAACATTGCTGCTGTTATCCTCTATTGGAGCGGCAGCATTTGTTTTTATAGACCTGGTTATAGTAAAGCCGAATAGAATTTCACAGGGAGCAAGCTACTCTAGCTTGGAATTCCTTGGGGTTTTAGGAGCTATAATTTTGATATTATGGCTCGTTTTAATGGCTTTATCTTTGCATGAAGGAAAAAATAAAAGTTCCATTGTATTTATACTAGCATCTGTGCTAGTTGTATCTATATTTTGGGGTTTACAGGCAAAGGCTGGAGAATTTATTGACGGTTCCGCCACGGTAAGATTGAGTCCATCCTCTGGCTTTTATATTCAGATGTTTTGTATTTACATGCTGCTTTCTAAATACACTCAACAAATTCAAGAATATAAATTTATAAAGGTCATTGGGATTCTGGCTATTCTTGGGTCCCTATTATACTTTATGCTAACGGGAGCCTTTGATGATTTTTCTTTAATGAAGGAATACCATATAAAGAAACTCCAATTCTATAACAACATAAAAATACACGGTATGCTTACTTTTGCTTCGGTTATCACCGGCGTGATCGTCGCCGTACCTTTAGGATTTTTAGCCTATTCTAAAAAGAAATACGAAGATAAGATTATGGTTTCGCTAAGCATTATTGAAACAATACCGAGCCTTTCTCTATTTGGAATCCTTTTGGTTCCCCTATCGGGACTAAATAAACTCTCTTTTTTTAAGGCCATCGGAGTTAGTGGAATCGGATGGGCTCCCGCCTATATAGCCCTTGCTCTTTATACACTACTGCCCATAGGAAGAAATACTTTGTCTGGATTTTACTCGGTAGATAAAAACACAATCGAAGCTGCCCAGGGAATGGGCATGAGTAGATTACAAATTTTAACTCGAATAGAACTTCCTCTGGCATTTCCAGTAATATTTACAGGTATACGAATTGCTTTTATTCAAACCATTGGTGGAGCGGTGCTGGCAGGTCTTGTGGGCGGAGGAGGATTGGGAACCTTTGTGTTTTTAGGCCTCGGAGAAGCTTCACCAGATTTAATCTTACTGGGGGTTATCCCAATAGTGTTTTTTACTTTATTACTGGATTATATTTTAAAAGCCTTCGAAAAGAATATTAGGAGGATTATATATGATTAAAATGACCAATGTGACAAAACAATATGGGGATTTTGCTGCTGTGAAGAAGCTTTCTCTAACGGTAAACCAAGCAGAATTTTTAGTGGTTCTTGGGCCATCGGGTTGTGGAAAATCAACCCTACTTAGACTTATAAATAAGATGATTGAAAGAGATGAAGGAGAAATCCAAGTTGGAGGAGTAAATATAGATGAGTTAAAAGGAGAAGAACTCCGAAAGACCATCGGTTATGTAATTCAAAGCATAGGTTTATTTCCTCATATGGATGTGAAGAAAAACATTGGAATTGTTCCCCATCTTCTAAAATGGGAAGAGAACAAAATCAATAAGAGAGTCGACGAGATGCTTCTATTAGTGGGGTTAGAGCCAGAAGTATATAAAAACAAAAGACCCAATGAATTGTCTGGAGGAGAAGCGCAAAGAATAGGGGTTGCTAGGGCCATTGCATCGGATCCAGAAATTTTGCTTATGGATGAGCCCTTTGGAGCCGTTGACCCTATCAATAGATTAAGACTTCAAAAAGAGTTTAGAAAAATTCAAAGAAAGCTCAAGAAAACCGTGGTGTTTGTAACCCATGATATAGATGAAGCCCTCCTTCTAGCCGATAGAATTTGTATAATGAATCAGGGGGAAATACTACAAATAGCAACACCGGAGAAGATGCTACTCCACCCAAAGAATGATTTCGTAAAAGAATTTTTTAAAGGAGAAGGCATTTTGACCATTCTCTCAAGAAAACTTGCAGTAGATTATGCAGAACCTACAATTTTAGT
>LFRM01213454.1_pt1 | contig 10516 bp, 10 predicted proteins | sample 618341 | NCBI WGS metagenome assembly LFRM01 (sample SAMN03654438, study PRJNA283298) | anaerobic digester metagenome | isolation source: pool of bioreactors CSTR01a, CSTR02a, and CSTR03a thermophilic anaerobic... | place: Denmark: Kgs. Lyngby | collected 2014-05-21 | reverse complement strand
TCTTTTAGTTCCAGTTGCCTTTATTACTTTAGCGACAAGGGGAAATATTTTTCGTTCATATATTATTGGAATACCAATTGTTGTATTAACTTTGTATAGTGCAAGCTGGATGGCACCTATGCTAACTGATATGGCTGCTGTAGCTAACTTCAATGTCGCAAATACAAGTGGGTTATTTACAAGCTTTCTTGATGGAGGAAATATCTTTAGAACTTGGCTTACAATGATTTTTACTGGGAGTAAATTTGGATTTATACTTATACCTATCGTTATTTGGCTAATTTATGTTACTTGGAAACAAAGGTTAGAAGATTAAATTTCATTGTATATTTTAAATTATTATTTATTGAAATATTTTTATAAGCTAGGGTTATTTTAAGTTTATATTAGAGCAAGTGGTGTTATTTATAGCATTATCACTTTAAAAAGATACAAGATTTAATTTAGATTTTGTGTCTTTTTATATTCTTAATTTGTAAGATTGTTTATTATTTTTTCATAAAAAAAAGACAAGGACTAAGCCNNTTTCTTTATCATCTTAAAAAGACACAAAATTTAATTTAGATTTTGTGTCTTTTTTTTATTAATTTGTAAGACTTTTTTTATTTTATCATAATAAAAAAGACAAGGACTAAGCCTTGTCTTACAATAATTATTATCTTGAGTAGAACTCTACAATTAACGCTTCTTCAATTTCTGCGTTTAATTCGCTACGTTCAGGTAGTCTAACATATTTACCTTTCATTTCGTCTTGATCAAATTCAACGAAATCAACAATACTATGTCTACCTTCTAGGGCGTCTTTAATAACTTGCATATTTTTTGATTTTTCTTTTACTTCAATTGTTTGTCCAACTTGGACTTCATATGATGGGATGTCTAATTTTTTTCCATCAACTAAGATGTGTCCGTGGTTAACTAATTGTCTTGCAGCTCTTCTAGTTGGAGCTAGACCCATACGATAAACAATGTTATCTAGTCTTGACTCTAAAGCAACCATGAAGTGCTCACCTGTAACTCCTTCTTTAGCATTTGCTGCTAAGAAAGTGTTATAGAATTGTCTTTCATTAACTCCATACATAAAGCGAAGTCTTTGTTTTTCTTGTAACTGTTTTCCATACTCAGATAATTTCTTTCTTCTCTGAGTTGGTCCGTGTTGCCCTGGGGCAAAATTACGTTTTCTTAATTCTTCTCCAGTTTCTAATGTCGAGAATCCTAAACGTCTAGATTTTCTCCATACTGGTCCTGTATAACGTGCCATATTTATTCCTCCTATTTTATGGAACAAAACTGTGGGACAAATTATTCGGATGAGATGTTAATGTTAGGGTTCGCCGCGAGCAGTTGGTTACTACCTTCCCTAAATATTAGCACTAACATGATTCAACACAAACTTTGTCTGTCTGCTTTATTCACGCCTTAAGATAATACCAAAATCCATCCTAAAAGTCAAGNNTAATCTTAGTAAGTGGTGTTAATGATAACCATCTTTTATGATACAATATATTGGAGGTGGAGTATATGGAGCGAGTTTTAGAACTTTTACAACAGTTTTTCCAACAACAGATAGTATTGATCATATTAGTGGTCTTATTAGTTATCACTATTATTGTATTATACCGTAAAAATAAAGAAGTAAAAAAACTAATTAATGAACTTGAAATATTAGAAGTTGATTTTAACACGATTAAAAGTATGCCATTAACATTTAAGTTAAATAAGGCGAGGGCAATGTCGAAGGTAAATGAGTTTATTAAAGAAGATATTGAAGAGTATATCAACTCTTATGATACAACCCAAAAAGCAATAGACCGCCTAACAACCTTATTTGCCTCAGCTGAGGATAATATATCCTTAGATAACATTAATGATGCAAGGCATGATATTGCCGAAATTGAAGACTTAGCAAGTATTACCTTAAAAAGTGTTGAAACTTTAAATGATAAGTTAGATGATATTTTACTTCAAGAAGTTCAACTAAGGTCAAAGGTTACTGATTTAAAAGAGCGGTTTAGACAAATTAAACATTCTCTTTTACAAAATAGTAACTTAATAGAATTTAGTGAAGATGTCATTAATAATTACACTGAAAATGCGGAAAATGAATTTACTGCCTTTGAAGAGTGGATGTATATTTCTGAATTTGATAAGGCTGAAGTTTCTTTAGAAAAAATATCGACATACTTAAATAACTTAGATGAAATTCTTTTAGAGCTTCCACAACTTTTACCAGTTGCTAAAGAGGTTATTCCAAGTAAGATTGCTAATGTTTCTTCTTTATACTCAGAAGTTCGTAATGTTGACCTTTACTTAGACCACTTAGATGTAACCCAATCCTTAAGTACTATTAGTAAAAATTTAAGTAGTGATCTTGCAAATTTAAGGTCAGGAGATGTATCTAAGGTTAAGACAAGTTTAGATGAATCAAATCAAAACTTAGATGACTTATCAGAAAAGTTAAAATTTGAATTAGAGTCTCAAAAAGACTTAGTTAAAATTACTCAAAGCATTAGCCAAAAAATCAAGGTGGCAAAAGAAAGTTTTCTAAGTATTAATAATAATTATAATTCAATATCTGAAAAATATGATTTTTCAGACTTAAAGCTAGAAATAGCTCAGACGGAAAATAATTATCAAAAGTTAATTGATGAATATAACACTTTACAAACAACTTTTAATAAGTTTACTCCAGCTACAAAGATGTTAGAAGAGTTAGAGAGTGCTAGTGATAAGTTAAATGTCTTATTTGAAGATGTATACAATTTAGATAAAAAGATTGAGGATATTGTTGCGGATGAAAACCGTGCTCGCCAACAACTTTTAAAGTTACACTTAATTATTAATGAAGTTCAAGTAAAAATTAATGAATATAAACTTCCATCAATTTCAAATGATTATAAGGAAGATGTTAAAATCGCAAAACTTCATGTTAGAAATATTGAAACCTTACTAAGTGATAAAAAATTAAATTTAAAGTTATTAAATTCAACCCTTACTGAGTCAATTGACTATGTATATAAGTTGTATAATAATGTAAACAATATTGTTGGGATGGCAATTATGGTAGAAAATGCAGTTGTCTTTGCCAATCGATATCGGTCAACATATCCAGAAGTTGACAGTGAACTGTCAAAAACAGAATTATACTTTAGAAATGGTGAATATACCCAATCTTTAACTACGGTTTTAGAATTAATTGAAAAAATTCATCCAGAAGACTATGAACAGTTAATTAGAGAGAATGCTACTAATGTCTTATAATAAAGTTTTATATTTGGATAATGTTAGCTCAACTAAAACAGACTCTGAAATTTTAAATACCTACACACATATTTGTAAAAAATACTTTGCCAACAGTAGTGCTAATCATAGGTTAGGTAGGGAAGTGTGGCGCTTAGAACAACAGGCTAAAACTCAAATTCTTGACTTACTAAAGGTTAGTAATTACAATCTAATCTTTACATCAGGAGCAACTGAGGCTAATAATATGGCAATAAAATCTGTGGCACTTGCAAATATGCATCGCGGAAAACATATTATTACAAGTGAAATTGAACACCCAAGTGTTTATGAGTCTTTTGAATTTTTAAAGAAATACTTAGGTTTTGAAGTTACTTATATTAAGGTTGATAAAAGTGGTTTAATTGACTTAGAAAGTTTAGAAGACAGTGTTTGTGATGAAACGATTTTAGTTTCAATTATGTCGGTTAATAATGAGATAGGCGTTATCAATAATCCTTCCGATTGGATAAAAGTAGTTAAAAATAAAAGTAAGGCTATCTGTCATGTAGATATGGTCCAAGCAATTGGAAAAATCGACCTTGATTTTGATGGAGTTGACTTGGCAAGTTTTTCAGCTCATAAAATCAATGGAGTTAATGGCAGTGGCTTTTTACTGGCCAGAAAACACCTGGACTTAGTCCCACTAATTTCTGGTGGCCCTCAACAAGACAAACTTAGGGCTGGAACTCCGAATTCACCAGCTAACATTGTCTTAGCAAAGACTGTTAGACTAAGCTTAGAGAATTTATTAGAAAGTAATGAAAAGTTAAAAATATTAAATGATTATCTTTACAGTGAATTAAGCAAAATACCTGAAATATCCCTAAATAGTGATCAAACAAATAGTGTATATAACATTATTAACTTTAGTGTTAGTAATGTTGGTAGTGAAATTATGATGAATGCCTTAAGCAAGGCTAATATTTATATTAGTGCTGGCTCAACATGTCATAAAGATTTGTACAAAGACTCCCATGTTTTAAAAGCTATTGGTAAGGATAACTTAAGTCAACAAGGAAGAGTTCGGATTAGTTTAGATAAAAGTTTAAATATTTCTGATATAGAATATTTTATTAAAAAGATAAAGGAGATAATAAATAATTATGGATTATAACTTTGACCATATCCTAGTTCGCTATGGAGAACTATCCTTAAAGGGTAAAAATAGAAAGCTCTTTATTAAAAGATTACATAAAAATATTAAGGAAGCCTTAAGTGACTTTGAAAACTTAACTTATAAGGTTTTATTTGACCGTTTTTTTATTAATTTAAATGGAGAAGATGTAGATAAAATAATTCCAATCTTAAAACAAGTCCATGGACTTATTTCTTTTTCACCAGCCTTAAAGCTTGAAACTGATCCAGATAAAATTGTTGATGCTGCTTATTCTTTAGTAGAAAATGATATAGAAGCTAAGACTTTTAAAATTATTCCAAAAAGAAAAGATAAAAATCTACCTTTTAGGTCAGATGATATTATTGAAAAGCTAGCCCGCAAAATTTTAGAAAACACTAGTTTAAAAGTTGATGTAAGAAATTTCGACTTGGGCATTATGATTGAAATGAATACTAACGATACTTATATTATGGCTAAGGTTTACCAAGGGGCAGGCGGATATCCAACTGGAATTTCAGGTAAGGCAATGTTATTGTTATCAGGCGGAATTGACTCACCTGTTGCTGGTAATTTAATTCAAAAGCGTGGGATGTACTTAGAGGCCATCCACTTTGTTTCCCCACCTTATACTAGTGAAGAGTCCCTTGATAAAACAATAAGGTTAGGTAAAAAGATAAGTTTAAATCAAAAAGACTTAAGAGTCTTTGTAGTGCCCTTTACAAAGCTTCAGCTAGCTATTCATGAGCATGTAGATGAATCATATGAGATAACAATTATGCGTCGTATGATGTTTAGAATCGCTGAAGGCTTGGCCAAAAAGTATAAATGTAAGGCGCTAGTAACAGGGGAGTCCTTAGGACAGGTTTCCTCACAAACAATTGAAAGTATTAGTGTTATTAATGAGGTAGTCAAACTTCCAGTACTTCGACCATTGATAAGTATGGATAAGTATGAAATAATAAAACATGCCCGTCACCTTGATACTTATAAGACAAGTATTGAACCATATGAGGATGCGTGCACAATATTTAATCCCAAAAATCCAATAACTAAGCCAAGACTTAGAGAGTGTCAAATGTATGAAAGCTTTTTTGACTATCAAAGCTTAGTTGATGAATGTGTAGAAAATACAGAAATAAAAATAGTAAGATTTAAAGATGAAGATAGCGAAAAAATACAATTATTTTAAAGGAGTGTTATAAATGGCATTTGAGTCATTAAGTGAAAAGTTAAATACGACCTTCAGAAATTTAACAGGTAAGGGTAGGTTAACAGAAAAAAATATGGAAGATGTTCTTCAAGACATAAGACGCGCAATGTTAGAAGCGGATGTTAACTACCAAGTAGTTACTAAGTTTTTAGCTAGTGTTAAAGAAAAGATGGTTGGTCAAAAAGTTATTGAGGCTGTAGATCCAGCTGAGATGACGGTTAAAATTGTTTATGATGAACTAGTTGAACTTTTAGGTAGTGAAGAAGCTGAAATTGCCTATAAGAGTGATGGTATTACTACAATTATGTTAGTTGGACTCCAAGGTACTGGTAAGACTACTAGTGTTGGAAAGATTGCGAATGTTTTATTGAAAAAACAGTCAAGAAATCCAATGATTATAGCTGCCGACGTTATTAGACCAGCTGCAATTGAACAATTAAAAGTTTTGGGTGATTCAATTGGTGTTGAAGTCTTTTCCCTAGGTGTAGATGTTAGTGCGACAGAGACTGTAAATCAAGGTTTAGCTTATGCAAAAGAGCAAGGTTATGATACAGTCTTTATTGATACAGCTGGACGTTTGAGTATTGATGAAGAGTTAATGAATGAATTAGCTGTTTTAAAAGACCTTGCCAGACCTGATGAAATCCTTTTAACTGTTGATGCCATGACAGGACAAGATATTATTAATGTGGCTAAAAGTTTTGATGAGCTTTTAAACATTAGTGGACTTGTAGTTACAAAGTTAGATGGAGATGCTAGAGGTGGAGCCGTCTTATCAGTTAAGTCAGTAACTAATGTCCCAGTTAAATTTGTCGGTGATGGAGAAAAAATTGAAGACTTAGACATATTTTATCCAGATCGTATGGCTGATAGAATTATGGGTATGGGTGACATTGTTTCCTTAGTTGAAAAAGCTGAAGAAAAAATGGACATGGAAGCTGCTGAAGCAAGTGCCCAAAGAATGTTAGAAGGGGAGTTTACCCTTGATGATATGTTAGTTCAATTTGATCAAATTAACCGGATGGGACCTTTAAGTGGAATTTTAAAGATGATTCCAGGTATGGGAAATCTTACAAAAGACTTAGATACAGATGTGGCTGAAGATGCTATGAAGATGAATAAGGCAATTATTAGGTCAATGACTCCAGAAGAGCGAAACAATCCAAAAATAATAAGAACTTCTAGAATGGTTAGAATTGCTAAGGGTAGTGGAACGACAAGAAGAGATGTAACTAATTTAATTAAACAATATGAAAAGATGCGTAGTCAAATGCGAATGATGGGCAGAATGTTTAAGGGTGGAAAGATGCCTTTTTAAGTAAAGCTCAATATATATATAATAAAAAGGTCTAGAAAGAATTATTTCTAGACCTTTTAGTTTTTGATAAATAAAAAACGCTTTAAGCGTTTAATTTATTATTGGTGCGGATGAAGGGACTCGAACCCCCACGGTTTCCCGCCAGATTCTAAGTCTGGTGCGTCTGCCATTCCGCCACATCCGCGGCTGCCTAATCATTATAGCAAGGATTAATAATAAGTGCAAGCAAAACTTTTAATTTATTAAATAATTTTTAATCCCCTTTAAATTGGCTCAATAATAACAGTTTCATCCTCTACAATAATTTTTACACTACTTAAAAATTCACCATCATTATTAAATTGAAGAATTTGTTCAACAAGTAAGGCGTCATGGTTGGCACTTCTAGTTGGCATGCTTAATTGGTTTTTTAAAATATAGTTTGTATATTGTTTAGCGAAATTATAATAAAGTACCTGTTCAGCAGAGTTATTACTAATTTCTATTTTTTCAATAACCTTATCTTGATTTAAGTGATAAGTTAGATTAATCATATTTTCATCAATAAATACTGTTTTGTATGCGATGTCTTTATTATCATAAGTTAAACGATACTTGTCTGTATAACTATAAGATAAGGTGGTCATATTTTCAAAACTATTAATTAATGTTTTAAATTGTTCTTCATCTTTTATTTGCTTATAATTATCAATATTTAATTGTTTACTTANNTTTTCTGAAACATCACTAACTACTGTTAAGTCTTTGATAATATTTTCAAAAAGTTTAGTGTTTGGCTCTAATTTTTCTAATTCAACTTTACTTATGTATTCAACACTTTCACTTTCTAAATCCTTACAAGCTTGGATGTACTGATTTTTTTGTAAATTTTCAATACAGGCAATACTATTTTCCCTAATATATTTATCGTGGTCAACTGTTACTTCTTGGCTACAGCCACTTATTATTAAAAGGAGTAGGGCTAGGTATATAAACTTTTTCATCTTTTCACCTCTTATATATACTAGCATATAAGTTGACTTTACACTCTATTATTTCTAGAATGGTAAAGTAGATGAAAGTTGGTAGAAAATGAAATATTATAATAATATCACACAATTAATTGGCAAGACGCCAATTGTAAAATTAAATAATTTAAAAAAACAGCAGTCTCTTTATGGCAATATCTATGCCAAGGTTGAATCATTTAACCCAGGAGGCAGTATTAAAGATCGAATTGCACTTGCGCTAATAGAGGCGGCAGAAGCCTCAGGAGAGCTTAAGTCTGATACAGTTATTTATGAACCAACCAGTGGCAACACTGGCATAGGAGCGGCGCTAGTAGGGGCTGCAAAAGGATATGAAGTAGTTATTGTAATGCCAGATAAGGTAAGTGTTGAAAGAATTAAATTAGTTAAGGCTTATGGGGCTAAGGTTATCTTAACAGAGGGTAGTCTTGGCATGAAGGGGGCTATCGCTAAAGTTGAAAGTTTAATGAGTGAAAATAAAAATTCAATAACTCTAGCTCAATTTGAAAATCCGATAAATCCAAAAACCCACTATCAAAGTACTGCAGGTGAAATATATCGAGACATGGATAAGCAAGTTGATGTCTTTGTGGCTGGTGTTGGAACTGGAGGAACTATATCAGGGGTTGGAAAGTATTTAAAAGAGAAAAATTCAAATATAGAAGTTGTGGCAGTAGAGCCTCAAGATTCTCAAGTATTAAAAACTGGTGTTGGGGGACCCCATAAAATTCAAGGTATTGGGGCTGGTTTTATTCCATTAACTTTAAATACAAAGATTTATGATCAAATAATTGCGATTGACTATGAAAATGCAGTAGCTACTACTAGACTACTAGCGTCAACTGAAGGAATCTTAGCTGGTATTTCAGCTGGGGCAGCCTTAGCAGCCGCAATAGAGCTTGCTAAAGATATAAAGTATCAAGATAAAAATATTGTAGTGATTCTACCAGATACTGGAGAGCGCTATCTTTCACTGGAGGTATTTGCAGGGTGAAGTGGTTAGATACAGTTAGATCTTACCGTAAAATAGATCCTTCGGCTAAAAGTAACTTGGAAGTTTTAATCCTATTTCCAGGAATTTGGGCTGTTGGGATTTATAGAATTGCTCATATGTTGTATAATATTAAATTTTTCTTTCTTGCGCGCCTTTTAAGTCAAATCGCAAGATTTATCACTGGAATTGAAATTCATCCAGGAGCACAAATTGGTGAAAGGCCAGTAATTGACCATGGGACTGGGGTTGTGATTGGTGAAACTAGTATTATAGGCAATGATGTTTTAATTTATCATGGAGTAACCTTAGGATCAACTGTCTTAAAAGATAAAAAAAGACACCCAACGATTGGAAATAATGTTACAATAGGTACTAGTGCAACTATATTAGGTAACATTACCATTGGAAATAATGTTACAATAGGTGCCCAAGCAATAGTTTTAGCAGATGTTTTAGATGATAAAGTTGTTGTGGGATTATATAAAGGTGAAAAATGAAAAGTCAATATGATACAAAATATACAGTACCGTTAGTAATTGTGAGTGTTTTGACAATAATTGTCTACTTCTTTAGTGAGGGAGTTATTATTGAATCAATCGCATTTACACTTCTAGCCTTACTACTATCATTAAATTTTTATGAGGCATATATTGCAGAGGATAAGCAAAAACACAAGATTAAACTAAGCTTATCAATCATCATATTTATAGTATTTCTTGGATATACCATTAGTTTACTAGTGGCATAAAAAGAATTTAAAGGATTAGTCATTTTAATTTGACTATTTCATTAAAACAACCTATAATAATAGATGGCACTTTATGCCAATAGTAGCCCCGGAAACTACTTTTGGTTAGGAGGAAATTAAATGCGCCAAACAACAATGGCAAAACCAAACGAATTACAATATTCATGGTATTTAGTTGATGCTGAGGGAAAAAATCTAGGAAGATTAGCTTCTGAAGTAGCACAAATATTAAAAGGAAAACACAAACCTATTTACACGCCACACGTAGATTGTGGAGATTTCGTAATTGTTATTAATGCTGAAAAAGCAGTTATAACAGGTGATCAAAATGAAAAGAAATTTTATTATAACTATTCAGGACACCCAGGTGGAATGCGTAAAAGAAGTACGCAAACAATGAGAGACAAATATCCAGTTGAATGGGTAGAGAGAGCTATTAAGGGAATGTTACCACATACTAAATTAGGTAATAAACAAAGAGGAAAATTATTTGTTTATGCTGGTGACAAACATCCACATGCTGCTCAAATGCCAGTTGAACTGAAACTGTAGAAAAGGAGGAAAACAAATGACAACAAGTAATGTTAAATATCAAGGAACAGGTAGAAGAAAAACATCTGTTGCACGCGCTTATGTTACTCCTGGTACAGGTGAAATCATAATCAATGGTGTAATATTAGATGATTATTTACCATTAGATACTTTAAAAATGGTAGTAAGATCACCATTTGAAGTAACTGAAACTACTGGACAATTTGATGTAAAAGTCAATGTCAACGGTGGCGGATACAATGGTCAAGCTGGAGCAATTAGACATGCTATTTCAAGAGCACTTCTAGA
>LFRM01253211.1_pt1 | contig 10521 bp, 8 predicted proteins | sample 618341 | NCBI WGS metagenome assembly LFRM01 (sample SAMN03654438, study PRJNA283298) | anaerobic digester metagenome | isolation source: pool of bioreactors CSTR01a, CSTR02a, and CSTR03a thermophilic anaerobic... | place: Denmark: Kgs. Lyngby | collected 2014-05-21 | reverse complement strand
GTTCAAAAATGCTTCTCTTAACGATAAATGCCTGATGGCAAACCAACATGCCTTGTTTAAAACTTTTCCAATTCAAAATTTCAGGAGCTTTCAATCTTCGATTGTGCAAAAACTTTCCATTGTTGTTTACAACCACTGTCTCGCCATACAATATATCGGGTAGATGGTATTGCTGTGCAGTTGCGATTAATTTCTCAACTGTGTTCTCATCATAAAAAGTGTCACCAGCATTTAGGTAGCAAATATAGTTGCCTGTTGCCATAGCAGTGGCTTTATTCATAGCATCGTAGATTCCTTTGTCTTTTTCGCTAATCCAATTGGTCTGTTCGTTTTCAAACATTTTTATCAGGTCAACCGTCCCATCGGTAGACTTGCCATCCACTATTATGTGCTCTATGTGAGAATAGCTTTGTTCTTGCACACTCTTCATGGTTCGCGCTAGTGTATGCTCGGCATTGTATGTTACAGTTATTACAGTGAATAGATTCATGGCAAATCACTCTTTATTATAAATTTCTATATACCTCTTAGCTATATTAGTTTCAGAGTAGTTAGTCACAACTTTGTTGCGCGCATTGTCAGAAAGTGTTTCTGTTGCAGACTCTTGCAACACCCACAGTAAGCCTTTGGCTAAATCTTGCGCATCTTTATAGTTGGCTACATATCCGTTCTGCTTGTGATCAATCATTTCGGGAATGCCTCCAATGTTGAATCCAACGCAGGGCGTGCCACAAGCCATCGATTCCATAATGGTATTGGGTAGGTTCTCTTGCAACGAGGGCGTTACAAACAAATCGGCAACGTTGTACATGTTCGGCATATCTACAGAGGCAACATAGCCAACACTAATGGCTGGCAGTGCTAACTGCACTATTATCTCTTCGCTATTGCCACCAGCAATGAGAAAGAGTATGTTGTTCTTCTTCTCATTTGATATAATCTTGGAGGCTTCCACCAAATAGTCTATTCCTTTTCTTTTATCTGACACTTTTGCAGCAGCAAAGAGGATTATTTTTTTGTCTATTGGCAAATTCAGGGCTTTTCGTAACGCTGTTTTATCTTTAGGCTTGTAAAGTTCTGTATTGATGGGATTGGCAATTGCACTTACTTTGTGATCTTTTGTAAGTTTGCTTTTCACTGCCAACTCTTTCAACCAATTGCTGCAAGCAACAAAATGAATACTCCCTTGCGAATAGGCTGCTTGTTTGAGTAGGAAAGTGGTGTAAGAGATATCATGTTTAGAGGGATTGCTAAGGTAAGGACACATTCCGCAACCTTTTTCAAAATGATTGCACTGCCCTGCATGGTGACAAATGCCTGTGAAAGGCCACATGTCGTGCATAGTCCAAACAATCTTTTTGCCACTAGCCACTATTTTGCCTATTTCTCTAATCGATAGCATACCTTGGTTTATCCAATGCAGATGAATTATATCAGCTTTTTTAAATTCAGGATGCTTGGTAATAGGAACCCCCGTATTGGCCAGTGATATATCGAAAAGGTGCTTTTTTGAAAAGCCATTCTTAATGTATATCACTCCTCTCTCTGCAGTAAAGCGACCTTTGTTGATGAGGCGATTGCCCACTTCAACCACATTTGCGTTGTCAGATTGCTTGTCAATTGTGAGCATACGCGCCTTAGCACCATTCTTGTTCAGTGCTTCCATCAATCTGTAAGCTGCAATGGCAGCTCCCCCTTGTTGGTCGTGTGTGCTTACAATTAAAACATTCATGTTGCAGTTCCTTACTTGATATTAAGAGAAGTCTCCTTTAGCCATTCGTTGTAATCTGCGTTTTACTTTTGCCGAAAAAGAGTTGGTTCTTTTATAAAACGCCTCAAACTGTTGTCGTGCTTCTTTATTTTCCTCTATTTCGTTGGGTTTAGCAAGGTCTAGTTCTCCATCAAACAAACCCATATTGTAGAAGTCTTGTGAGCCACTGTTCTCTCCGCTTCCATCAAAACCAATGTTGTGGATGAGAGATTTGCCAGCGTTGAGCGATAGTTTGTCGTTCAAGAAAAGCGATGCATTCCAACGTATAGCCCACGAGTTGTTTTTTCCTTCTACTTGTCTGCGCAACATGCGTGTGTATGGATACGTTCCATTAAAATCGAAAGTCTTGCACAACTTTTTCTTTTTTATTTCTGCCAATAGCTTAGTCCCATTGGGTCTAAATAGACTCCACGAGTTGCGCCATGTAGCCCAACCTGTGCTTCCCACCCATTTAATCAGGAAGGTGTCGGGAAGATTCAGGCCTGCATAGCAGAAGGCGTGAATGTGTGCCACTTCGTCCACATCCTCATACATTGTTAATGCATTGTTCATAAAGGTGAGAAATGTGGGGGCAGTAATCAAATCATCTTCCAGCACAATCACTCTCCCGTATTCTTCGATAATGGAGCTGACACCGTTTATAATATTGGCAGCCAATCCGTAGTTTACAGGGCGCTCAATAATGGTTATTTTCTTGAAGCCTCTAGTTTGCGCCAATATTTTGCGCGTCTTACCAACTGGCGCTTCATCTTTATAATCTTTAGCTCCGTCTGAGAATATGAATAGTTCGCTCTCTTCGCTCAATTCATTTTTCTGCAGCGATTCCAGCACTTGTTGGGTATGCCAAGGTCTGTTGTAAGTAAACAGTAGGATGGGTGCAAGTTTTTTCGTATTCATGAGATGCAATTTTAGATTTACAAATTTACATAATTAATCATGTATTCAAGAGAGAAATCAGAAAATGAAGCAAAGAAAACCCCAGAACATTTCGGAAATATCCATGAATGTGTCTGGGGCTGTATTTTATAAGAGTATTCTTACAAAGATAGGCTAGTAATTATCCGTAGATTACATTGCCATCTTCATCTGTGTTCTCATCCAGTCCGTTGCTATATTGCTTCATAGCGCGAATACTCATACCCATACTAGAGAAGCCCCCATCGTTGTAGAGGTTCTGCATTGTAATTTTGCGTGTGAGGTCAGAAAACATCACAATACAATAATCGGCACAATCATCAGCATCAGCATTCCCGATTGGAGACATGCGTTCAGAGAAGTCTAATAAGTCCATCATACCTTTCACACCGCTTCCAGCAGTTGTCATGGTGGGAGATTGAGAAATAGTATTTACTCTAACACCTTTTTCGCGACCATAGATATATCCAAAGCTACGAGTGATAGATTCTAGCAATGCTTTAGCATCGGCCATATCGTTGTAGCCTGTAAATACACGTTGAGATGCAATATAGGTAAGTGCTACTACAGATCCACCTTCAGTGATAGCATCCATTTTCTTAGCAACTTGCAGCATTTTGTGAAATGAAACTGCAGAAATGTCAAGTGTTTTGTCTAATAGATCGTAATCTAAATCATCGTATGTTTTTTTCTTGCGAACATTGGGAGACATACCAATTGAATGTAAAACAAAATCAATTTTACCTCCTAATATCTCCATCGATTTAGAAAACACCATCTCCAAATCTTCCACATTGGTAGCGTCGGCAGGCAATATTTCTGCATTTAGTTTCTTACCTAATGCTTCAGTGTCACCCATTCTCACCGCTACTGGTGTGTTTGAAAGAGTAATTATAGCACCTTCTTCAACCGCTCGCTCGGCTACTTTCCATGCGATAGACATGTCGTTGAGAGCACCAAAAATGATTCCTCTTTTTCCTTTTAATAAGTTGTGTTTCATCTTTAAAAAATATTATGTTGATTATTTCAATTTCGTTTGATTGCACAAAAGTAATATAAATGTGCAATTGATAAACGTTTTTAGGCTTTTTTAGTTCAATTTCCCTTCAATTTTCTATTGTCATTCATTGCTGTCTGATAAATATTTAAAAGAAGTTCCGAAACAAATTTAAGTTCGATTTCCATACTAATGTTTACAGCTATCTATTTGTAAAAAAATAAAGCTACAGTAGATCAGACTACACATTTTTTTTGGACAATTGGTTTTCTTACAATATATCTCTATGATTGATGCTAATGCATTAGTTAACCTCAAACATTCATTTATTTTTCACTATCTTCGTATTTCAAATAAATAATAAAAAACAAAACATGAACAAGATTCTCAAATTGATTGTCGCAATAGCCCTGCTTACCTTTGTGACAGCGTGCGGCACACAACAAAAAACATTATTGCCAGGTGTGAAACAAGCACCCTATCTTTATGGTGAGCGAACAGAGGAATCGCTCACTATTCTTGAAGGCGAACTAATATTTAATAACCTTACAGCTACGCAGCTCAGGCCAGGTGTAGGAAAAAAGATGATTAATCAGATGAGCAATCCTGCATTGCGCAACCTTGCCACTGAGTTGCACAACAAAACATACAAGCCTGGTTTGCGACTTGCCAACTATGAGGCTTACATGAGCCCTAAAAGTTTGGGACGCAAGTATCGCATTGGCGATGGATTTAGCAATTATGAGGGTATAACGGGTATTGTGCTCGAAGCTGGTGTGCAGCCTGTATTTGTGGGTTCTACTCACGGAGAGCGTATTTCGCTTGTAGTGCCCGATTGGACACGACGTGCTCCCGAAGGTGTCAAACCCACCGAAGATCCTGCTGGATGGGGCTTGCATAGCAAGGAGTTTGCACTGCATGAAGGTATCAATATGATTAATATAGAGCAGGGGGGATTAGTGTATGTGCGTTACTACACAGAAGATGAGCCTATGAATCATCAACCTATAGTTGTTCATTTTCCTACGGGGAAAGAAAACGGATATTTTGATATTACCAGGGGTGATAATGACGAAGATTTTAATCGACTGCTTGAAAATGCGGTGAGCCCTATTCTTGATATGAAGGGTAAGCATATTCAGGCAGCTTTTCCAGTGGAGCGTCTCAAAGAAAACACTTGGGGAAAGGGAGTTGAACTAATTAATAATTTTGATAGTATTGTTGCTTTACAATACCGCTTTATTGGGTGGGAGAAGGAGCAAGTAATACCAAAGAATCATGTGTTGGCACGTGTCAACTATCATTACTATATGTTTCGTGATGGTGATGGGGTGGCATATCTTGACAACTCTATTCACTTAGTGGCAAATCCTGCTAGCACCATCAAGGGCGATCCATGTTGGGGTTTTAGCCACGAGTTGGGACATGTGTTGCAGATGCGTCCACAAATCACTTGGAGTGGCATGACTGAGGTGAGCAATAATATTTTGACTCTTTACTCAACCACTATGATGGGAAATCGTAGTCGCTTGTCAGCAGAGGGACGTTATGCTAAAGCGCGCGAAGAAATTCTTGACCGTGGTTTCTCTTATTTAGGATCTTCATCTGATGGTGATGCCAATCAGTATGGTGGAGGCGGCACCACAGATGTGTTTCATCGTTTAGTTCCATTTTGGCAGTTGCATCTATATTTTGCTGAGCAAGGCTATCCCGAATTCTATGCAGATTTGATGATTGCTATGCGCAATCAAGAATCTCTTAGCGGACGCAACCGCAACAAAGGCTGGCTCGATATGCTCGAGTTTACCCGCCTAGCTTCCAAAGTAAGTAAGACAGACCTTACTGAGTTTTTTGAGCGTTGGGGCTTTTATTATGTAGGCAAAGTAGAGGGCGACGACTATGGTCGTTATTCATACGATATTACGCAAGAGGCAGTCGATAGCGTTAAGAAGGATATTGCTGATATGAACCTACCAAAGCCTAAAAAGGACATTACACTATATGAAGATTAAGCTAAAGAGTTTACTCAAATAGATATCATTATATAACAATCTCTTTCTGTTAACACAGGAAGAGATTTTTTTTATCAAATTTGCACTACTTATAAGGGTTGCCCTACGAGTATGTTGGTGTTTCATCTTTAAAATGTATTATGTTGATTTATTTCAATTTCGTTTGACTGCACAAAAGCAATGTAAATATACATTGATAAACGTTTTATTGAACTTTGGTTTAATTATTTGCCAATTGTTTCTGTTGGAAGATGATAAATAGGTGTAAATACAACCTCTTTATGAAACAATTACTGTCTCAGTTGTTATAGTAGGAAAGAAATTGTAATTGAAAAAATGAATTTACCTATGGTTATTACTTATGTCTATCACAGTTGTTGTGCAATAGAATTTGAAAAGTTTTCTGTAATCATCGATTATTACGAGGACGTTATTAAAGATGGTGACGATGTTGGGTGGGTAAGCAAACACCTGCTTAAAAAAGAAACTCCACTCTATGTGTTGTGCACACACTCTCACGCCGACCATTTCAATGAAGAGATACTTTCGTGGAATCGCGACAAAGAAAATATTACTTATGTGTTTTCGAAAGAAGTGAAAGATACTTTGAAGCATATCACCTCGCTTAAAGATGAGAAAATTGTTTATCTCGATAAGTTGGAAGAGTATAAAGACGACAACATAAAGATAAAGGCTTTCGGTTCTACTGATGCTGGTGGTAGCTTTTATATTGAACACAAGGACGCTAAAATATTTCATGCTGGCGATTTAAACAACTGGCATTGGAATGAAGAGGTGGCGAAAGATGAGTCTTTTGTCTATGAAAATCAGTATATTTGTGAATTAGAGCTATTATCGGAAGAAGTGAAGGAGGTTGATATTGCCATGTTCCCCCTTGACCCACGTCTTGGAAAAGATTTTATGCGTGGAGGAGATCAGTTTGTCAACAAGGTGAAAACCCACTACCTATTACCCCTACACTTTGGTGATAATTATAAATTAATACAACAATTTGAACCCATTGCTAGAAAGGCTGACACTAAGTTGCTTGCGCTAGAGAAGAGGGGACAATCATTCAAATTATAATAGTTTTTGAATTAAAGAACTGAGAAGGATACGGTCACTGAGCTTGTTAGAGTGTTACCCTTTTCTCATCAAAGACTAATAACATTTTAAAAAATTAAACAGATATGGAAATTAAAAGCAGATTTGATCATTATAACATCAATGTGTTGGACCTTCAAAAAAGTCTCGACTTCTACGAGAAAGCATTAGGTTTGAAAGAGGTAAGAAGAAAAGATTCGTCCGATGGCGCTTTCACTTTGGTTTACATTGGTGACAACACTACAGGATTTACCTTAGAACTCACTTGGTTGAGAGATTGGGACAGACCTTATAAGTTGGGCGACAATGAGCAACACTTATGTATGCGTGTAGAAAACGACTACGACGAAACTAGAGAATTTCATAGAGAGATGGGTTGCATTTGTTATGAAAACGAGTCGATGGGTCTTTATTTTATCAATGATCCCGATGGATATTGGATAGAAATACTACCTTTGAAGCGATAAACCAACTCGATTGATTGAGAATAATAAAATGAATTACTTTAATTATAAACGACGCTTTGCTAGCGATGTTAGGATAGGTAATGTCACTTTGGGAAGTGACTACCCCATACTTGTGCAAACAATGACCAACACCGACACGCTAGACACTGAGGCTAGTGTGGCGCAATGTGAAAGAATTATTGAAGCGGGAGGCGAACTCATAAGGCTAACTGCTCAGGGAGTGAAGCACTCAGAGAATCTGAAAAATATTCACAAAGCTTTGCGTGACAAGGGATACAATGTGCCACTTTCGGCCGATATTCATTTCAACCCAAGAGCTGCCAACACTGCAGCAAAATACGTAGAAAAAGTGCGCATCAATCCCGGCAACTTTGTTGACAGAACAAAATCGTTTGATACAGTAGAATATACCGATGAGGAATATGCTCATGAGCAAGAAAAGATAGCAGATAAGTTTGTGCCCTTTCTCAATATTTGCAAAGAGCATGGAGCAGCTGTGCGCATTGGTGTCAATCATGGTTCACTCTCCGATCGTATTATGAGCCGTTATGGCGATACTCCCGAGGGAATGGTGGAGTCTTGCCTCGAATACTTAAGAATAGCTTTGGCACATGATTTCACTGATATTGTAATCTCATTGAAATCATCCAACACATTGTTGATGACCAAATCGGTACGATTGCTCATCGACCGTATGAATGCTGAAGATATGCATTTTCCCCTGCATTTGGGAGTAACCGAAGCGGGTGGTGGAGAAGATGGGCGTATTAAATCGGCTGTTGGCATTGGTGCTTTACTATCGGATGGCATTGGCGATACCATTAGGGTGTCGTTGAGCGAAGACCCCGAGTGTGAGTTGCCCGTTGCTCAAAAGTTGGTAGATTATGTTGCACTTCGTCAAAATCATGCCCCCATTGAAGCTGAAGCTAGCAAGAAGTTCTCATTTTTCTCAACAGACAAACGCACAACACACAAAGTGAGAAACGTTGGTGGCGAAAGTTTACCAGTAGTTATCACAGATAGAAGCAAAAACAGAGATGTTGCTATCAACACTCACTTCATTCCCGATTATGTATATGTAGGTAGTGAAATTCCTGCTGATATGCCCAAAGGCATGAAGTTGATTCTCGACTATCAAACATGGACCAATCAGATTGATCACTACCCACTTTTTGCTGTTGAGGAGTTAGATACACTCGCAAGCTGTAATAGTAAATTGAAATTTCTTCAACTTACCTATACTGATTTGATTCAGGGCAATTTATTAGATAAATTGAAGCAACTAGACAATACAGTTATCATTCTCAAAACTAACCATGCAAATGGAGTGGGAGAGCAGCGTGCATTTATGCATCAGTTGCTAGAGCATGATTGTTCTATTCCTCTAGTATTGCAACGCTCGTATAGCGAAAACGAACCAGAAGACTTGCAAGTAAAAGCAGGGGTCGATTTTGGCGCACTACTCTTGGATGGGTTCGGAAACGGTATCATGCTCTCTAACGAAGGTTCCATTGCCGCCACAGAGGTCGATGCCTACATGTTTGGCATACTTCAAGCTGCACGCGTTAGAACCAGTAAGACGGAGTTTATCTCTTGCCCTGGTTGCGGACGAACATTATTCAACCTGCAAGATACCGTTGCAAAAGTTAAAGTAGCTTTCTCACACCTCAAAACATTGAAGATTGGTGTGATGGGATGCATTGTAAATGGCCCCGGCGAAATGGCCGATGCCGATTATGGATACGTAGGGGCTGAGCCTGGCAAAATATCTCTTTACAAAAAGAAAGAGCGTATAGAGAAAAATATTCCCGAGGCCGAAGCAGTCGACAGATTGATAGCCCTGATCAAAAAACATGGTGATTGGGTAGAGCCATAAGCCCGTTTTGGGTCGAAATGGACGTTTTTACAATCTTTTTGCATATAGATAGCAGATTTATTTTGTAGTTACTGAAAAAAACAGTAATATTGCACCCGATTTCGACACCACAATGTCGAAACTGGTCCCATAGCTCAGTTGGTTAGAGCACCTGACTCATAATCAGGGAGTCACAGGATCATGCCCTGTTGGGACCACAAAAGCAAAAAGACTTACATGTAATGTGTAGGTCTTTTTTTGGTTGATACAGTAAATGGAGGGATTGCTGTCAAAATAGTTTTCAAAAATTTTTCAATGGTTGAGACACGGCTCATCCCTAGAATTCCGTCTTGCAAAGTGTTCTCTGTTTTTATTATCCAACAGCCAAAAGCAGATTTTCCCCTCTGCACCTTTTCTCCTTTCCCCAAGTTACATCCCTAAAACAGCATTCTCTTTATTTTCCGCCTACTCACTTTAGACTTTGCTTTTGAACTTTTCTGTTTATGAGATTTATTGGGTGCTTCAATGGCTTTCTGAGTCAATGATCTGTTCGTTGATGGGTGTTCTAGTGTTTCAATTATCTGTTTTGTCGAGGGGCGTGCTTGTGGGTTACTATCCAAAGTGTCAGCTTGGTTCTCTTGTGCCTGCTTGGCAGCATTCTCTTGTGTTATTGCTGCATCTTTTGCAGCTTTTTTTCTTTTTCTGGTCTTGTCTTTTGCAGTGCGTATTCTGAAATCTTTGCGTATCTCTTTCAGTACCGAGTGTATTTCTAGCAATAGATTATAATGCTCAGAATCCTCAACACCGCTTTGCATAAGGCTTAGCTTTGAGGCTATATAATCTACCAATCTTTTTACTTCCTTGTATGCAGCATCTCTTACGTCTCTGCCTTTCTTTTCTCTCGAAATCTTTTCATGTTCTCGATACTTTACGTTTAAGCCTATTTGCAGGGTTGTTTCCTCTATAGCCTCTAACAGGTTACCTAAACTTAATAGCGCAATGTCTGCCTGCAAAGATTTATTATTATCGATGAGGGCCAGCATGCTGTCAACCACAACGTCTTGCGTTATAATAGATTGTATGAATGGTCTTTTTTTGTATTTCTTTAGCCACTTGTACAAACGTTCTGCTGCTACACGCATATCAGCATCATACGAAAGCATTTTGGCTTTTATTTCTAATCGGAAAGATATTAAATAATCGGTGCGAAGGCGGGTCAACTCATTTATTTTGAGTGTGTCGTTATACTTTTGAACACGGCTTTTAAGATTGCTCACATCTTTTTCGTGACCTTGCAGTCTATTAGATAATTCATTTAGTGTTGGATCAGCAAACTCATGGACTTGCATCAATTTGTGAAGCTTTGAATAGAAGATTCTAAACTCCATATTGTCTAGATT
>LFRM01047270.1_pt1 | contig 10525 bp, 7 predicted proteins | sample 618341 | NCBI WGS metagenome assembly LFRM01 (sample SAMN03654438, study PRJNA283298) | anaerobic digester metagenome | isolation source: pool of bioreactors CSTR01a, CSTR02a, and CSTR03a thermophilic anaerobic... | place: Denmark: Kgs. Lyngby | collected 2014-05-21 | reverse complement strand
ATTATGTTAACCATCTGATAGATATCTATTTTGATAACCAGGCAACTGATTTAGACCGCTTTAAAGTATTTGCATATGCATCGGTAGCAGGCTTTCTCTGGACTGTATGGTGTGAGTATAAGGAGAAAATGGGTGTCAGTTACAGTGAATATGCCATGCAGCAGTATAGCTATGCAAAAAGAAGCTACCGGGAAGCAATGAAATATTTTAGCACACTGGGAAAGGAGTAAGATGTGAAAAAGATTACTAAGAAAAGCAGTCTATTTTCGCAGTTAGACTGGCCTTTGATAATTTTGCCGCTTATTGTTGTTGTTGCGCTTTGTGTCGTCTTTATCCTGGCTCCGGTTGAATCAACACGGATTATGGATAGTATTAGAAATTTTTTAGGTAATGAATTTGGCTTTTTCTATATACTGATGGGTCTGGGAGTTTTTTTGATCACCCTCTATATTGCCTTTTCAAAGTACGGGGAAATAAAGCTGGGCAATCTGGAGAAACCCCAATATTCAGATTATAGCTGGGCGACGATGATTTTTACCGGGGTGTTTGCAGCCGACATCATCTTTTATTCCTTTATTGAGTGGGCGCTTTATGCTTCAGAACCGTGGATTGAGCAGATGGGAGGGGTTCAGGATTGGGCTACCACATATCCTCTCTTTCATTGGGGGCCAATTCCCTGGGCCTTTTATGTGGTTTTAGCTGTTGCTTTTGCTTTTTCCATTCACGTACGCGGTCGCAACAGGCAGAAGTTTTCAGAAGCATGCCGTCCCTTGTTAGGTGATAAAGTTGACAAAGCTCCAGGTAAAATTATCGATTTCATAGCTATCATTGCTTTGATTGCAGGAACAGCAACAACATTTTCACTGGCAACACCGCTCTTAGGAACTGCCCTGAGCCGGGTTTTTGGCTTTGAGGCAAGTACGGCGCTGACATTGATTGTTTTGGCCATCATCGCCATCGTGTATACTATTTCCGTCCTCATCGGTATGGAGGGCATTATTAAGTCAGCATCGTTGTGTACGGTCCTGCTTTTCTGCATGCTGGCCTACTTCTTTTTCGTCGGGGGAGAGGCCAGGTATATTATTGAGACTGGTATCACATCGATTGGTAATCTGGTACAGAACTTTATCGGCCTCTCTACGTGGATGGATCCGCTGCGGGTTTCCGGAGACGGCAGCAGCGGATTTGTGCAAAACTGGACTATTTTCTACTGGGCATATTGGATGGCCTGGTGCGTGGCAACTCCTTTCTTCATTGGTATGATCAGTAAGGGCAGGACGATTAAAAATGTCATTCTGGGCACATATGGTTACGGGCTTGCCGGCACGTTTCTTTCTTTTATCGTCTTTGGCAATTACGGTCTTTCCCAACAGCTTGCCGGTAAAGTTGATATTATCAGCATGGTGCAGCAGGGAACGGATATTAACCTAGGTATCATTCAAATATTTGAGACTTTACCCATGACAGAACTTTTACTGATGGTATTGTTTGTCATGATGGTTTTGTTCTACTCCACAACCTTTGATTCTTTAACCATGGTTGTCTCTGCCTATTCCTATAAGAGACTGTCACCGGAAGAGGAGGCCGCCCGTCCGGTCAGGGCATTCTGGGCGCTGGTCTTTATCATCTTCCCGATCGGCTTGATTTTTGCCGAGAATTCCATCAACAGTCTGCAATCTGTTTCGATTATTGCAGCTTTTCCCATAGGAATAACTTTTTGCCTGATTATCGCAAGTTTTTTCAAAGATGCACGCAAATACCTGGCAGAACAGGAGTATCAGCTCGAATCGAGCAGGGCTTTTCCCAGGCAGAAGTTATCGAGTTAGATTATGCTCGAACAGGTTCGTGTAAGTTAGCAAAGCAGGCACTATGCTTTAACAGCGTAGTGCCTGCTTTCTTTCCTATCCGCAGGGGTTGTGAAGGGGGACTTCCCTTAATCTTGCGGGTGGTCAGGACCACAGGTCCGTCAGGAAAGACGCGGCTGCTTTTTTGTGAAAGGACTGCTAAAAATAGGGGAATTTGAATAAAGTAATAATTTTGATATTTATGATCATTTTGTCTATGTTATACTAACTGTAAAATTACTGACTGTGCCTGCGGGACTTTACTGCCGGAGGATTCGGCACAGCATGTTCGTACTGCCGAGGCGCAGCAATTGTAGGTTGTCACCCTTGACCGGTTTTAAGCGGTAAGATAGTTCACAGTGGAAAATGAAGGAGGTAGAAAGATGGGAAGATTAAGCGGCAAAGTGGCTCTTGTGACAGGGGCAAGTTCTGGAATGGGCAGGGAGATTGCTTATCACTATGCTAAAGAAGGGGCAAAAGTACTGGCAGTGGCACGTCGCGCCGACAGGCTGCAGCAGCTGGCTGCTGATGTTAAAGATTTTGCAGGGGAAATCCAACCATTTGCTGCAGATATCAGCAAAGAAGAGAATGTTTATGCCATGATTGAGGAAGCAATCAACGTTTTTGGCACCTTAGATATTCTGGTTAATAATGCGGGGATTATGGACAACTTTGCTCCTGTCGGTGACGTGGACAGTGATATGTGGGAAAATGTTTTGAGTATTAATCTATATGCTCCCTTTTATGCCATGAAAAGAGCCGTAAAACATTTCATGGAAAAAGGCGGCGGCGTAATCGTTAACATCGTTTCCATCAGTGGTCTGCATGGAGGCAGGGCAGGGGCTGCTTACACTGCTTCGAAGCATGGTTTGGCGGGCTTAACCAGAAATACGGCTTTCATGTATGCCAAGCATAATATTCGCTGTAATGCCATTTGTCCCGGAGCAATTGAGACAGAAATTGCTTCAGGGGTTTACATGCAGAATGTACACCAGGAGGGAGCGCTGCTGGCACAGGCCGGTATTGGCGCCAATCCCCGTACGGGCAGCCCCGCTGAAGTGGCTAAGGTGGCAGTATTTTTGGCCAGTGATGAAGCAGGTTTTGTCAATGGGCAGTGTATTCCCGTTGATGGTGGATTTACAGCCTATTAGATGACATAATAAAAACCTGTTTTTTTGTGCCGACCCTATTTGAGGCGGAGGGGGGGCGATTTCCCACCCCTCCGCCAAATATGACCGGCTTGACTGATGATTTGCAGCGGTCATCCCTTGCTGTTACATCAGCACCGTTTCTCTTTTGTTGGGTGAGAAGCTATAGAGGGTCACAATCTTTAAACTAGAGGGGGATATTGCTATGAAAGAATATAAGGTTATATTTCATATAGATGAAATGACAAAATGGAAACTTCTACTAACAAATGTTACTAATTTGTTAAATGGTATGCATGAAGAGCAGTTATCTGTGTCAGTATTGGCTAATGCAGAAGCTGTAAGGTATTATGATGCAGCCCAGAACTTTGCTGCTGGGGCAAAGGTTATGGAAAGTTTAAGTCAAAAAGATGTAAGATTTTTGGCCTGTAACAATGCATTAAGGGCACATGGTATAACAAAGGATGCTATTTACCAATTTGTCGAGATTGTTCCTGCTGGGGTTGTGGAACTGGTAAAAAGGCAAAGTGAAGGTTATGCTTACATTAAACCCTAGAAATTGGTCTCTACTGCAGCCCGGAGTTCTCCACGGCGACGCCACATTATTCCCTTTCATTTTGAAAAACAGTAAAACAAACGGCGCACTGCCCATCACTGTAAACTAAACAAGACAGGGATTTGTTTTTGCGCGGTAAAGTCTTAAAGGATTATTAAAAAGAATAATCCCTCTCACACAAAAGCATCTGCGTACAGACCCGACCCTACTTTAAGCAATTTCAACTAACTTTAATAATTAACCTAGTATTGCTGTGATAATTCTGGATTTTTAAAGGTTAGAACAATAGCATCTAATCGAAAAATAGTTCTACAATAACGTCCTTAAGCAGAGATGGTCAGAATTGTAAAATTATGTTGCATATTGTAAATGCTTGTGTTAAAATTCCTATAATCACCGATAAGGGCAAACCTGCCGAAAGACAGGGACGCAAAGCTAAAGGGTCTAAGGTATATTGTTTATGCTATGACAGCCTGGCTGCCGAAGATCAATGCTTTTTAGACACGTGCGCAATCATTTTAGGCATCCTTAAATCACTGCAGCCTATTTTCACCAGTTCCTGTCACAAATTTAATCATCTGCCTGTGTTTGATGGCTCCTACTTAATAGGAGTAAGATTACCATACCTATTACTACTATTAAGAAGAGCATTGGTTTAGGCAGGTTTTTTTATGCTCAAGTAAAGGTCTGCCTGAAAACTTGAAACTTCTCTTCTGAGAAGCCGGCAGCCGTACCTGTTATTGTGAAGAGATCTTAATCAGGCAGGCGGTGATCAGGTTAAATAATGTTTGGCATTCGTTAGTAAATCTGCCTATCAACTAACAATGTACAGCATGAATAACAGCAAGGAGGATGCTGATGCTAAGGCTGTGCCGCAATGAATACGCGGCTTCTGAGGATATCGTAGCGCTCGCCTCGGTTTTATTAGTACCGGTTGTGGGAGAAAAAAAGCTGGTTACTGACCTGAAAATCGAAGGCTGGAATCAAGAGTTTACTGCAGAATTGGAACTTGCTGATTTGTGTCCGGGTGCTTCTTTAAAAAGCTTACATATCGAAGGATTTGCAGAGTTGTCGACTAAAATTTGTGCTGCGCTGAATAAGAATCGTTTTTTTAATGATCTTGATGTGCCGGTTACAATCCGAGGGAAACAGTATGTAGTTAATATTGAACGGTATAATAATTTTTATATGGCATCGTTTATGTCGGCATATTCTCAAGCCAGTTTTGCCTGCGGGCATCAGACAATGGTAGAAAAGATGTCCGATATTATTACCCGTTATGATATCAATGGCAGGCATGTTTTTTGTAATCAGGCAAAAGAGTCAGCGACAGGCATAAAATGTGAAGATTACCTTGGTAAAACAGATGCAGAAGCAGGTTTGCCGTGTGGAATATCAAAACTAATTACTAAGGGTATTCGCAGGGTATTAAATACAAAAAAAGAGATGAGTGTAGAAGTCGCTTACCAAACGCCTGAGGGTAAAAAACTTTACTATCATGCTCGTTTACTGCCTGAATTTGACGAGCAGGGGTGTGTTAAGACTGTATTATGTTTTGCCAAAGATATTACTAAACAAAAAGAAACAGAACTAAAGCTGCAAGAAAGCGAAATGAAATATCGCGCTTTAGAAAAAGAAAACTTTTGGATGCGCAAAACTTTGGACAATGCCGTTTCCAGCGGCGGTGTCGGTATCCGTATCGTGGATCGCAATTATTCCGTGCTCTGGTCGAATGAAAGCAGTGACAAAGTTTATCTAAATATTCATGATGAAGAGCCCTGTAGAATCTTTACGCATACCGGAGGAACCTGTGCTTTACGTCACGATTGCATTTTAGTGACTCATCTGGATGCAATTTTTAATAAAGAAAAGGAAATCGTGAAGTGGGAGCAGCTTGTTATTGAAAACGGCCAACAGGCCTGGTTTAAAATAATCGCCACGCCCATTCGTAATAAGCTGCTTGAAGTTGAAAGCGCTGCTTTGTTTTTAATACCAATTACTGAGCTAAAATCTACTATGCTTAAACTCCGGGAAAGTGAAGAGCGCTGGCATTTTGCCCTCGAAGGAAGCGGCGATGGAGTTTGGGATCATAACCTGCAGGAGCATACTGTCTATTATTCCCGTCAGCTGAAGAAACTGTTTGGCTATCCGGCTGATGAACCGATTGAGAATATTCCCTATTGGACAGAACGGCTGCACCCGGCAGATAAGGAGCAGGCAGTGGCTGCTTACAATGCGCATCTTAATGGCGAGTCCCCTTATTTTTCTTCTGAGATTCGGATGCTGTGCAGAGACGGTAATTACAGGTGGTTTCATATCCGGGGTAAGGTGGTCAGCTATACGCCGCAAGGCGAGCCTCTGCGCATGGTTGGTACGTATACCGACATTTCAGATCGTAAAGAAAGTGAATGAAGGATTCTTTATCTCAGCCAGCACGATAGTTTGACCGGAACTTATAACCGTAACTACTTTGAGGCACAGTTGGAAAAACTGGATGCTGCCGCCAATCTGCCTTTGGGCGTACTGATGATTGATGCCAATGGTCTCAAGCTTGTTAACGATATTTTTGGCCATAAAATGGGCGACAAATATCTCCAGCGGATTGCTGCTCTGCTGAAGTCTGTAGTAAGTAAAGAAGAACTTGTGGCGAGAATTGGCGGAGATGAGTTTATTATTGTCCTGCCAAACTATAATCTGCAGCAGTTAAACCAGCTGGCCAAACGCATTAAATATTTATGTAAATATAAAGATGTGCAACCGTTTGCTTTAAGCTTAGCCATTGGAGCGGCGGTGAAGGAGCATGCAAAGCAGGATATTCGCAATGTGTTCAGGCAGGCGGAAGAGAGAATGCATCGCAACAAGCTCTTTGAAGACAGAAGTTCAAGGAGTAATGTTGTGTTGTCTTTACGGCAGTCATTGGAAGAAAAAACCCATGAAACGCAGGAGCACAGCAGAAGACTGATGAAGCTGGCCATGCGTATTGGCGTAATACTTGATCTTTCGGAAGATCAAATGGATGAATTAAAGCTGCTGGCTTTCCTGCATGATATAGGTAAAATTGCCGTGCCGGACAGTATTTTGGAGAAGCCGGGCGCGCTGACGCCGAAGGAATGGGAGGAAATGAAGCAGCACTGTGAGATCGGTTACCGTATTGCCATTTCGGCACCGGAACTGTCACCAATTGCCAATTCCATTTTAAGCCACCATGAGCGTTGGGATGGCAGTGGCTATCCGCAGGGGCTAAAAGGCAAACAAATACCACTGCTGGCAAGAATTATTGCTGTCTTAGATGCATATGATACGATGACACAAGGGAGGATTTATAAAAAAGAAATATCCGAACAGGAAGCACTGGCAGAAATAGTCCGCTGTGCGGGAACTCAGTTTGATCCGGAAGTGGTTACAGCTTTTCAAAAGCTGATGAAACCGGAAATATTATCTCAGCAGCTGGAACAGGCGCGAGAAGTTCTTAATCAGATCGTACGGGAAAAAGGGCTAAACAGCATTGAAGCAATGGAACAAAGCAGAAAAGTGGATCACATTATTAACCAAATAAGCAAGTTGGGAAAAATTGAGGAAGCAGATTTGACTAAGCAGTTTTCAGGCTTTAATTAATGAAAGGTAGATTTATTTGTCTTCCCCTTAGGAGGTGGCTGGGGTGGAGTCATTAAATGCCAAAGGTCTAAAAGAAGAAGTCTGGCAGCTAACTGACGCTTATAGATCTATGTTTAATCATACTAATGATGCCATTGTCTGGTTTGACAGGACCGGTAGGATTTTTCATTTTAACAAGCGTTTTATCGGACTGCTGGGCTCTTCTGCGCACAGTTCATTTAAAGTTAATATCTTTACACTTTTAGGTGAGATAGAAAAGGATATCAGGTCTGCCCTGCTCGGTAGTATTAGTGAGAAAAAAATAGAATTAAAAATAGCGGAACAAAGTAAACAAGTAATCGTTAAATTAGGCCCCTTATATTCATCTGGTACTGTGTCTGGAGGCTATGCAATTTTGATTGATGTTACGGCGATGACAGAATTATATCAGGAGCGTGAGAGCAGGCTCCGTCAACTAATAAATGAGGCCGGCATCGGGATGGTTGTGCTTGACCAAAATCACCGTGTCCTTGATGCCAATCAGCGTTTTGCTGAAATGCTTGGTTATGAGTATGAAGAGCTCTTTGCCCTGCATACCTGGGATTGGGAAGCTGATATGCCGCCGGCAGTCATACAGGAAAAGTATGATGATCTGGCGAATTTTAATGCTGTGTTTGAAACGCGGCACCGGCGTAAAGATGGCACTATTTTTAATGTTGAAATAAGTGCTGTCGGTACCACCATTGAAGGACCGGAGGGAAAATATAATGCTGTCATCTGTATGTGCCAGGATATAACTGAACGGAAGCGGATAGAAAAGCAGCTGAAAATAAGCGAGCAAAAATATAGAAGTTTTGTCGAAAATGCGTCAGACATTATTGTCTCGATAGCTAATGACGGCACGATCCTTTATGTATCTCCGAACTGCGAATATTTTACAGGTTTTAAACCGGAGGAAGTGGAGGGTAAAAAAGTTTCAGATTTTATACGGCCGGAAGAGAGAGCCCAGCATGAAAGCCATTTTAAATCTGCTTTCCTGGAAAAACGCTTTCATTCTGATTATCAGATCAGGCATAAAGACGGCAGTTTTCATTGGTATAGTGTTAACTATTCTTTATCAGAAGATGAGTTTGAAAACTCAGTCCTGATCTGTCATGTGCGCAACATTGACGAAAGAAAAGAATATGAAGAACAGCTTAAGTACCTCAGTACACATGACCAGCTGACGGGAGTATTTAATCGAACATTTTTTGAAGCTTTTTTGGAACAGCAGGGCAAAAGGAGAGAATATCCTGTTTCACTGTTGATGTGTGATTTAGATGGCTTAAAGGAAGTTAACGACACATACGGTCATGCAGCAGGGGATGAGCTGATTAAAGCATGTGTGAAGGTGCTCCAAGCGTCTTTGCGCCAGGGTGATTTTCTGGCCCGCATCGGTGGGGATGAATTTGCGGTTATTCTGCCGTCGACAAATGCGGCAGCAGCTCAAAGAATCGTCAGCAGAATCTACCGGAATGTAGAAGCTTATAATGAGCTTGAACAGGGTTTGCCCTTGAGCTTTTCCGTTGGTTCGGCCACACTTGATAGCCCTACCCGCAGCCTGTTGGAAGTATTGCGGGAAGCAGACAAAAATATGTACGCTCTGAAAAAGGAGCGGGGAAAAAACAGGGAGTAAACTATTGTCTGTAATTAACTATTAATTCTTTTTAGTGCGGCAAAGCTGTATGATATTAATACAGCATTATCCGGGGAGGGAAATTAATGCGTGATAAATTTCTGACAGGGCGTATGGCTGCCCTGGCCGCTGGTTTTGTAGTAGGTTTCTTTATTGTTCTCAACTCACTTTTTTCCGACGTTTTTACCTGGCAGGAGCGTTTGTACTCTTTTGTCTTAGTGATTCTTGCTTACGGCCTGCTGGGCTTGATTTTTGGCATGATCTCACCCTCGTTATCCTGGAAATGGGGCTTGTGGCTGGCTGCCCCGGCAGTATTGTTGGTAATTTTCTATGCTCTTACCGACGGGTTTCGCCCCTTTTTGTATACTTTTTACATTCTGCTTACCTTGATCTGCGCCTGCGGTGGTGCTTTCCTTGGTACCGGACTGCGTTTGAAAAAGAAAATATCTTGACAATATCCCGTCCAGCGCCGGCTGATAAAGTTAATTTTATCAGCCGGCGCTTTTTTTATTGGCTGCTTCTAAATGAGTGGAAAGAGGCATGATCTGCAGTGTTAATCCGGAGAGAGCGTCAGGGGCAAGTAACAAACTCGGCAGTTCTGCATATTGTATTACAGTATAGCGTCCTTGATAGATGAAAATTATGAAAGGAGTCAGCCGTATGGTTGAAAATAAGTTTCCTGATGATTTCCCCGCTGCTCTCCAGCTGCATCCTGAAACTAAAGAACAAATTGAACCTACTGCAATAATGCCATTAACGGAAGCTAAATTTACCCGCAGTACAGTACTGCAAGTTCCTGATTTTATCCATGAAAAAAATGAGCAGCTGGGGATAGCACCGAGTAATCCACCGCTGTTAGTTGAAGAGAAGGGTTGGCGTTTAGAAGTTACGGACTCGGATAGTGTCGGTTTGGTGATCGGCTCTGTTTTTTACAAGGATGTTTATTTCATTTTCAATATGCATGTGCCGTGGTTGGCTATTGGCAGAGTCTGTAAATTTGAGCATCAGTACTTTTTAGATAAGAAGATAGCCGGACCTTTTATCTATATTTTCGCTGATGGCTTTCTGCTTTGGGCAAGATACAAGTTTGGTCATTTTAGCACCCTGGATCAGGCTTACTATTTCCTAAGTAACGGCAGCTGTTATCCCTTGATGCAGTTAACCAGTCCTGCTGTATTAAGCTTTGTGCCGCTCTATATTGACTTTGACCTGATTAACACGGCCAACACTGTTTATAATTATTATCCGCAGGGTATTAAGGCTTTTCATTTAGCGGTAACAGAATTTAGCAGAGTTGGCGGGGGAGCGACCCCGGTGGGTCAAAATTATAATATTAAACTGGAAAACAGCATCCCGGGGCTGACGGCGTCAGCGCGGGTGAGTTTTAATAGCCCGGATCAGCCCCTACAGTTTGTAGCAAGATGGCTGGGTTATGACATTTCTATACACCCACTGCTTAATTTAAATGGTGTGGAAATCGTCGATAGGGATATAGTATATGTCTATCTGATGCAGAACCTGGCTTCCGGGCTGTATGGACCGAAGATTGAACTAAAAGTGGCCGTCACTAAGTGATCAAACATCTGTTGAGAAAGAAAAAGCACTCCGGCTTACTTGTTAAGCCGGAGTGCTTTTTCTTTTATTAAAATTTTTCTTTGTTTAGCTTTTCGATTTCTCTGCTGATGGCCTCATAAACGCCGGGATAGAC
>LFRM01377619.1_pt1 | contig 10528 bp, 12 predicted proteins | sample 618341 | NCBI WGS metagenome assembly LFRM01 (sample SAMN03654438, study PRJNA283298) | anaerobic digester metagenome | isolation source: pool of bioreactors CSTR01a, CSTR02a, and CSTR03a thermophilic anaerobic... | place: Denmark: Kgs. Lyngby | collected 2014-05-21 | reverse complement strand
TAATTATAGCCGAGGCGTTGTCTATAATATAAACCAAAAAGATATGACAGTTTCGCAAGTTTATCAATATGGGAAACAACGTGGCAGTGATTACTACTCTTCTTACATTTCTGATATTGACTACTTAAATAAAGAACACTACCTAATTCATTCAGGCGGAGTGGCCTTTAAAGATGGTGAAGTTTTAAATCGGCCACCAGGCTTATTAAAAGCTGATGCACTTAGAAGTTATACAACTGAAATCTTTAATGACAAAAAGATTTTTGAACTAGTTTTGCCTAATAATAATTATCGAGCCCAAAAGATGACCGCGTATGTTAGTAATGATAAGTTTAATAAAACAGTGGGAAAAAGTCTTGGCAATTTAGGCCAAAGTTCAATTGATAAAAATCAGCGTGGGCTTATATTTAAAACAGTCACTGACCAAGCTTTTTTAGATGATTATGATATTACATTTACAAAAGAGAGCGATCGCTTAGTTATCAGTGGCGACTTTAAACCTGAAGATAATGTTAAGATTATTTTATATAATAACTTTACAATTAAAATGTATCAGCTGAGGGTCAGTAAAAGACCATATACAGCTATGTGTCTTGATATCTTTAATGAAGATGATAAGGTAAGTGTCAGCAAATATATTAATGACCAAGGATTAGATAAGCGCCAAACGATCTTGATTGAAATCAATAATGTCGTCTATAAAACAGGCTTAGCCGTTGATTTTAGATAATAAAAAAGCAAGAACTTTAACTTTACAGTTTAAATTCTTGCTTTTTACTTTAGTCAAAGACAATTGTTTTGGCTTCAATTTGATCCATTAAATCATCATAGTCTTCAATAAAATAATCAGCTGTCGCAATTATTTTATCGCGATCTTTTTCAAAATACTTATCAGCGATTCCCACTACTTTAAAGCCACCTCTTTTGGCAGACTCAACTGCATAAAGAGCATCCTCAAAAACAAACGTTTCGCTTATTTTAGAGCCTAGCATAATCGCAGCTTCTTTATAAACGCTTGGATATCTTTTTGAGCGATCAACATCTCCTGTGGTGATGATAAATTCAAACCTATCCATCATATCAAGATGAGTAAAAGCTGAGATTGCATTAATATTTTTTGATGCTGTTGCAATACAGTATTTAATCCCTTTTTCATCCATATAGTCTAAAAATCTTTCAACACCCTTTTTTAAAGGAAAACCAATTCGATAACTATTTCTTACCCTAGTATTTACGATGTGGAAAAATTCTGATTCATCTAGTTTTTCTTCTCTTAGCGTATTAAAGACATTTGGAAATTCCCAATGTGAAACAGAACTTAAAACTTCCAGTTCTGATTCAGATAAGGTTATCCCCATATCTTCAACTACTTCATATTTAACCGTTTCATAAACACCCATCGAATCGATGACTGTTCCATCCATATCAAAAATGACTGCACTTTTCATATATACCACTCCTTCTAAAATAATACTTTATTAAAATTAATTTATTCTGCTAAGACAAAGTTTTCTAACATTTTGCTACGACTGACTCTAAATAATTCAGCTGAGCGATCATTTCTAATTACATAAGCATAATTTTCAAAGTCACCTGAGTCTTCATCCTTACGCAATTTATTAGACTTTTCTGGAACATAGCCCATAATTGTATATTGACTACCCAATTCTGGTACCTCTAGATCATGATCTAATAATTTTGGATCATTATTATAATAAAAAACTCTTAATTCACAACTTGAATTCAAGACTACTCTATCATTTATTTTCATTAAATGCCTCCTGCTCCTATTATACCTCTTCATCAATAAATTATAAATTTAATTTTTGTAAGAGGTTTTCCATATTTACTTCTATTTGATTAATAACTTCAATAAACTTACTATCATTTTGTCCTGATGGATCATCTAAGTCCCAATCTTCGCTATATTGATTTTCTAAAATCGGACAATATACATCACAGCCCATTGTAATTACAACATCTAGTTTTGGAATATCAGTAATTAGTTTTGGCTTTTGTGTTTTTATCATGTTTACATTATATAAATCTTTAATTATTCTAACTGCATCTTCATTGATATTACGCGACATTTCACTGCCTGCAGAATAAACATTTATTTTATCGGCATATTTCAGTTTTCCAATCGCTTCTGCCATTTGACTACGGCATGAATTATGTACACAAATAAAACCGACATTTAATTTTTTCATAATGGCCTCCTTAAATACTCTCCAACATTAATATTATACAAAATAAAACAAGATTAATCTCTTTATTGCCTTGATTTAGGTAGTTGTAATAATTTTGTTTAAATTTATAAATTTATATTATATTTAAATTAGTGAGCCAGCTGCTTCGTCATAAATACAAATAAAGTTATCATGAGTTTTTAAGACACTCGCTGGATAAGCTTTATCAATACCCTTATAAATAAGATCATACATTGCCTTAGCCTTGGCCTCTCCTGACACTAAAAGTAATACAGTCTTGGCTTTCATGATATCTTTTGTACCTAGGGTAATCATTTGTAAAGGCACTTGGTCAGCTGTTAAGTCATATTGCTCCATGTGTCTTTTAATTGAGGCAGGTTGTGAATCACTTAAAAAGACTTCTTGGTCAAAACTTGTGCCTGGCTCATTTGCGCCTATATGGCCATTTACGCCAAGGCCCAAAATTTGAATGTCAGCCGGATATTTTTCTAATTTTTCTTTATAAGCTTTTATTTCTTCATTAACATCTGTGGTTTCACCATCTAACATAAAGATGTTTTTTGGTTTTTTAACAATTTTATTATATAAAGTTTCATGCATAAAATTGTAAACAGATAAATTCATTTCTTTTGGACAAATAAATTCATCTAAGTTCATAAAGGTTGCTTGACTAATATCTAAACCTTCATTAATTTTTTTGGCAAGTTTTAAAATTAAACCCCTTGGTGAATCACCAGTTGTAAAATTTATTACTGATGCCTTATTTGATGCTAATTGTTTTTCGACAATCTCAAAACCAAGTTGTGAGACTGCCTCATAATCTTTAACCTTAATAAATTTCATTATATGCCTCCTTTGGCAAATTACTTAAGTAATCTAATATATTGTACCATAGTCTTTTTAAACATTGACTGCTTAATAAGGATTGGACATTACCCTTTAATATCAAAACAAATAAAAAAGGCTATAACTATTTTCGCCATTACATACAGCAGTTACTAGCCTAAATCATCTTATAATAAAATATATCTTATTGTTTGACAGTTGTTTTATTTACTTATTCATTAGTTTTTGAATCAATATTCTCCTGCCAATTGTAACTAAACGTATCCTCAGTAAAGGTTTTTTCACTTGCATCTTTAGCCTTTTGAGTTTGATTATAATAACCAGAGAAGACTATATCTAATACACACTGCATTGACATCCTTGATTCAATCCCACCAATTCTATAATAAGATTCACTAATTCCTACATATAAATTTAAGTCAGCATTATTGGAAATATCATTTACTGAATTGCTTGTGATAGAAATAGTCTTACAATTATTTAACTTTAGAATTTTAGCAATCTTGATCATATCTAATGTAAAACCAGTATAGGAGACAATAATCCCTAAATCATCTTTTTTACTCATTCTAGCATGCATTGACATTTCTGCATAATGATTAAAAGAATAAATGTTTAAACCCATTCTTAGACCTTTATTCATGGCATCTTGGGCGATTAGATTTGAAATCCCACTTCCATAAATTGTTACCTTACTAGCTTTTGTAACCCAGTCAATAGCCTTTTGAAAACTATCAGAGCTATTTAAAAGCTTAACATCAATTAAAGCCTTAGTACTATTTGCGACAACCTTGTCAATTGTATCCTCAATTGAATCACTACTACTAAAAGGTAGTCGGTTTGTATTGAGATAGACATACTCTTGATACTTGTCAATATCCGTACAAATACGTTGTTTAAAATCTGGATAGCCATTTGTATTAAGTTTTTGGCAAAGTCTTGAAACTGTACTTGCACTGGTAAAAGTATTTGCCCCTAATTCAACAATTGTCATTTCACACACTTTTTGAGGGTGTTTTAAAATATAATCAATGACGTGTCGCTCACTGGCTGGCAAATCCTTAAGTTGATGCATTTGCATGAAAATATTCATTTTCTTCACAGTAATCACCATCCCTTTTCTTAATAATACAATAAAAAACCCCTTTAAGTTGATATTACATCTTGCTTTGCAACATCTTTTAAAAAAGGGGCGATTATTTATTTTAATTAAAATCTCTCAAACTACTTTTTTGGATAATAGTCGATCGATTCTTTACTAGTCTGAATCATTGTTTGAACTACATCATCAATATCATTTTCTCTTTGAAAGTAAACTTCTAATAAAGAAGCTAGATTTGTTCCAGCAATAACTCGGACATTATTATAGTCAAGACTCTGCATTGCACAAACTTTAAATGGTGCACCACCAACCATATCACAGATAAACAATAAGGGTGTATTTTCATTGTCCTTGATAACCTTTAAAACTGCGGTGGTTAAGTCAGTAGCATCCATTGTTTTATCAAAGTCGATAACACTGACACTTTCTACTGCAGGTAACAGCATTTGTAAACTCTCTTTTAAACTCGAACCATATGTTCCATGTCCACATAATGCGAAGTGAACCATAAACTAATTTCCTTTTTTTCTAACCAATTCAGTGTATTTGCCATACACTTGTTGCATATAGTCAGCCGGAACTTCAGTAACGTTAGGTGATACAAAAATAAACATTTCATGACCTAACTTTTGTAGTTGTAAGGCTGTTTCTGAAGCTATAGCTTGTGTAATTACGGTTACAGCAACAGTACTAGAGCCACCTACTGGTTGTGGATAACCTGGAATTTTTACCAGGGCATCTTCTAGTGGACAACAATTTGAAATAAGCACATCAGCTACATCTCCAAGTTTATTGCCACTTGAGTGTTTAGCTTGGGCTTTTTCAAAGTTGTCACCACTGGTCACTACAATGACTTTAAGCCCCTTGCTTTTAGCATAAAGTGCCGTTTCAATTGGAGCTGCATTAAGACCACCGTGAGAGTAAACAATCATTACTTCGCCTTCTTCAAAGTTATAACTTTGTAAAAAGTTTTCAATATAACCTTCTTGTCTTTCAAGCCATAATAATTCTCTTGCGCCACCACCTCTAATGACATTATCCCACATTAAGCGTGGATCCATCAGTGGGTGAAATCCTACAACTCCACCATATCTTGGAAACATGTCTTGGATTGGTAAAACCGAATGCCCACTTCCAAATAAATGAACAAGTTTACCATCATTAATTGCAGTAGCACACAATTGTGCAGCTTTTTTGATATTTTCACTTTGAGTATCATCAATTTTTTTAATGATATCTACCATTTGCTTATTATAGTCAAGATTCATATTAATTACTCCTTCATTTTTTAGAATACGTAAGTACCTGATAAAACGCCTACAACAGTTAATAAAATCGCTACTAACAAAATCACTCCCATAATAAATAAAGGTGATTTGTTTTTCTTTGAATAAAGCCAATAGACAAAGATTGTAAATAAAAGTGGAAGGATGTTAGGAAAGATATTATTTATCATCGCATTAACATCTACTGCTGCGGTCTCTCCACCTGGTGGAGTAATAACTAGTGGTATATTGACACTAACAAAAGAAGCAGCCAGTGCTCCAACAACAATCAATCCTAAAATTGTCATTGTTTTAGTAATTTGTTCTAACATTCCTGATTCCATGAATTTTCTCATACTGTCAATACCGGTACGATATCCTAATTGCCAAAGTTTCCAACTCATTATTGCGGTTCCTATTGGATAGCCAATTGCATATAGTAGTGGTCCAATATAAACAAAGGCTCCACCCATATGCGTAATCGTCATTGCTACAGTTAAAAGTAATGGAATGACAGTCGCAACCCAAAGTGAGTCGCCAATAGCTGAAGTTGGACCAATCAAAGCAACTTTAACTGAGTCGGCGATTTCTGGTGTTATTTCCTTGTTAGCGACTGATTCTTCAACCCCGACCAAGATTCCAGGCGCAATCGCACCTAATTGTTGTTCAGTATTAAATAAAGTTAAACTTCTTTTATAGGCTAAAACTTTTTCTTCTTTATTATCATAAAGTTCTTCTATAACTGGTGTCATTGTATGACCCATTGCATTTCCTAAAAGGTTTTCACCTTGTTGTGAAGAACCATGCCAGAAAAACCAAATTTTCCATGATTTTCTAAGTGTTTTTTCACTAATTTTCTTCGTCATTGACTGCTACCTCCTTATTAGATTGGGAAATATAATAGACGACGGCAATAATGATCGCAAACATTGCTGAACCCATCATATTTAGACCTAAGTAACCGACTAACATAAATCCAAGTAACACAAGGACCCATTGCCATGTTTCTTTAATAAGAAGTGAAAGTAAAATCCCCATCCCTAATGCGGCCATCATGCCACCAAAAGTATTTATAGTGACTAAAAACCATTGTGGAATAAGATCTGCTACGTTAATACCACTTTGGGACCCCGCAACAGCTGTTGTTACTAAAATAATAATTGCCGGTATAAAGCGCGTTGCAAAACCAATCATATTACCAAGCCCAGCATTTGCAAAAGCTATCTTTTTTGGATCTGCTTCTTCTGCTCCTTGGTGAGCAAGACGACTTGCTGATAAGTTTAAGGCATAGTTAAGATTCCACATTGCGACTCCAATTGCGCCACCAACGACTGAAAATGTCCACATTAATGCGGTCGTTGTCGCCATGTCACCGGTATGAAAGGCAAGTGCGCCTCCGACACCAATAAAAGTTGCATAAGATAAATCCCATCCAACTGCTCCCCCTGGTGTTACTGAACCTAAATTTGCAAGCTGTAGTAATAAACCTAATTGAATTGCTACTTCTACCTTACCCATAATTAACCCAACGATTAATGATGCTACTAATGGACGACCAATATTATACCAACCAAGCGTATTGCCTACGACTGATCCTATCGCCCCTAAATAAACGAATAGTGAAATAAGTACTGCTTGTAATATACTCATATCTTTCCTTTCTAAACCCCTAATTAGCTTTTAGAGTTTGTTTTAACGTCGGCCAATCAATGACCTTGTCACTTGGCATCTGTTGGAAAATAACTTTTATTCCCTCATTATGTAATTCATCGAGTACATCGACATCAGCTTGAGAGAAACTAAGAACTTGACCAACTCCGATACCTTTTGAAATGTAAACTGAATCTGATTGTTTTGAACAATTACCGATATTAACTTCTTGCGCTGTTTTGATATAGTCTTTAATAGTTCTAAGATTTTTAGCAAAACGAGTTATAAGCAGAATGTTTTTACTATCTAATTGCTCTGATAAAATCTTGATTGCAGTTTCCAGTGTAACAACTTGAGGTCGATAATCCTTAGGTATTCCCATTAACATAATCCCTTGAACCATCTCATTATTTGCAATATCGTCGTCAATCGCTATTACTCTTTTTATATTGAGACTTTTTGCCCATGCTGTTACTATTTGACCATGTATCAATCGGTCATCAATTCGTACATGCAGATTTGCCATATTCCCTCCTTTCTTGCTTCTTTTCTATATTATAGAACACATTTTACTTTAAATAGTCGTTTCTCTAAGATTGGGTAAGCGCTTTCATTTTTCGGTAATTAAAAAGCCCTTGCTAAAAGGGCTCGATTTAAATGATGTTATTACAAAATTTTCTTTAAAAATGGTTTCTTCTTTGTTCGAAATAGAAACTTTCCATGTGCTTATCATACATTTTCCTTTGTCTTTTCGATATAGACAAGACCGATGACAAGGCCATAATCAGCGCCCCCATCCCTAATACACCAAAATAAGATAAGTCTTTTATTTTGAAAAGATACTTTAAAGTAACATAAAATATCAAAGCAGCAATTATAGTCCCAATTAAATACTTACCTAAGGTAAACAAGTGTTTTTTCATGGAGCTACCCTTTCTTAATACTTATAGAAATTTCTCACATTTATAAGTTCTTACACATATTATAACATTTTATCAATACTTATTAATCAGGATTATAAACAACTTGATGAATTTAGTTGAAAATAAATTTTAATTATTTTCAATTAAGTAGTTTCGCCTTATCAAGTGAAAAAGTGATAGTAAAGACTACCTTTTTAAGCTAAATCTTTGTTTCACTTTTGATTTCAATTAGTGTTTTTTATTGTTTATTAATAAACCACTAATAACAATAACAACTGGATACAAGATTGCTACAACTGGCCATATAATCCATGTTTGACCCCAATTATTTGTAATAAAACTAATCCCAAGATAGATGGCAGTTACTAATAGCCAGTATACAACCGAAATCACTTCAGTAGATTTATTTTGTGCTTTTTTCTCTTTAGAGTAATCTGCTTCTTGAAGTAATTTTTGCATACTGTGCCATTTTACTCCTACAACGATAAAACTATAAACAGCAACACTTACAAATACTATTGTAAATAAAACTAAAAACATTTCATCTAAATTATCTTTAGCTATTGAAGTAATAAATAATGGAATTGCTGCAAGTATACTAAATGCCACTCCAACAATGTTTCCGCGCATGTATTTTGTGCTATAAGATTTTTGTCGTTGTTTAACCATCCCTTTAACACCATAGTCTACTTCAAAAATTTCTTTGTCTAAAAATTGGTATGGTGTATTTTTAAAACTCGTATAGATAAAAACAGATACCGCAAAGGCGATTATAACCAACATAAACCCTGTTCCAATAACGCCCACAAACTGCTCAGTAACATTTATAATCCCATGCTTGGATAAAGAATCTAAAACAAATATTGGCAAAAATGAAGTTATACATAATACTGTTGCAATCGCTATTCTCCGTGAAGCCTTTTCTCGATACTCTAAATATTCATTAGCAGTTTCAAGTGATATCCTTTTAACGATAAAATCACGATCATCATCACTAAATTCTTCATCTTCTATTTCATCTTTTAATAAGTAATCTGTCGTTACCCCAAATATTTCTCCAAGTCTTAATATTTTTTCAAGATCAGGTGTAGATTGGGCTCCTTCCCATTTAGAGACTGCTTGACGAGATACATTCATCATTTCAGCTAATTCTTCCTGTGAGTAGTTAAACTTTTTTCTTAACCTTATTAATTTATCAGCAAATATCATATTGCCCTCCTTTTGACTTAACCGGTAATGTCTTCTATACAAATAATATACTATTAATCGTGGTTGCATACCACCTATTGAGAGCTTGCAATTTAGCAACTAACAGTTGCAATAGCCGTAAATGATGACTTTTAACTATGTTTCGCATAATAAATATTGAATGAACATCCAGGTAACACTTGGTTTGAAGAGTAATTCAAATAACTCGTGGTAATTTATATTTAAGTTAAACTCAACATTAAAGCCCTCACTTTTATTAACAACTTTATTTACTTCAGTTGTTTACTTTAGTGAGGGCTAATCATTTTAGCGTATTAAGTGATACATTTAAGCGGCTGGGGTACTAGTCCGCTAATTTAAAAACTTAATTATTCAAAGCCCCAAGGTGCTCGAGTAGTTAATTTTTCAAACATTTTTACAGAGGTTTTTGATTAAAGTTTTATGATAAAACACGGCTTTGTATTACAAGATATGTTTTTTAATAAGTCTAATAATATACCTAGCTCTACAAAAGTCCAAAGAATGAAAGTGCGATTGCTCCTAAGAATGTGCCAAGAATCAATAGGCCTGAATTTGCTTTTCTATTTTTCAATAAATAAAACATTAGAAGTGTGTAAAGTAATGGTAATATATTTGGGAAAATTGTGTCAATTAGGTCTGTTTGAAGATTGACAATATTTCCTTCTCCAATTACAAACTCTGGCAACAAGTCAATATTAACATATGTTGAAATTAAAGCACCAACAACTGTAACCCCTAATATAGTTGCAGCGTGGGCAATTTTATTAGCATTTTTACTAATTGTTTCAATAGCTCTTGTGCCTGTATTGTATCCTAAATGGGTAAAAGGGATCTTTACTAAAAACATACCTAAGTAAACTAAGAAAAAGATAATTGGTCCGAGTATATTTCCCTGCTGAGCAAATGATGCTGAAATACCTGCAACAATTGGTAGTAAAGTAAACCAGAATAATGAATCTCCGATACCTGCCATCGGTCCAAATAAGGCAACTCTTAATCCCGCAATAGTTTCACGAGGTGCACCACTTTCTTCAAGTGATAAAAGCATTGCCATTAGCATACCTACTAGTGGTGGTGAAGTATTGATGAAGTTCAAGTTATCTTCCATTGCTAATATCAATCCTTCTTTGTCATCTCCATAAATTTTTTCTAGCTCAGGTAATTGAGATATTAACCATCCACCTGATTGCATACGTTCATAGTTGAACATACATTGCAAAAGTGTGCATCGCAATCCTAATTTAGTTAAGTCGCTCTTAGTTAATACTTTTTTATTTACTCTAACGTTAGATTCCATCTTCT